>Ga0210059_1009439_pt1 | contig 15249 bp, 6 predicted proteins | sample Ectturendosymbi2_FD_188042 | JGI IMG/M metagenome (GOLD analysis project Ga0210059, IMG submission 188042) | Ecteinascidia turbinata endosymbiont from Florida, USA - Sample 2 (SPAdes) (version 2) | ecosystem: Host-associated > Tunicates > Ascidians > Unclassified | place: Key West, Florida... | reverse complement strand
CATACTAGATTAAAAAAAAAAACGAATACACCCCGAAAAACGCAAAAAACAGCAAGTAAAGAATACTAAATATCAAAATATCAAGTAAATGGGGCCCAGTTTTTATATTTACCTTGCCACGGGGTGCAGCTCGAAGCTTCCCCCCCACCCGTCACTTACGCCACTTCTTGGATCGTGTGGGCAAAGTTGAAGCTAGGTTAAACTTGTACGACATGAATAGTTCAACTTACCCCAAAGGAGAATTTCAACTTGGAAGTTAATTTATGTCAAAGCCTTAACGTCCAGCTGCACAAACACAAGGTGATAATCTCTAGTGGAACTATGCCGTAAGGCAGTAACGACATCAAAAGTATATACCTTTTATACTATGAATTATAAAACAGCAAACTACATTTCCAATTTTTCACTTTGAGCTTGTAAAAACACGTCCAACCTGACAACTTTCTTCACCAAGCAACTTCGGATTTGATTCATAGCCCAAAATATATTCCTAACAAACTACAAACAATAGGTGTTGCACATGAGTTTCTGGACCGCTTCATTTAGCTAAAACACGGGGTGATTCAACTTACCCACCGGTTCAACATACCCCGTTCTCCCTACTCAATTATTTCTCCTGCAGTGTTACCTCAAAGTAATGAAAATAATGTCATAGGCCAGTGGTGGGCAATTAATTTGGCTCTGGGGCCACTTTGAGAAGGCCTTGCTTAGCAGAGGGCCATACCTTCTATTCCAGGGGTCGGGAACCTTTTTGGCTAAAGGAGCCATGAAACCTACATATTTTTAATTGTATTTCCGTGAGAGCCACATAATATTTTTCAACACTTAATGCAACTAACTTACTAACTACGTGTGCATTTTTAAGCAAAACCAGCAATTTTTAACAATGTAAAATGTCTGAATTTTCTCTTTAAAACTATGCTTCTTACTGTTAATGCGACTTCTGGTGCTGCATGGTGTTGATGACTTTGTAGTCTGGTAGATGGAACATCACAGAAAAAACGTCATTTGTAACAATCATGTTAAGAAAATATCAAGCGAGCCAGATGCCGTCATCAAAAGAGCTACATCTGGCTCGCGAGCCATAGGTTCCCGACCCCTGTTCTGTTGCAGTGTCTCTCAACCTTTTTCGGTTCGTGACACCTTTGGTATTTTTACATACCTTGTGACCCCTTCCTACGCTTTTTTCAATACCGGTACATAGATATTATAACCATTGTGATTACAGCAAAATGCTGTTGTAGAAAAATGCAGTAAACTATAGCAAAAATTACCGTATGGCCAACTTCGAAATTCGTGGTTAAGTGTTTGACAGTGCTAATCTTTTATCATGCTCGACTATTCTTTGATTTCGTGCCTCCGTTATGATGTGAGCTAGAGCTGAGAAACCACTCTCGCAGAGATATACTGTGGCAACGAAAGCAATATTCGGAAAGCCAGTTCAAACCGTTGTGGATATAATTCACGCACAGCTCACAAGATCTGAGAAAATGGCATTTCATGAAAAATATCATGTGCTGATGAATCATTCCGAAGATCACAAAATTGGTCCTGTACTTCATCAAAATATTGGCTATAACCGGAGAGGTAGGGAACTGATTTCGTTAAAATGCATTTTCCTCCTTGAGCTCAGAGAAATATCATTGGCAGTCAATTTCAAAAGATTGAAGGTGGTCTATCATAGATGTCTTCAAACTCTTAGGAAGTTCATCAGTATTTTCAACAACATTTGACAATTTCTCAAGCATATCAACGTTCCTTGCATTACTTTACGAAGTCAGTATTGCAACGTCGAATAAAATTCTTGCAGATTCGTCGCGAAGCTGGATGATGTTTGTAACCTTTCCTTTAAGCCTTTAACCTTTCAAAAATTTCAGCCAAATAAGCGAGACTTTTCAACCAAATCTTGTCACTAATATAAGATAACAACTCGTTTGCTTTCAGTTCTCAGAATAACTTTATTTCATCTTTCATCACAAGAACATGGTTTAAAATGTTTCCTTGCGATAGCCAACACAGTGTTTTTTAAGCCGTTTTTGGGTGTCAAAATGACACCCTAAATTCTGAAAGCCTAGGTGTGGTTTTGCTTTGTATTGAAGTAAAACGATTTGAGATAAGCATGTTCTTCTGCACGTGGCTATTGCAATAGACGGTTGCAATGTTATAGGCCGACACAATTTTCTGGCGCAGAAGTTGGAAGCGAAAATTATAAGTTTGGTATCTGCGCATAGTCATGCGTATCACTTTGGCCTATTGCTATACTGCCGCAGATTTGTACAGTACGGTGTACGAAACTGCGAAACCATTTTAATGCAACTATGGAAGTGTTTTACTGTTTCACCGTTTCAATCGGCTTGCCTGGCGATGCATCAGACTACAGTGAAGACAAAATGTCGGCAGTTGCAGCGCGCATGCAAAACAAGGTGGATGTCGTATGAGGCAACAGTGAAAGCTAAGAGTGAGATTTTGGCTTTTGGGCCGCACTGAAGCAGCTGTCAGGAAATACAAATGATGCAATGTGCATTGTTTTACTGCGACGTATAAAAAAAAATTCCAATATGGTGCTGTATGACATAGGCAACATTGCAGCAATTTGTAGCTAAGAATAGAAAAACTTATTTGTCCCACGCAGATGCAAAACTTCACACAACGCTTCACGTAATCAGTTGTTTACGGATAAAAGTGCTGAAAGTTAGAAGACAACGGATGTTATTCAAAGACATACTTTGCCAAAAATCACCAGATTGCACTGAAAAAATTCGCTAGACGTGGCACCAGTGAGAGGAAAACTGTGTTGTCAAACCCTACCATGTGGGACATCCGCATTTCTATTGCTCAGCAGTGATTACAATGCCTTAAGTTCGTAGGATATCGCACTGAACAATTTTATCCCGAGCAGCCATTGCGAAGTTGTGGAACTGTTTCGGCTAAACCCTTATTTACTAAAAGTCTTCATCACTATCATAACTAAACATATTGTTTGCTCTTGCGCTAGATTTTCTAACAAAAAATCGTCGCCCCTAATTTATTAAAATGAGCGCAACACCTTTTCTGGTTGAAATCACTTTTTCTATGACTGCAAATATTAAGTAGCAATTGAGCAAAGGAGTCAAACCTACAAAAACTACATTGCCTATCGCCTGGCATTGATTCACTTTTACTTGAAGTTCAAACGTACAGTACAATCTGACCTTTAATTACCCACGTAAACGCGCCAAATGCACTATCCCGCTTCAGGAACGTCATTTTCTAATAGCTTTACGTCATACAGAAAACACCAGCTCTATTGAAACTGATCTATATTATCTTTGCGGATCTCTTCACTTCACCCAACAAAGCTTGATGTTGATAAGCCCTCCTAATGACTATAGGCTATAACTTGTGGCACATTGAAAATCTCCCTCTGAACATTAAACGGTAGCATGGGACGTGTCAATAAATATTTGTCACCAACGCCGATGAGTGTCACGTGATGCAATGATGTGCCGTCGTGGCGTTGTTAAGGATCGCACGCTAGGAGAAAAGGGATTAAGATAGTTTTGACTTACCTTGATTTCAAATAGGCCCTTTAGTGTCAGGTTTTATGTAGGGTATAATTTTAATCTCGAATAATTGGAACAGTAATGTTAGCTAGCCTGCTGTCGAATGTCATTTATGTCCTTTGTTAAAAAGACTTGACTGGGGTACGTGGGAAATTGCCTTGGTTAGGTAGGAAGATAGAGAAACTCGGGGGAGTTTGTACCTTAAAGAAATATGTCAGAAAGCTCTGATTTTAAGACAAACACAGGGATAGTTTCAGGCATGTGGTTGGGCGTCCCCCGAGCCTGGACGTTGGGGCCCCCAATATACAATACGTTGCATTTAACTTAGTATTTATGTAAACAAAAACATCGATTGGTTTTAACAAATTCTTGTAAAAGCATTTTCCACAGCATCAACGCAACGTGTATAGCAGACAGTCTTCAGCATTTGCAATATTTCAAGCTAGGAAAATGACTTTTTCCAAGTTTTCAAAAATACGATTTTTTTGTCAATTCAGTCATATCTAATGTTTTGGCAGATTCACTTTCAATAGATAGCATTGGCAGACTTTTTATTCTTTCAACAGTCATAGTCGATCTATGAAATGTTTTGATTAGACTCAACTTGCTGAAGCTCCGTTCAGCAGTATTGCGTGTAGCAGTGATCGGCAAACTTTCGTTAGAATGGCCGCAACCTCCCTTTCCATGGGCGTCCACAGAAATTCTTCCAGGGGTGCGCAACGTCGACAGTTTGCTTATCCTTTTTAGGTTGTTGACAATGCAATGCAAACAGACTTTCACAAAGCGTTTCATCATTTCTAGACAAAAAAAAATTGCTCCATTTTACGGCAACAGTCACAAATGCACTTCGTTGGCCGAAATAGCCAGGCATATTACATAAGTTACGAAATAGACTATCCACAGATTTTTCAAGCAAGTTAACCTACTTCTTTACCAAGAAGCAAATTGCCATGGTCTTTAACAAAACCACAATTATGTCTTTATTGTACTTAGCAAGACTTGCTAGCATTACTTAGAAGCAAGAGCTGCAAACGTCTAAGATCTCGTCCAAAGCTATCAAACACGCTTTCATTAAATCCTTGCTTGTCTTTAATGACTTTTTCACGGTGAACGCTTATCCATATAAACCGAACAAGCGTTCAGTCTCACATGAACAATGGATTTTTCAAACTTATCGTGCCTTTTGTTACATGGTAGGCTATAAAACTAAGTGAAAAATTTGTTGTGTGCATACAACATTTTAGATATGAATTTATAAAAAATGCTAAAAGAATCAAATAAAAAAAATGCAACCATTTCCAACTCATACAGAAAAAGCAATAAAACAACCTTCAGCATTGGCTACTGCTAGCTTGCCAAGAAAGGCTCTAAGCAGAGAATTTATCAGGCTGATGAAAACGAAAGATTTGAGGATCAAGTCATTGCAGCTCTTTGAACTCACCATCTGGATACTTATGCAAGAAAACAAGTGCATGGAAATATTTTACAAATTTCTTTTTAACGAGGAGATGGCTTTTTCTCAATGTAAGAAGCCATAAAGGTTTATGAACATTTGCATGCGCAACTTCAGTTTTGCATTTACCCAGTCCCACGTCCCACATTCCTGATAGTTTGTTCATGTGAGAAGTGCAATACTAACGCTGTACAGCATGTCAGAAAAATTCATTCATGAAGAATTGTATGACTAACCAAAACAAAGGAATTTTACGCACACTGCAGCCAGCAATGCAGCACCAAACTTTCTAACTGTTTCAAATATTTTGAAGGTAAATAATTTGTACTGACATTTTTGTATGTGCAGTAATTTGAAACAAACCTGGGCGCACTGGTAGCAAAACGTTTGCACTATGCACAGAGGTGTGTTGCATTTTGCTTGCTGAAGATTGTTTGCAAAAGTGTACGTATTGAACTTGCTGTGTTTGCTAGGTATGCTGTAAGTAATTTTATGTATGCGGTATGGTTTACATTTTCCGGAATCCCTACATACTCAAAGTTTAGGTTATTTTTCAGACTACGCATGAATAAACAAAAGCATGGCAAATCTTCAAAATAAGTCCCAAAAACCGCTAGTGCCATAAAAACTACTGTTACAGTCGTGATCTAAATGTATGTGATCGAGTTTACCTGCATTTTGAAACAAACCAAATCGGCCTGTTAGCGATGTCCTGCAAAATGTGACATATCCGACAGTATCTTTAGTAGGTCGTGCATTCTACCCCTGATTTACGAGTTTGGGAGAGTCTACCTCCGGGCATGACTCTTGGGAAAATTCTCCCGATCGTTTTCAGACGGCCGCTGACAGCATTTTGGAAATATACTAGTGAATTCGTTGATATGTTACAATTGTCTGTTATGCAGTAGCAGTGATTGTGTTAAATACAGTGTTTTGGTCGAGTCATAATTTTCGAGTCACAAGCTCTTCGAGTCAGGGTCGACACTGAGTCATCTGAAACTTTTTTAAGTCAGAGTCAAGTCATAAGAACTGCCGAGTCGCTACGAGTCATTGGCTTGCAAGCTCGAGTGAATGTCAAGTCAAATGCAATTAGATATTCTCTCTATGTTTTTTCAACTTCAAAGACATAACCACAACAGAATATTTGCGCCAATCTTAATCAACTGTTACTGAAGCAAAAAAATTATTTCTGTGTGTGCAAACTAACTGGACTTGTCAATCACATGTGCGGAAATTTTGTGAAAATAGCTCTGACCTGAGTATCTAGTCACTAACTATGCCTCGATTCGAGTCTTCACAACATCGTTTCGCAACGTGATTCGAGTCGAGTTAACAATTACTGGGAGACACCGCTCTGGACCAGAGTTAATCAAAGACTGCTCAACTCACAAACTGCAACTCCATCACCGGTTGCATTTGAGAATTACGACTGGGCCTCTTTTCCCCAAATACAAACAGAACCATCATCCAATGGACTCAACTTGAATATAAGAGAACTGATGATACTTAATTTTTTTGGCGTTTTCGGTTTTATTTTCAGCTAAATCATGCAAAAGTGTACGTATTGAAGTATTTAACTGGGTTTGTTTTCCAGTGGAGGCCGTATAGTTATGACACTATAAATTATTTGTTTAAGAATTGATTTCAATCAAAACATTTTTGTATTTGGTTGTAATTTCTCCAACACATTTGTCAAACATTTAAATCTACACACTAATGAAATTATTGTCTTTTTGCATTGCGATCAAACTAAACCAGTGTACAAACTTTGAAAATTTTTTTGTTTGTAAAACGCAGGTGGAACGAAGCAGTTGTTCTTATAATTTTTGTCAGCACAGTACTGCTTTGGTTCTTTCGCGAACCAGGATTTATGCCCGGTTGGTCAGTGATATTTCCAGATGGTTATGTGGACGATAGCACAGTCGCGGCATTTATGGCAGTTCTACTCTATTTCCTTCCGTCGGAAAAGCCGATGTTCTTGCAAAGAACAGGTGATCACGCAGCATGCCACAATTTCTCATATAAACCGATCTAGTTTTTGTGAGTCCTTTTTGTCTTAACTGAAAACTAACAGATATGTTTCTGAGGAACACTGAAAGTAATTTTGAAACTAGGCAGAATTCAAAGTGAACTCAGGTCGTTAAAATCAACACATTTATTCATATTTACACTGATCTTCATCAACTTGCAAAAGTGGGTTATCGGGAGAAACTCTCGCATCTACTGTAAATGAGGCAGAAACGCTTTCAAATGCTTGCATATCCAGTTGCAAGAATTTCTGAATATTTTAGCGAGTAACGAAACTTCACCGAACGCCAGGCCATTCGTATGTTGTTATTGAAGAAGGCAATACGAATTCTTAGATGAAGTTGACTTTTTTAACCTCGAAAAAGTTTCAGACGTTTTAGTTACCAACCTTCTTTCTGTTCACGTGCATTTCAAACGAAGACGAGCCGGCATCACCTGTCCGATCGATTATTCAATGGAACGAGATGCAAAAGGTTTTTCCTTGGGGCATAATGATCTTGTTAGGAGGAGCATTTGCTCTGGCAGAAGCAGCAATAGTACGTGAGTTTTGATACCCGCTGATGAAAGCAGTTTTTGTTCTCATTTGGCAATAAAGTATTTTGCCACAAGCTCCTGTACTTGCCTGAGTGTAAAGTAGCAATTCCATTTTAATTATACCGCCATCTCTGCGGTGTATGAATTTCAAAAATCTTTTCACAAAATGAAAGGCTATTACGGACTAAGAACTAATCAAATTATTCTAAGCCTATGGGTATATGTGTTTTGTCTACTCCGTCCACTTATGAATGTACATTTTAGAGCTAAGCTGAAACAAGTAGAGAAATTTTAATTGTAAACTGTTGAATAAAAATAAGGACTGTGAGCAACAACATGAAATTACGTGCACAATCCATCAAGTTGAAAAATTGGTATTTAAATTTTGGGATAACAGTGGATTAGTGTCTAAAACAGCTATGTCCAACCCGCGGCCCAGTCGAGGGTTTTGTGCGGCCCAGTTTAGGTTTTGGTTGTAGTAAAAGTATCCTAAACACTAGCAACCTCTCCTTATTTTGATAATCTTTAATTTGACATTTTTGATGCAGGTGGTCCTCAGTACCACTCTATCACGTCTGTTACCATTGTAGTTAGGTTCGCACACTTTCAGTATATTAGTTTAAGCTAAATTTAATTTTCTAAGATCAAAGTAAGCCATTCAATGTGCTGCCCTCAATAATATGTCATTCAATCTGCCGCCCTGGTTGAGATAGTGACATACGTTTTGGCCCAGTAAGCCATTTTGGTTGGACATAGCTGGTCTAAAACGAAGTCTGGATCGAGGAGCGAAACTGAAAACATTTTGCAATATAGTTGAGTAACCTGCTAAACGAAATGTTGATTACCTATGGAATCAACACGTCCCTTATACAGTAATCGGTTAATTTTGATGCACCTATGCACTAAAGAATAGAAGACTAACACCTGCAGCAACAAACAGAAATTACAGTTGATTGAGCAAATACAGTATATACTTTCAAATTTGAAAAAGTGTTTGATGTTGTGAAAAGTAAGAGAATGCTATTCGCATTCTATAAAAAGTGGATCAACAGTATCTTTCGGTGATCTTTCGCCCACTCCGCAACACAGCAGTGTTTTTGTTTACCCATAAACCCCTGTGCCGCATTAGTAAAATGAACACTTAAGGCAGTGGTTTTAAGCGTGTTGAGGGAACAAAACAGTCTTTCAAATTCTTCCAACGCCTCACGAAATTACACAGAGGAACCTTACTGCATAACCACCAAATATAATTAACCTCGCTTTACGACTACCTCGGTGTTCAGATTAAATCGTTCCTGTCTCTCAAAATGTCTTAACGGTCACTAAAGTCAAACCTTAAACAACCTTGATCAAGGATATCGCCATGGTTTTCACTGGAAAGTGTCACAGTGGAGGTTTTAACTAATGTTTCGGGAAATTAAAAAAGTTGGTGCAGTTGGTGCACCAGACTGTAAGCTGATAAGCAGATTTGGAAACATTGTTATTCAAACAGATATCTGCAAAATAATTTGTTGTACAAACCACAGCAACGCAAAAACTGTACAATACACTAAACATCTAATCTTCTTTACCATTTGAGTGTAGCGTAATTCCCGCAGTTCCCAATCTGAATTGAAAGTACGTAAAAATTAATCCTGTATGCGGAAGAAGATGGCCAACTTACTGAAACACATTCCATTTACACTGAGCCGTCTAGCAAAGTGTGAACATACAAATTAAGGTCTTGAAACCATAAGCGAAGATGTGCATCATTCTCCAGCAACGCAAGAGTTGCTGCTCAATGCACAACTATTAACAAACGAAAATCATTTTTTAAATGTTAAAAAAAGAACATGAATTTTTAGCGGAATGTTAGTATTTTCAATTTAGCTGAACCACAGCAGAAATATTAACAAATGACCAAATCTAAAAATCTACATCCGTTTCATTTTACATATATATTTTTGTTATATGCTGTTGTCAAACTCAAGGCATATTACAGTGTAGTGCTTGTTTATGTGCATTCGTATTTTTGCATTGCGAATGAGTGATTTCGGACAAGTTCATTTCGTGATAACTGGCATCACGCTGATGAACGGCTATTGTAATTCGATCCTTCCAAGCCTAAAACTTGTTACCCAATATTACTCTGTGCTGAACGCTTTTTGCGCTAAATGTTCTGCTTCGGTTTGTCAAACTCAAGACGATAGGTCATTTAGCTAGCAGACTGGCCAGCGCTCTTCCAGCAACTAGTTTGACCCCTGAAGTCTCTCTCGGAATGGTGCCAAATTAATTATGTTAGTTGCGGTCCTTACACAGCTGTTTGATGTACTTAAAATCAGGCATATAGCTAAGGCGGCCATTTGGAGGCAGTGCTCCTCACATTTTCTTTGCCCAGAAAAACTTTTTACAGTTTGTTTCAAACTTATACTAAAACCAAAAAAACAAAACTGCATTCCCTAAAATGTATTTTGTCCTCAAAACTTTACAACCTGGCTACGGGCAGGACAGTTCGAGAGGCGTGTATGTTTATGATCACCGAATTCTTTTATTACATCGCAATATTGGTGTAGGCTAGTCTCATCGCACGAGCGATACTACGTACGCCCTCGTCAACCCATTTTTCATTTACTTGAAAGATGGGTAACGTCTCCTTATTTTCCGTGTGATTCGTCCTTTATATGCCTTTATACGGTTTAGACTATCATGCCAAGAAATCCTTCAGTGTTTTTCTGCTTGATGTCCACTTTTACCAAAGACAATATAAACATCTAGGCCAAGGGTTCCCAACCAGGTGTACGTTTGCCTATCTGAAGGGGTACATTTATTGTACAGCGGCAACAAATTAACTTTGAGAGGTAAAAACAGGGTCTACCTTTATATTTCTGAAAATATAAATGTTCAATTGAAAATTCGGTGGATTTCTGTTACATTGCTCAGTCTTTTTCTCTAAGAAATTTTTCACATTTCAGTGAATATTCTTTTCAAAAACCATTATATGCTTATTGTAAAATAAACCTATGATTAGTCATGGTCAAAATTTTGTCATAATACGTTTAGGGGTACATGCTCATCTGTCGAAATGCTGAAAGGGTACATGATCAGAGAAAGGTTGGGAGCCCCTGATCTAGGCGGACAGTATTAGAGAAGTTGCTGTCAACTTAATTTTGAATTTGAAGTTTAAATTTGTTGACTGCTAGATAAAGACTTGGACCAGAACTCTAATTGCCGAATTTGAATTGTTTTCGAGTTGAAACGTTTAAATCCACACATTTTCGAGATCTGCATCTTTGAGCGGTTTGTCTGAGTTCGTCAACAGCACATCGAAGTTCATCTTCCAAACTTGTTTATGCAGTAATTAAATTTTCGTTTTGCACAACTTTCCAATGCAGATGACATGAGGTCAACAAGAAACAATGAAAGCTGTTATTTATGTCTGTTATAAAATCAGCATTTTTTCGATGATAAAAAGTTAAATTTTGCAATTTTCAGACATCCGGTTTGTCAGCGTGGTTGGGAGAGCTGCTCAGTTTCCTGAAGGGCATTGACGACTGGTTGATTTGTCTCATCGTCACATTAGTGATTGGGTTGCTAACAGAAGTCACCAGTAATACAGCTACAACTACATTGTTTACTCCTATAATGGCAAGCTTGGTGAGTGAAAACGTTTGCTGTCAGTAAGGACGCAAGGAGTATGAAGGCATAATATTCACGAGGGATATATAACCATCCAGTTGATATTGATTTGAATCTGATTCCCAAGAGCTGTCAATCCTAATTGTTAGTAACATTGCGCCTGCTATTTGTCACGACATTTAATGTCAAATTGAGATTTTAGTCAAGTAGCATCCTGTTTTGGAAATAAATTGTTCGATCAAGTCAATCTTTATGCATCACTGAAAACATATTTCGAAGCTAAGCCAAGTAAACATACCATTTTCTCATATCTTTCAAAACATTTCCAACAGTTTCAAGCCCAAGTCACAGTTATTGCCCGGCTTGGTTCAGTGACTTGACTCGAATCAAAGGGCCAGCCTCGAGTCATAATTTTTTTTACTTGTCTTGTGATGATTTGACAAAAGTCACAGTATTTACGAAAAACTGAACTCAAAGTCAGTTGGAATGATTTAGAAGAACGAAGCTCGAGTTCTAACTTTTGCTCGTGACTTGAGGCATATTATAGCAGTTAGGCAGTAGATAGTTACTTTAAAGAAAATAACAGGCTAGTCTAGATTTTTTCTGATTTCAAAGCCGCATGACTTGACACTCCACATGTTCTCAAATAAATACAAAAAATGTCTAATTCAAATCAGATTCCACTCAACCAATTTCAGACACTTGATTGGATTCTAGTAAGTTTCAAACCATAGGCGGAGCCAGGGGGGCTTAGGGGCTATGGGCACCAAAATTTCTAGCATATCTGGTTATTTTGTGCTTTGAGAAGCGGCGTCGCAAACAAAAATACATTTGCTCGCCTAAAGTCAAACATTTTGACGCCCCAAAATTTTTAGCCTCGCCAAAATTTTGGATTGGCTGCGCCGCTGTTTCAAACAAGACTGACTCAAGGGATTTGTGACTTGACTCATGGTGGAAAGAATGCGACTTGCTAACATCACTGTCAGGCCCACATTAGGGTTAGAAAGCAACTCTGTTGCGCTGCAATTTCCCTATTTTTTAGATCTTTCGAAAAACGTTTACTGAAAATCTGTCCAAAGTTTCAACAATACATCGGCAATACTTGCACTTATAAAGTAATACTGTATCGTACAGCATTGCTGCAGAGCATTTTTTGTTATGTTTTGTCACACAACGAAAGTAAGTTTTTTTCCAAAAAGATTCACCCCTGGACTACAGTTTATGTCTGAGAAGATTTGAACTGGCTTTGTCCGAATCACAAGCTTCAGAATAACGCTTAACGTTATAGGGAACAGATTGCTGCACAAAAATTATTGTCATTATAAAGCAGCTATGCCCATCCGAAATGCACTGCTTGGCCAAAACTTAAATCACTCTCTTAATGAGGGCCGAAAATTGAATGACCTAAGTTGCTACTCGGCAAACTAGATTTTATTTTAAAGCTACTAAAAGCGTTGGAATCCTAAAAGTATACTTGGAAGCTGAAGCTCAGCACTACAAAACTGAGTGGGCAAACTTCAACCTCAACAACAAAGAAACGTGAGCCGAAAGTCGAAAGTCAAACTTCACCGGGGGCCGAACGTCAGACTTCAGCCGTGAGCCGAAGGTCATCTTCAACAACGAAACCCTGCCGCTTTGCTCCGAGCCCAAATATTTCGAAGTGTTGGACAAGAGGCTCACGTATCGCTGATAACTCTAGTCACTTCGCAAGAAACTGACATTACGCATCGCAGGCGGGTTGCTAGCTCGGGATGGGGTGTTGGAGCAACAACGTTCTAACAGCCACCTTAGTCCTGGTCCATTCAACAGAGGGATACTGCGTACTTGCTTGGTCCCGTAGTTCTCACACTCGCGTTGCTGATCCTGCCATCAACTGCGCCTTGTGGACTGTGACTGGATGCCTGCGTCCTACACCAGAGGGCTATCTTCCTACCCTCGCAGGCATTCAGCTTCCTGAGTTTCGTCGCAAACGAGCTGCACTGTCTCGAGCACTCCGTGCTATGGAGCCTAGGCATCTGCTCCACTCGGCGCTAATATGTCCATCAAGTGGGAATGCACAACGTCTCACATCGGACACCCATTTGTGCCCGCCACACAACAACTCATCAGTTCATCTGACAACAACAACAGCAGAAGTGCAGCGCTCTAAGACGGATCACCGATGGAATATGGAATGGTTGGAGAACACTACGAGACTTCCAATTTTCACTGTGACATCGCGGCACCCACACTCCTGTAATGGCCCTGCCATGTACAGCGTGGGTCCAACTTAACCGCCTCCGTTCCGGTGTAGGACGTTTACGCTCCTGCTTACACAAATATGCTATGGCCCCTTCTGCGGCTCGTGAGTGTGGCGCAGAAGAACAGACCGTTGACCATGTTATCCTTCATTGTCCAGTCCATCGACTTCCTCATGGAGCACATGGCCTCATGATTCTGGATGACGAAACAGTCGAAAGGCTGCTCAACACCTGTCCCGAAGATCTAGTGCAGCCAAGGAGTGGGTTGAAAGAACTCGCTCAAACGATGAAAAAGAACTGTGATGTCATAGGCGAGCTTCACGTGTCAGTGGAACCACAAACTCGAACTCAATTTAGTGCAAATGGAACAACAGAGTTAGAAATCAGAAAACTAGAAATGAATTTTGCACCTCAGTGCACACTTGGATATCTGCCAGTACACAATGGAGACGTGGTAGAATAGCACTAAGGCATACTGCATATCAAAAACGTCAAACTTCAGATTATTAGAGTAAGGACTGATTGTCATTATATTGCACACACAAAACAAAGAAACCATCCAGAGGGCAGGACAAAACCTTGAACTGAGACGAATGGGTTGCACATAGCTGAGTCAAAGCATTAAACGTGTTGTGGTTTGCAATCCCGAAACAAACCCACGGTTAAAATTCGGAGTCTTCTGCGTTACGCACCCATACTTAATGAGTAGGACTGTGCAATGACTAAAACAACTAAAAACACATCTGTAACTGCCGTTCTACACTGGTAATCCTTATTTTATTTTCTAGGCACAAAATACTGAACTTCATCCTATTTATTTGATGGTACCAGCAACACTTGCTGCAGGAGCAGCGTTCATGTTGCCTGTTGCTACTCCGGGAAATGCTATCGTTTTTGCCTATGGCCAGTTGACCGTAGTCGATATGGTGAGTTGGAAGCTTAACAATCAATGTCGTTTTTGTAAGAAACACACATTTCATAGGTATTGGCATAGTGACAAAGAAGTGGAGGAATGCTCTGCTGATGCGAAGTCATGTTTTGCATCCAAGATTACTAAGAACTTTTATTGAAAAGTATTTCGCAAACTATTAATATAAGCGCACATCTTTCACTGACACACTAAAATTACTAAATTAAAAATCGGGTAAGAGAACGTGATCCCCCATTTCAGAAAATGACCATGTACGATTGTACGATATTTCTCTTTCCATTCATCGCACCATGATACATCGGCTACGCATACAGTTGCAGGAGCAAATGTAAAGTGCCATTTGCACTATAGCTGCTGAATATTTCAAAGAAGATGTGCATTCTCGATCTATGCTTTCTTAGACCAAAAATAGAGCAAAACAAAATTCAAACTAATATATAGGCAAATTTATTAAATTTATTATTTACTTTAGCTTATGCACAAGTGTTATGGTCAGCGGCGTAACGAGGGGGAAAAGATGGACACAATTCCCCGGGCCCCGAGTAACTGTGGGGGCCGCCGAAAAGTCCCAACAATGTCCCAAATACTTTTTTTAGTAGGCTACAGTACATGTGCTTCCAAAAAGCCTTAGGTTCGAACATGGCGCGCCAAGCTTGTTCCTTGTCCCGGGCGCTTAGTAACCTCAGTACGCCCCCGGTCATATCCCAAACGGAAAATTTATTATCGGATCATGGTTGTATTATACTTTCCCAACCTTGCATCAAGCAAGGACTGCCGATGTTAAGCCACTACTTAACCTTGGAGTAAACTTGGGAAAATCGAAAATTTGCACCACCGGATCATGCATGATTTTCTGTTATGACCCATCATTGGCAATCGAGGAACATTGCTGATTTCCAGTAGTGA
>Ga0210059_1009438_pt1 | contig 15251 bp, 7 predicted proteins | sample Ectturendosymbi2_FD_188042 | JGI IMG/M metagenome (GOLD analysis project Ga0210059, IMG submission 188042) | Ecteinascidia turbinata endosymbiont from Florida, USA - Sample 2 (SPAdes) (version 2) | ecosystem: Host-associated > Tunicates > Ascidians > Unclassified | place: Key West, Florida... | reverse complement strand
CTAACTCCCGACTAAAACTGCCTGACATTTTAAGTTGCCAAGCCGAAGCAAGGCGTTTGGCTCTCACCACTTGATAGTTCGTTTCACAGATTTCCTGGTGCACAAATGTTTATTTACAAAAGGCTTCTGATTAGCAGCAGCAGAAATAGCTTTACGATGGCGCGACAGCAGAAACAGCCAACGTGGTCCGTGCGCTAGCGATACACAACTCGACTCCCTCAAAGCGTGGTGACCACGCTGATGGACAAAACCGAAAATGCAATGCGTAATCGAGGTATTGCGAGGTCGCAGTGGAGCGCGCGCGCACGAAATCCCTTGACGCGAATGACAAGTTGATATAAGCCAGATCTCACGTACGGATACAACAGCGAGTAGGAAACGGCAAGTCAGAATGCGAAAAGTTAAATCCACTATAATAGGACATCGTCCGAACTTGCGTTTTGAGGCAAAAACGTCTTGAACGACACGCAGCAAAATTTTCCTACATTATATCTACCAAAATGTGACACTACATCATACGATATGAACAGAACCGCCGTCAGAAAGTTTTCAATACGGGCCTTAACGTTTGTGCAGGGGCTTGACATTTCAAAATTGACAAAAACTCCACTAATTATTTGTAGTTTTTCATATTTCAATTTGTGGGTTTTGTTTGGGAGCAGGGGCGTAAAGAGGGGGCGCAATTCCCCGGGCGCCGAGTCACTACAGGGGCGCCAAATCACTGCGGGGAACGCCGAATGGCTGCGGGGGCGCCGAAAAGTCTCAACAATGTCACAAGTACTTTCTTCAGCACAGTACAATAATGCTTCCGAAAAACCTTAGTTTCGAACATGGGGACGCCAAACTTGCTTCTTGCCCCGGGCGCCATCTAACCTCGTTACGCCCCTGTTTGGGAGGGCTAAGCCTCCAAAGCCTTCCCGTGGCAACGGGACTGGATATGAAGCCAAGGTCAACGCACGTTCAAAGCAGAGGCTCGCATGGTTCGAGAATCGAGCTTGTAGGAAAGGTCCATGATGTAGCAGAACAATTTCATTGTTCTCTACATGTCAAAGAACTTAAAGTCACAACAACCGAACTTGAAGGACAAACTGGAGACTAAAGTAAAAAACTGCTGAACAACTGCTAGATTGTGCAGTTACTGGAAGGCTGCTGGACAGCTGCTGAAAGGCTGAAATTACAGCGAAATTAACCAAGGAAACCCGAAAAACAAGACTGCGAAGAACGCCAGAAGTAAATGCGACCTGCTGGATCGACTGATAAACAAAAATGACAAAGCAGACATGACCGGAAACGCCCAGTGAAAGCATTCACCAATCAATGTTCTGATTTATATCCGTCGCCTAGACAACAGATGTACGTCAATCAGAATTGTAACATGATTGGTTGGAGCTGGATATAAATAGGGCTGATTTTACAAGGCTAATTTTACAAGCCTGATTCAGAACTTGGTCTAACACCAATTGACTTTGTTCTCTCTCTGGCAGTCTGCTCTAACTCGGTCAGCTGTCGGAGATAAAACTTCGAAGGCTCTGCCTTATAGTGTAGCCAGGCTCGGGTGCTGCATTATAAGTGTTGCGCACGTCTAGGGGAACCCCTATCACTTGTTGCAGCGTGAGTTCTTCGAAAAGTGACTTGTCCAGTGAACTTAAAGCGAAGTTCCGTCACTCTGTACTTTAGAAACCAACACACGACGAAGCTATGTCACTCTGCTTCATAAAAATGCAGGATGGCGAAGCTCTGTGGTTTTGTTCCGTGAAAACAAAAATATGGCGAAGCTCTATCATTTTTGCTTCATATGGTGCAAACTTCTATCATCTCAAATCAACTCAGTCTAAAGAACTACTTTAGGAAATAACTGAAGAAGGCACGCATCACGTCATAACATCCTGTAAGAAAAACGGAGCCTCAAAAGGCGGGACAATAAACGACTGACACCCTGCATAAAAACAATAGACGCGCTGAGAAATCAGTCAGTGTTAGTATTTCGTTTAAACTGAAGTACTGATCAAACTGTGGTTGGTCGGGGCTTTCCTTGCGTTCCTGTTGAGTTGCAGTGAGAATTGGAGAGTTGATTCGCGTACTAATCGTTGCACTATTGGCGAGTTACTCTGTTTCTTGTATACATAATTTAGTGAAATAATAAAAGTCCATACAAAACGTTCATTAGTGATATCTTTCAAAGTATTTCGGTATTTAGATACAGAACAGAAGCTTTGGGGGACTAAGTAATCTGAGAATTATGAGTGTCTCCCCTGACTTAACTGCTAGAGCGAACCCATGTATTAGCAATAGTTAAGTCTAAAGCACTCGGTTTGCAAGGCCTCAACTGAGACCCCAAAACCACGTGTACAACTTGAGATGAGGCCCAAAAAGCCAAAAGGCCAACTAAAATGTTTTAGGCCAACCAACTAGAAACGAGCCCAAATTTCTGAAATTTGGCCTAAAAAAGGCCAATTTGTCAACCCTGACCCCGCATTTGCTATTAACGCCCCTAATCTGACATCGTCAGTGGTAGTGTAAAAATTGCATTCTTAACGTAGTTAATTTCTTCTTGACGTTTTCCAAAGTTTCTGAAGTTTGGTGTATAATTTGCTAATCCGACGTAGTGGTGACCTTTTGTTTTTGTCGTTTGCGTAAAATTCAGCCTTTGAGCAAACATTGAGTAAAATTTGTTTCCTTCCCATTTTTCTCCTATAAGTGTTGTTTCATTAAAACGGTTGGGATTGCATATGCATTGCCTCCCCCACTGCTGTGTGACCTTCCAACAACAAAAAACTGGTGACGGGCTTGGTTGTACTTGCGTAAGATTTCAATGTCATAAGTTTTTACCACTTCTAAAGTTGAGTTTAAAACATTTGTATCTAAAAATCGCGTTACTAAACAAGGTAAGCCAATAATCCACCCTAAAAAGTGTTAAGATCCATATCATGGTTATTCAACTAAACACATTCGACAATTATTGCGGGCAAAATTGATGTTAGCTTATCATTTGCAGATTTTGGAAGCGTTTTCGAGTTAAGTGATGACGAACAAGAAGAAGACAAATGAGTCGCGACTCTTTGCTCGACATTCCAAAAGCCACACCTGAAACCGCATACGGGACATTAGGGTTTGCCGCGTGACAGCGGTGGTGAGGATTGAGGAAATGTGGTAGCAACAAATATCTGCCACATCGGTAGCAGGTTTCGATGGCCTCAGCACGACCTTAAGTAATCCCTTTAATAGATCAAAGCTAACTGGCTTTCTCGAAACAGGACTTGCAGCCAGAAATGAAATTGTAATAACCTCCAAATGTAGCAGCATTTGGTTGCATTAGATGGCAAAAAATGGATTTTCTGAACCTGAAACTGGACTAGAGTATCACACGTTACGCATGTAAGAAAACGTGATAACGGATACCCCAACTAAATATCACTTAATAGTGGGCTTAATTTCGAGGAGCATGGCAAATATGTTTGCCATAAATCAACTCAATTTAAAAAAATTAGCACCATCGTCCACCAGAAACTTTTCAAAGTCACTTACAGTAGTAAGTGAACTTAAATCAGAGCAGGCTCGTAACTAAGTGGGGCGAAGCACCCCCTATTAAATTTTTCTTCCTCCCTGCCAAAATGTGTTAGACATAGTTTAAAACTATTGGACACAGTTTAAAACATCTGGGCCCCTCTCAGAGAACTCTTCGCCTCCCCTGGTGTCCCTAGTTGGTTAAGGGCTTGCATCAGAGTCACTTGTATTTCTAACGTGTTATCACTTATGAGGAACAATTTACATTTCGAGTTAGGACGATAAGACGATTTTCTGACGATGAAAATAGTTGTTTAAAACTTCAACCAGAATTTCGTTTAATTTCTTAGCGTTTTCAGTTTTTAATCTTATAGAACTTAGCAAGACTTCCACGTTTACTCTGCTCCGCATTAGTTTTAAAGTGAAAAGATAACACCTGGTTAAGGAGGAATGTTGACGTTTTTCCTTCACCAGCTATTTGATTGCGTTGAAAATTAATAGAGATTGGGCTTTCCACTCCTATGGCTGCAGAGTAAAGTCTCGAAACCACTGTGATCGAATGCGAAAGATAAGTGCATTGCAACATCACTGAAAATCTTTAATTTGCATAGTAACCTTCTCTTTGCGCTTTTAACATGAAAAGAGAAAATGGAAACACTGACGCAGTTGGAACTGCAAGTATTTTCGGATTCCAGTGATCTAACTTGCTCCTCAACTGCTGCACGCGCCCTTCACTGATTACATCTCTATTATTGTAATTGCTTCACGTTTCTGGCGACCTTGCCAGAAGCCAAATGCGCATTGACACTTTCTTGGCCAGATGTTTTAATATCTCTCCACATTTTCTTTCTACTATTGCTCTATTTCGCCCAATTTCTGCCAAAAAGACACTAAACGTTGACAGAACTTGGGTTGAGAAAGCTTCCTTCAAAATTTTAAAACAGGGTTGTTTTTGTTAATTGCGCTGTACGTCGTACATCGCAGAGTATGCTATCAACTACTTGTGCGACTGAAACGATGTGTCGTTGTTGTGCGTGTCAGCCTTACCACATTTTACCTTTACAATATTCCAAATGGTGGTTCAACCCGTGTTTCGCTTGTGGTGCTTTGACAAGTAACCACATACTGTTTTCAAATTTCTTGGGGAGAGAGGACCTTTACTACCTGCGTATATCAAAGATTCCCTGCCACAAAAGTTCATGAGTTTTAATCTCCTTGGAAAAAGCCAGGTGTGCATAGTAAATTATACGATCATTCATAGATCTTTTATCAGCCGCATCTGATGTGCAGAAAGCCTCGTAATGGCAAGATTATGTAATATTGTGCTGCGAGTTTTCAGGTGTGTTTGAATTTGAATAGTAAAAAAGCGCTTGTAATTCTATCACGGTTATAATATCTTACTGTTCCTGCTATTCAGTTGCTTGAGCACTTACAAGCGCAGAAGAATTACTTTTGACGAAAAGCCACGACAATCATTGTTACCAACTGTTTTGTGCCAGTGTTGTCACCAATATTGCTTAAAACCTTTAGATGTAGATACAGTTTTCATACAAGATGGGTGACGTTACACCAATGTTGGCCATTGAGTCCTGTTCATTGTCCAATACTTTTATTGTGAAATGTTTATACATATTGTCAGAAAATAAAACGATTAGGTTGCCCACAACGAAAGTGGCGTAAGTGGCGTGCGAGTATCATGCTAGTACTTTTATCAAAATGCGAAGTTTTTATAGATGGTGGCATTTGTGTAAAAGTGAATTTTTAACATGCATTGAGTAAACTACAGCTCACACCATTTGTGATTAGTAATAAATGCTCACGAAGCCTTGAAGAAAATGAGGCTAGGTTAATTTCTCATTCACTTTTAGGCCCGCTATTCCTCCGGGGAGGGTCGTCTCTCGGGTTCAGCAGCCCTAGGAGGATTGGAAGTGCCTCAGGGTTTTCAACAATCTTTGATAGTTTTGCTGGCTCCACACCGAGACGGGACCAAGCAAGGTCGGATATGTGGTCATGGATGACACCTGGTCCTTGGACGACCTCTGGGTCGCTTTTCCGTGGGTGTAGGCAGCAGGTCTCGCCTCGTCAATCTTTCCTGGAGCATTCTGGTCAAATGGTCGAACCACCGCAGCCGAGATCTCTCTATTTGGAGAAGTGGCTCGACATGCAGGGATTCACAAATTTCCCAGCTGCGCAAATTGTCGCGGAACGGCATACCGTGAAATATTCGCAAAAATCCCATCCCTACCGCTTTTACTTGAGGTAACACTCTCTCCATCACTGCCCAAGATTTATAACCAAATAGGTGAGGATCGGAAAAAAGACCGATTTGAAAACTGACAGTGTGCAGTGTTTGAAAGCTCCCGTTTTGTCACCACAGAGTGAGAAACCTCATGCAAAACTGCATCTATTATATCGATCCGTGTATCAATCGCTTTTTACCACATTTCGTCACTTGTGAATACCACCCAATGTACTTGAACCTCTCGACCTGCTACAGTATATTGCCGCTTACTTGCAGTGTGCCTTGGGTTTCCGGAAAGACATAGTACTTCGGTATTTTTAGTGCTAATTTTCATTCCCAATTGGGTAGCACGCAGCGGAAAACCAATCAAGTGCATGTTGAAGACCCTGTTCAGAGGATGCAAGCAGTACCAAATCGTCCGCCAAAATCAAAAAGATCAACCTGCAGCTTCCAACAGTAACTCAGCAGCTGTGACTGTCTACCTAATTCATTCGTATGCACTGTAAAAAGGAGTATGGTGACAGCACACACCGAGTGTCGCAACCAGCTCTTCATTTTCTTCTTCGGGGGGGGTGGGGTAATTTTCATGAACTTTTATTCGATGACGCCATCATGCTTATTCAACCGTGGTACAACTTTTTCTCAAACGGTCACAGATAAAGTTCTCTTCGCTACATTTCCGAAAATGAGAACTTTTCAGTTTTACTCAAGATGCAGACCGATCAGGACAGAGTAAAAATTAGTATCCTGATACAAACACCTGGTTCCGTACCCAACTAGTGCAGTCATGGTTTTAGTGTGGAAGATGTATAGGCTACTGGTAAATCTGGCTGACTTTTCGTCTTGTTTTAACAAATTCATCAAATCAATTATCTAGATTTTTGAAACTTCAGTTGAATATATTTGCTGTGAGATAATTTCTGCAGACGATATTGCGAGTGGTGAAGTTGTCAGATACAAGAGACTGGCATGAATGTTAGGATATATTTTACCATTGATGCTATTGTTTCAATCGTAGATACGATGCTTCGTCTGCCAACTAAAATCATTTTGAAAGGAATACAGACAGGAATGTAACTTTGAACTTTATTATGAATGGTTGGGTCAGGCTCGTCACCAAAAAGCCTCGCCACTTTTGCTAGGACCACCTAAACAACACTTCATAACTTTGAGGCCCTTGTGAAATTTGAATTTCCCTTGTAACATTAGAGCTTGGCTGTGAAACCCAGCATCGGTTAGGCACTGAACATAAATTCAAAAACTCAATAGTAGCCTAGAATAACCCCAGGCAAACGTAAAGCTAACACAATGTGAACATAATATGCTGTTTCTGTCACCAGGCACAGCCTCCTGGCTACGAACTTTGCTCAACTGGTGTGATAACAATCTAGTATTTATTGTTGACGTTGCGAGAGTCTATGCAAATTATCTTCCTCGGAAGATAGGCAAGAAACCAAATCAAAGCGTACACACACTGCATTTCTGAAAATTTTAACAATTAAAATATAAAATTTCATCTTTATTCTTTGAAATTGTCTGCAAATGTCAAAATTGCTAAGCAATGTTTTTAAATTTTCGGAGGGGCAAATGCCCCAGTTGCGCGCTTGGCACACACCCCTGTCGGGGTCCAACATCCACGGTGAATGGTTGTGATTCAACTCTGACGACACGTAGACTACACAAACTTCTAATCATGAATACAGGACTTGACGGCCAGTAACAGACAGCCGTCAACACTGTACTCTCAAAGTCGAAAAAAATACGGAGAGACATCTTTTGGCCACTCCCAAAGTTTCTCAAAATTTTGCTGCAGAGTATAAATTTGGTCTGTAGTGCTGCGACCAGAACGAAAACCGCACAGGGCTTCCCGCAGCTTTGGTTCAATTATTTCGCGACATCTTTTCAAGTTACTTGGCGCACACTTTTCCAGGGAGTATAAGGAGATATGTCCCGATAGTTGGTGCATTCACTCTTGTCTCCATTTCTATTTATGCGGATGATCACCTCAATTTGCCAATCTTTCGGTGCTTATCCAGAACACCAGGCCACTTGACACATACGAGCCAGCCAAAGAACTCTATTCACAGCTTTGGGGCAGTAGCAGCCCAAAATTTTGGAGGGAGTCAAATATTTGGACTTCAAGCGAGCAACAGTATTTGTTTGGGACACCGCCTCTCAAAGCGCAAAACGACAAGATATGCTAGAAATTTGGGGACCATGTCTCCCTTTCACCCTGGCTGCGCCTGTGCTTTGAGCATTTCAGGTCGAATTTCATCGCAACCTGTAGCCTAGGTGCGGTGGCTCAGGGGTGGAGTGTCCGATGATTATAGTTTCAAATGTGGTAGGATGTTGCAAATAATTTTCCATGATTTCAGAAAAAAGAACCTTGTCAAGGTGAACCAGTTTAGTGCAATAAACTCAGAGCGCTACCTGATGGATGGCTATCAACCGCGTTTCGCAAGCAATACAAGTTTGTCGATAGCAAAGGTCCACCGCTTTCCCTGCCATTTGAATGAGTTTCAATACGGCCAAAGACCCTTTAATGCAGCAGCCAAAAAAACGACAAAGCCAAACATAAATGCGCGTTTTCTGCCTTTGTTTCATGAATATATATTGAGTCACTCCATTTGGGTCTAAATTTTGTGTTTGCTGTTAGCCCATTCGTATTCCGATTCCTAGAGCGTCTAGCATTGGTGTGAAGTCTACCGCATGCAGTAGCAAAACTAGGTTAAACTGTGATTCTGATAGTCAACATATATGCTGCTCTGAACAAATGTCGTTTCTTATGAAGTTCAAAATATAATTATTCTAAAAAGATGAACTAGGCGACGAAAGACAAATCTAGAACAACTTGCACCGAACGGCTCTGTTGCAAAATTAGTATCGATATTCTTTTGTTTTGCGCAGCCAAGAGTTTTGCTTGTGACAACACCGTGGGTGGCGGAACCTTGGAACCTTTTTGAAGGTGGGGGGCAGAAGTGCACGTCAAAAAACTATAGAAACTTATTGCGGTTTGAATTGGCAACTGTGACGTCACAAGCATTTAAAAGTGGTTTAAAACTGGGGGCCACTCCCTCCGGCAAAACGAAGTGGAGGGTCCTAAGCCCACGCGCCCCCCCGGTTCCGCCACCAGTGGACAACAGCTATATTTATTTTCGAAACTTTACGCAAATCAGCCACACAGGTTTGTAGTCATCTGTCGAGTAACAGCTTCAGCATCGTCACATGAATGATACGGACTTGTTTATTGAAAGGCAGTGGCTTTTCCTCCCTTTCACGAAAAATGGAAGTTACATTTGCCACGCTTAGGTAAGACATAACCGGTTGTCATGATGATTTCATATGACGCACACTCACCGCGGGTAAACATCTTAATCGCTTGCAAGCACCAATCGCATTCAGCAGGCATATATACTTGGTTCAATTCAAAAGCTCATTTTCGTGAGGTTGCTCGAATACAAGTATAATCTTATCTAGCGACGTGTGGGTGTGTCACATGAAAATGACTTGCCACCCGGGTATCTCTAATATTATCTGACGACGAATGGTGTAATCTTACTTAATGGCGGGTAACATCGTGGCAATCAAGGATGAATATTTAGTTCAACGAGAAGCACCTCGTCATTATCTGCAAATCTTGAATTCTAACTTCATGCAAACGTTTGGTGTGATATTTCGGCCAGGTAAAAGCATTTTTCTTGCTTAGTGTGGAGTGCATACTGATGCAGTGGCAGTTTGAGTTCTTTGTAGCATCCTTTTTGTATTCATCAAGCGTGGTAATGCATGTAAAGTGACGTACAAAGCAAGAGTTGTATTCACAGTTTTGACTGATGTAAATCAAGTGTTTCGGTGGTAACAGCGTTTGTTGCAATAAAAATGGCGGTGTACTGACGTATGAAATAGATGTAGCTTTGTAAAACACTGACTTGCAACTTTGTTATGTGCTTGACCCCTTTGCAGAAAGATTTCAGCCAATGGCAATGTTCGCAACAGTATAATCAAGGAATTTGAGAGCGCCTGTCTCTCTTGCCACCAAGGAATAAATTAAATAAAGTGCACTGATTTGCATAAATAATTCAGTTCTTTGCACGTAAAAGCACCATTTAATTTGCGCCGCCTACCTTTGTCAAAAACTGCCCTCTTAAAAACTTCTGCAGTCACCTGCACAGCACGTGAGTTGCATATTCGCAAACCCCGGGCTTAAAATAGCCACTGATTCACACACAAGAAAAGGAGAACGGACAAAGGTCGGCTTGAAGCTATATATTTTTATACCGTCCTACAACTTCAGCCTACGCTTTCAGTTTTTCGAGTGGAGCCGAAAAAAATATCATTGCAAATTTTTTTGCTTCTGTTTGAATACGATTTCGGGACTGAGGGTACGCAGTGTTACATAAAGCTGATGTTCTATTAAAAATTTTGCTGGTACAGGTATATTCAATTGCGTGGTCTTTGTGGAAATTAGCTAATTGTAATAGCCCACATATGTCAGAACAATTTGCTCCCTATGCAGAGGAGTAACGAGGGGGTAAACTGGGCACAATTCCCCGGGCGCCGAATCAATATGGTGGCGCCAAATGACTGGGGGGCATCTAAAAGTCCCTACAATGACACAAGTACTTTCTTCAATTCAATAGATTTGCTTCCGAAAGACCTCAAGTACGAACATGGGAGTACCAGTGGCGATTCTGAGGGGGCCTGGGTGGGTCATGACCCCCATATTTTTGCTTGGCCCCCTGTTTTCCCGCCCCAGTTTTTTTCCTGATTTCCGGTTCAAGTTCGTTTGGTTGACATACACAGCAGATAACTTTCGACCAGCAACATTTTAAACGATAATTCAGAAACCCTTTAGCCTGCATTCAATATTTCCCAAATGCATGATAAGCTGTGTTGCTGTTTTTGACGGTCGGTAACTAGGATTGTTCATGATGACACACACCAGTAGTTGCTCGGATTTTGCGTGAAATTTAGTCATACCTCAGTCGTGGTGTTGAAAAATTCATTTCGAAACTAAGAAACAGTCGCAGAAATGGGGATATTTTCTAAGATTTTTACTGGTGCTTTATATCAATTGAATTTTCAGCTGTTAGAAAATAAGCGGAAGGAACAGTCGGATTCATGACGAGGTCATTGACTGGCCCCTCCCGAACAAAATTTTTGGCTGCGCTACTGATTTGTGAAAGCCGTAAGAATTAGTTTCAGTTAACTTATCCGAATTTATCCTGGCTGCAGTATTGCATTCTGTCAGGGGCAGATCCAACGGGGGCGAGGCGATTGGGGCGATCGCCCCCCTAAAACCTGCGAAAGTAACTTTATTCACCATGATTTTGAACAATTCGGAAAACATCATTCGCGATATAAGGGTTTTGTCACAGCAGTATTGTGAAGTACACTTCATCTCTCTTACAATATAGCGAAGCCGATATGTGACTTATGTACCAAATTTTACTGAAAATCCCCCCTAACCTTACTGGCTGGATCCGCCCCTGCATTCTGTTGACTTGTCTATATGACTTTGAAACATGGTACGTAAGTGGTTCGTGACCACAGTTTTAACTCTACCCACACATGTCCTGCAACCTCACAGAATTTTGTACGGATTTTCTGTAATGAGTCAGAAGCAATTATTTCGCGTATTTCAGCTCTTTGCCACGGAGGTCAGACATTTCTATTAGAAAAACACTTGAAAGAATTCGAAAATCTTGGCAAGGAATTTGCTCGGAAGGAGTCAAAGTTGCCAAAATCGCTCGAATAATTTGTTTCATTTATAGCTACTTAAAAAGCTGCGTTTGATTGTTACTCATAGCGGTAACTCTTCCCGTCACCAGCGCTTCATGCGAGAGAAGTTTTTAAAAAATGAAATGAGTGAAAACATTTCCCAGAAATTCCATGACCAGTGAAAGATTCGGTAACTTGATCTACTTTCAGTTGAGAGGTACGAGCTGAAAAATAAAGTCAGATGATCTCGTTGTTGAATTTGACAGTCGACATGATAATCGAAGGATTAAGTTACACTGAGGTGAAATTCTAACGTAGACTGTGCAGGGATCTGTGTGAGAATTATACTGCTCATTGTCTATTTGTCTGAATCCCTTTTAGGTTTAGAGCTGGTGCGTGCTTCGCTTATGGCAAGACAGGCATAAATCAGCGCAAAGTTGAAAAGGCAGCTTTTGAGGATCATTCAGAGGAAAATTCAGTGTGAATAATAAAATATACGACTTTGTTGGAAATATTCTGCAAAATAAGTTTTACGGTTGCAACTGCTGTTACATCTTGCTATCAGGTACACACCACAAACGCCGATGCACACCTATCTGCGGCGCTGCGATGCTACTTTAGGTGCAACTGGTGCCGAAACCTCGCTGCTGTTAACTGCATACTACATTGAATATAGTCCTCACCCTATCCTTGCTGCAGATGGGCATTACATTCGTAATAGTAGTTGTATGACATTGTTATGGTTACATCACAATCACAAAATGTCCATAAGCTACCACAAAAACGCATCAGTCGGTAGTCACCGATCCGTTGGTAGATGGCTTATTTTTTATGTGTTTTTGGGTAAGAACATTTCGACGAAACTAATTGGCTATCAACAGCCTACTTGTCTCTGTGTCAAGATGGAATTCGTGGCTGGAACCATTTCGCTTTCATGTGAATTGTATTCACTTCCATGGATGTTTTCGTTCATGTGGGTTCGGCACAAATGTATACGGAAAATGGCGTTTCGTTTTGCATGTGCAGTGCTGTGGAAATTGCATGGTTAGCACAGAATATTCGACATAGCAGTACACGTGTGTGATTGCATCTACAGTGGCGTTTAGGTGTCTCCAGTTGATAATAACGTTAGTTCATATTTAACGATATTCACAAGCCTATGTTGTGTTTGATAGGGTTATCATAGCAACTTAATCTTCAAAACAACGAAAAGTCACCATGCAAGATAAACATTTATGTTGTCCCTACTACATTTTCCTTGGACCCGCAGTGGACCCCCGACTTTTCTAATTTTAGAATCACCACTGGGGGGTGCCAAACTTGCTTCTTGGCACGGGCGCTAACTAACCTCTTCAAGGCCCTGTCCCTATGTAAACCAATGGTTCAACAGATCATCCGCGTCGAGGCGTAGTTGTTACCAGGGGCGTAACGAGGTTAGATGGCCCCCGGTGCAAGAAGCAAGTTTGGCGCCCCCATGTTCGAACCTGAGGTCTTTCGGAAGTAAATGTTCTGTATTGAAGAAAGTATCTGTGACAATGTTGGGACTTTTCGGCGCCCCTCGCAGTCATTCGGCGCCCCGATAGTGATTCGTCTCCCTGGGATTTATTTTCCCTTGCCCCCTCGTTACGCCCCTGGTTGTTACGGAAAATGGCGACGTCCTACTGTCATGCCCGTGCATCCCAGGAACAGTGTTAGATTTTCAAGCAAAGTACACAACACAACTCCAAGTAGTTTTGGTATGCAATCGGATGAGCTAATGTTTTTGTGTGGTTTTGTTAACCTTGATCTTCGTTGCCTGACGACAAACATTTCATGAAGCAGTGTTACAATTCAAATGATTGGCGACCACGGCCGTCGGTAAGACTTTTTCCAGGGGTCCAAAAGTATTTTTGCAAGGGGGGCAACAGTGGTGTAATTTCATTTTACCATCGCGAAAATAAGAGAAAAAATTTTTCTACTAAAAAGTTAATAGAAATATATTAAAATTCGCAATCTAGGTGGCTTTTCCACTTGCCTCCTTCCTACCGACGCCAGCATGCTGGCGACCTTTTTTTGAAGCTTTCAGTTTCATAATTAGCTTGCACGAATATAGGATGGTGTGCTTAGTGCAAAAATTAGGCTGTAAAGCAGTGGTTCTTCACGTTTAGAAAACCGCAGAACACCTAATTTATTCTCCAAGCTTGTTTCGAGCCTCAATTTGTTGCACGTGATAGCAGAAAAGCAAATGGTAACAAGAAAACAAAATTGATTACTGAAACAAAATCAGCCAACAGTTTAAAAGTAGGACTAAGTTTTTTTCAATGTTTTTTTCTGTTCTTGTTTTTGGCGTCAATCTGGGAGATACGTGACTTTGTTTCAGAAAGGGCATCCTCACATGCCTTTCACAAGCAAGCGTGTTCCACTTTATTTTGTTTTAATCCCTACCAGTATAGAAGACGTTCAAGCTCAATGATGTCATTAATACGTTGAATATTTATTCGAGTATCTGCAGTTGTAGTGTCAAAAGCATATGGCTAGCGTTAAGCATGCTGAATAATACCGTCGGTCAGTTCCTGATAGTGCTCAGCAATTACTGACTTATGGCTCTGCAGTTCGTTATTACTTCCTTCGTCATTAGCGCACCATCAAAACTGTCTACAACCTCGTCCAAAAGTGGAAAGCTAGCAAACTTGTCGTTTTCCAGTAGCTGCCACCACAGTTGCAATTTTTTCTAAAAGCACTCACTTTCTATTCAGCTTCTACTACATTAGGCTTCCGCTTCCTTGCATTTGAAAACTCACTTAAGGGCACGAAATAAGCCAGGCGCGAAGAAGACTTGACTCCTCCATCTCTTTTAAATGCTGGTGGTTGTGATATTGCACAAACTTGGATAGTTCTGCACACAAAGCAAAAACACGACTTATCACCTTCACCCGAGATAGCTAACAATCTTCAAAATGTAGAGGACTTAGAAGTGGGAGTCCATTTCTTCATACACCTACATAAAAATGCGATCATTGAGAGCGTGCCCTGGTGGGTAATTAACAGTTTCAACAGCAATCTTGAGAGCCCAGCGAGAATTGGAAACAGTCTTTTCGATATGAGTGCGTATCTGCTCAACATAAAATATGCGACCGTGATGTGTGGATCATCACTCTTAATCACATTATTACACACAGGTAAACTGTGCTAAGAGTTGTAGTTTGAGTTGCTAACAGCAAAAACAATCGAAATTATTGCACAATGTTAGGTACTTACGATAGATCAAAAGTGACTCGATATGACGATGATGCTGTCTTTATTTTGCACAGTAATAGTCTTCCTAATTCGGGGCAAAATTTTAAAACCCGGGTTTCGTGTGGCTGAGAAAAAAAAGGGAAAACCCGAGTTCTTTCGGATTTTGAAATGAATGCGATTTTGAGCGATAAAAGCTCAATACCATTTTGAAATTACAACTGTTGATAAATGCGCAGTTTGATAGCGAATTAATAACAAAGTTAAGCACAGTTTTTTTACTGATGTTTATAGCACTGACGCATAAAAATCAAAGCGTCGATACTCTCATCACTCAGTCTGTTTCCGAGTTTTGTTACAAATAGTCCTGTGGCTGAAAAAGCCCTCTCTGGTTTCACTGATGTGGCCTTATGTTTGTAAGGCATGGTACAGTCTTTCAAGGATACTTAAAAGCACTAGTGTTTCTGTATGCTTTCGAGGAATCAGTCGACTGCCATCTGCTTTCGTCTTTTTGCGATGATTCAAACTTACACATATCTCTATTCAAGAATGTACTTTCCACGATGGGTGTAAG
>Ga0210059_1009437_pt1 | contig 15251 bp, 8 predicted proteins | sample Ectturendosymbi2_FD_188042 | JGI IMG/M metagenome (GOLD analysis project Ga0210059, IMG submission 188042) | Ecteinascidia turbinata endosymbiont from Florida, USA - Sample 2 (SPAdes) (version 2) | ecosystem: Host-associated > Tunicates > Ascidians > Unclassified | place: Key West, Florida... | reverse complement strand
CTGGCTTTACTGTAACGTTGGTTGTCACGTATTCAGAAACAGACAGCGTATAATTTAATGATACTAGTGTATACAATGTTAAAAAGTTAGATTTTCAGGCAAATCTCTGCAAAGCTTGTGCCGAAGACAAAGCAGCACTATTGTGGAGACTTAGTTGTTGGATGGGGAGTTTAGCAAAAGACTGTTTTCAACCATCAGTGAACAGGATTTCACTCAAAACGTTGAAGTAGCCTACAGTATTTACCTAGCTGCATGTTGACCTACCGCTCGAAACGTAGGGACTTGAGTTAGAAATAAGGGTAAAATATACACTTATCCTCATTTCTTGTGATGTCGCGACAATGGTGACCAACAAATCCAAAATAAATTTATTCCGTGACTCCTACACTTTGCGACTCTGTGCCTGTGCTGAATACATTGGTTCATAAGTCATCTGAATTACCTAAATTTAACCAAACCCACAATGCAGCAGTGTTTTCATCCAAGTGCAAAACATTTGCTTTACAGATACATCACACCTAGTTTTGTTAGACGTTCTTTTTGTGTTGAAGGTGAAACGTGGTACTTTTTCGCTAATTCACCGTTGTGCATTTTGATTTAATCACAAATGTATTTTTGGGTCGTTATGAAAGTAGAACTCTTAGAAAGAAACTTCTCACATGGGGAAGAGTTATAAGTCTAGCCGGGCATTTCGGGTCGGGGCGGGCTTAAGCTTGTCCAAATATTTCGGGCCTGCATACTTTGTATTGTATTGTATTGTATTGAGTAACGTCGTCACTCCCACACGCAAGTCGCTTGAATTTAAGCATGCATCGCAGTAACATGAAATACGCAAATATATGAAAGAAGACGAGGATACATACATCGCGGTAGTAGAGAGTATACGTTTGATGGCGCAAATACATTTACTTTGATGAAACAAGCTTTTGAGATAGACGTATGAATGAAGTCATCCTGCTTATTACAATGTAGTACTGCGATGACTTCCAAGTACATCGATTCATACAAAACTTTTTTATAATATTAAGAGTAACGACTTATTTCTTTCGTGACGAAGATTTGTTGTGTTCAACCGCGGTAACTTCTGTGAGTGAAGCGATTGCGATTTTTCTTCAGTTAATTCTGTTTGCAAACACAGCTGCGTTTTTTTGTTCTCTACTCGGATTAGTCTCACATTGTTTTTGAGAAGGCGACAGCGGTGAGGAAATTAGCACGCGACAGCGTTGCGTCAAAAAGATCAATCACTCACGCGATTATTGGCTTGTTTTAAGAAGACTACAAGTCGGCTATTCATATCTACAGCGCTATCCTAGAAAGTTTATTTTATGCCTATGACGCCATCGTAGATAGTTTCGTGACAATTTTTTTTTTCTTGAGAGACATTATATTCCACACTCCGCAGTGTTATCGTTAACTAACATGCTACGTTTGTGCCAGATTACGCCAATGTTTTGGTCAAGGTAGTTGCTATATTCGGTGTGATAAACCATGCACCTGCACACAACGCTTTTTGTTACTCCGCAGTTGCGCATATCTTAACTTCCTCAGAAAATTGGGTTTCAGGCCAAAATCGGGTTTCAAAAATAAATGTCGGGCTCCGGCCGGGGTCAGGCTTCAAAATGAGGCCTTTTTACAACTCTGTGTGGGTATGTAGGCCGGGGTCAACAAGGGGAGATTGAAAAGATAAATCCTCCACCCACCAATGTGGCAATAGATTGAAATCATTTTGTGAAGTAGACTACGCTAATTTTAGGCCATGTTTTTGCTGCTGGTAAGAGGATATCAATGGAGATTTTGGTAGGGGTGGGTCTGCATGCATGATGCCCAGTATCATTAAAAAGATCGTAGCTTTTTCAAAAAACGGAAATGTGCAAGAACAACATTTATCGTCTTTGTAACGTTAAGCGACTTGAACAAGACATCAAATCGCGCTGTAACCCACACTTTATAAAATGCATGAAAACTGAAGTTTTCTGCTGTAAGAGTGATATGCACGTGCGACCAATGCGATTCAGCATTTTGTTCACTCCAACTGACAGCTCTGATAAAACCCAAATGATGTGTTCTACTATACTGCTGTGCTTGTATACATCCAAATACGATATTAATGGAAGCAGGCTGAACTACAGTACCGTGTCCAGCAACAAATTTAAGTATATTAATATTTAATCATCTGCAAGGACAAAACAAATGTGATTGGTGTTGCTGTCAAAACACCTCTAGAAATAAGATTGGGAATCTGTATATATAAAACGTCACTTCTGTATCGACCCGATGACTATATTGGTTTCACACCAAGTTGTCCCCCCCACATTTTACTATGAAATTGCGCCCATGTAACAAAGTGAACAGGTTGATCATTGCGCATGGCTGAATGGTAGCGATATCGCGCTGGAAAAAACAGACTTTCGAAAAACTACTTCCATTTGAACGTGAGTTTTTTGCAAATTGTCTGTCCGAATGTAGCAGTAACTCTCATATTAATGTAGCGATGGCATTAAAAGATATGTTTATGCCAACGTCATTTTAAAGGATGATCAGGACACAGTTATTTTCCCCTGTGGAAGTTAGTCATGAAACGTAAGAACCTTCAAATATATACAAATTGACGTGATCATCATTTTCTAAACCCGCATTGCCTTTTGCGGGTTCAACGAGAATGCCTCCCGAGGATATGTCTCTCGGTTTTCATCGATTTGCCAGCTCTAGGCTTAAACACCATGTCATTCATGGGATGAAATTTCCCTCTTGATCTTTAGTCTAGCTCTGGGCTTCCTTCGTGTTGCTTTTGTCAGAAAAGCTTGTGCCTTGTGGCTGTTGCAAGATTTTGAATAAACGTTATTGCGCTTTCCTTCTAAACAGACCCCGTTTACAAAGCGTTGCCAATTTTTTTCAAAGAGTTCCTTTGATGCCCATCCTCGGCGGGAGTCACAAGTGCGTCAGCTGGCATGGGCCGGGGACGGTGTGTGGGTCTCCATCCGACTCGACTCGACTGTTCGACTTTACCACGCACGAACTCTTCAACATCTGCAAGATGTCGACATCGAGCCGTACGTGAGCAAAGTTCTTGGCTCCGGAAAACTGGGGTTCTCTTTTGTCAGGTACGGTGGCGATATTTGCTGACAAGTGTTAAGTATTTGAATGATGTTACAGCATGTGATCTGCGCAGAGGGAAAATTAGTGCGTGACAGTGAAGCAAAACATGCCGCAAACGCCAATTCAATGCATATGATCGTGTTTACAATTTCTACTCCTGCCTTTTTTCGGAATGAACTTCTCCCGAAATGAATTTTCGTTAGTTCTGTGTAACGAGTTGAATAAACTGCACAAAATGTTTTGTTTTTAGCGCAAAGTTTTCCCGAGTTTTTTCAAAATCTAACTCGAAGTGTAGTTTCTGTATGATGACATTTATTTGCCGCATATTGGGGCGTGTTGCTTGTAGGTAATTCAGAAAATATGCTTTTAAGCAAATACCTTCACGTTGCAAACCCATGTTATAGCGGGTTGTTAGTTTCCATATTCCACCAACTACTGCGCGACTTTGACGCCAACTCTGAATGACTGTTATTTTGTCCAGAGTCGTCAACTCGGTGCTACCTTCCCTCTGTACGTATCGTCGATTCGAACATTTTTAAAGAATGTAGTTCACGATTGAACGTCGACGATTTTTTAATTTGAACTAAATATCAAACTTAAAATAACCTTTAGTGTTTCCTACTGGTTACGGTGTTCCAACAATGACTGTAGTTCCGTAAGGTGGTCACACCAGCGTTATCGTCTCGTTCCATCTCGACATAACAACAGAGTTTGTTGAGCATTTCTGTTGTATGTGGCGCCAATGCTCTCCTACATCAGTTTGGCTGGCGTGAAGTAGTTGAAGGCTCTGTTCCGTTCTTGTAGTTGATCACTTCAGCTATAAAACACAATCTATGGATGTGACAAGTTCGAAAGGCTGTGGGAGGTTGTTACGTAAAGCGCCGAAATCGCTTTTGTTGTTGCTCTTGTTGTTACTGGTTCGTATCGATTGTTTGCAACAGGATTACATCGCTGTCAATATCCTGCCATCGTTTGTGGATCGGCACTGGCAACGGAGTGGTTATGTCTGTTCCCCTATCAGAAGGTACTTGTGATATGGCAATTTCTTTAAAGCTTGTGGTTAACTTTTTCCAGACTTAACCTTATTGTCCTGCCGTACTTCATATACGACTGGCGTAACCGGGCTTTACGCGAGTACAGCTTTCTCATGGCAAAGTGGTCTTTGCGCTGTTGCTGTTGTGTGACTTGCGTTGATGAACTGTAACCTTGTTAGTCAGATGACAATTCTTTCTCGTAGAAAGCGTTCGGATATCATGCGGCCATTTTTGTACTCTAATGTCGAAAAATTGCACCTTCTGTTTAGATCGTAGCTTTGTCCGAGCCACTTGCGGGAAAGCCACGCCAGCTGCCAGGTCCTCAGCATCATTGCAGAGACGCGTTATGTGCATCAAATATCAAGACACGATAGCTCAGTGCGGCGTCGCAGCTATGGAGTGTCTCGTTTGCAAGAAGACGATAGTCCGTGCCGACGAGTCGCGGAGTTTTTTTCCAGAGCAGTGTGTGTGCAGAGAGCAGGTCACGGCGTGGAAAACAAGGTCGACGAAAGGCAGATATAAGCAGAGCAAGCGCGTTGGCAGAAAGCCTAAGATCAAGCGGTTTTTCCATGCGAGAGGTCGGCAGCATTTATGCTCGGCGCTGATTTTTTATTGTGCTGAGAAGCTTATGTTACTTTAGTCTTTCGCTCGCATTTATGCATCGGAAAGACGATTGCTCAGCGTCCACTTAATCGTCAAGTCGCAACAAGCGAGGGGATTGAAACCCTTTAGACCGCGAGCCTCCGCTTAAGTGACACTGGCTTTGTCCAATCATAACTTGCCGACCGATTGAGCTAGAGAGCTGATCAAACCCTTTGAAGAGGCGGGAAGTCTTGTAGTTTAGATAGAAAAAATTGGAAAGTTTTCGGTTTTTGCGCACAAGTCAAAACCACATATTGTGGCTTGGCGGTTGACTGGACAAAGTCAAAGCCGCAATTCTGGCTTTTTGCGGGTAGATTGGTCGGTATTTTTTACGGTACGTCGCGGCTTGATGGCCGAACCCAGTTTTCGGGTCGAAGAAGGTTTTGGTGAAACCGCAGTCTTGTGTGTATTGTGTATCGCAGCAGGTTTGATTCACGAGAATAAAACAAGCTTTTTTTAAACAGCTTTCCGCAAATTTCTTGCACGCTTGGTCTCGCTTTTGCACTGTGCGCTCGTAAGCCTGGCGAATAACAATCAGGAAGCAAGCCTGCAGCCGGAGCTTTGACAAATGCTCCACCCTGGGTTAAGCGGAGCCAAGCGTAACTAACAAGCTCTGGATATTTCAGGTTCGAAGAACAGCTGCAGCGGTGCTGTGCTCTCAGCCTCGATTAAGAACTCTGAGAGACCAGGCGGTGTTGTGAGAGTGTACAGTGACCCGCTCAGCGACAAGATCACTCCCGGAACCTTCATTCCTTACTGCTCCATGGCTAATGCCCAGCTTAGCTTCCATGGTTACAGAGAAGCGGTCAAATTTTTCGTTGCTGTTCCAGGTGATGTCCGTTTTTTTTCCAATTTTTTGAAGGTTTACGTGAAAATTATCCCTCGTATATTCTTGAGTAATACCAATACCTGTTTGCATGAAACCCTGCTTGACTGGGAGATACGCGATTTTCTTCGGCTTTGAAACTATTTTCATGGAACTGGTCTGTTTTTCTTCATTATTGGGGATAAAGGTTCAAATTCCGCCATATTTTTGGGATACAGCTATTGATTAACAAGATCTGTTTCTCGCGCATTAGTGGTTCGTTACGACCAGCGGCAAAGTCGAACGTGAACCATGGTGAATTACATATCATATGCTGAGAGTTTCCCAACGAACGTTCGCGACAAAAATCCAGCGTTTTTCAACATTGCATGCGCTAACTATATTGCATATCAGTCCTACTTGCGAATGCAGAAGCTTGTTGATTGTGTGCGTGACTTTTTCCTTACTTAACATTACAGATTGGTTTGTTGGAAAAATTGCCCAACTGCCACACAACATTTGTTGTTATGACTAAATCGGTCGTTTTATTCCTTTTGTCACCAGGTTACTCTGCAGTTGCGCATATCTTAACTCCCTCGGTAAATTTGGCTTTCTGGTCTAAATCGGGCTTCAAAAATAAATGTCGGGCTCCAGCCGTGTTCGGGCTGGGTTCAGCCTTCAAAACGAGGCCCTTTTACAACTCTGTGTGAGTATGTATGCAGGGAGCAACAAGGGAAGATTGAAAGGATTACATCTCCACCAGTGGCGTAACTAGAGGTTAGAGCCAGAGGGGCAAAGCTCAGCTGAAGGGAGCCACTGGTCACCGTAGGGGAGCCCACTAGCCAAAACACCGAAAAAGGTTAAGAAATGATAGTTACTTTCTGGATGCCGTGGATGTTCATACTAGATAAAAAAAAGAAAACACCCCGAAAAATGCAAAAAAAAACAAAGTAAAGAATACTAAATATCAAAATGTCAACTGAAGGGGCCCAGTTTTTACATTTAGCTTGCCAGGGGGTGGCTTGCCCCCGTAAGATACACCACTGGGGACAATCCCAATGGAATGATTATTTTCATTTGATAATTATTGCTATGACAGCAATTATTGCTTCTCCGGTGGAAACTAGTCCTTGTTGTCCATATTTTAGAGGCGTGTGCGTTTTGATCAAGGATATACGGAATTTGATCTCCAGGTTGCGTTACGCAAGCGTCAGCGACAATGCAGCCAGGCATGCCAGCACCACACTGTAACTTGAGTCCAAGCAGTGAAGCTACGTTAGTACTGAGTGGTGGTGAAGGCTACGTGGACTTCCGCAGTGGAGACTTGGGAGCAATCACACCCAGTGAAAAAAAATCCGAAAGCTCGACTCTGCAGAACAGCCATATCATAATGTGGCAGCTCACGTCGTCGTAGAGAAACAAAGCGGATTCAGCGGATATCCCAGAAAAGAAATAGAACTGGAATATCTTGTCCCTTGCTGAATTTGATTCTTTCTGCTTTTATTTGATGTCAGCTTTTCTGGTGGCCTGTGCATGTCTGTTATCGTATTAAGGTTGACCGAGGAGAAGTGTGTGTACAGAGAACTGGTGGTTTGTGATATTGAAAGTTGGCCTGGTTTATCAGTTTATGAAACGACGCACGTTTCTTTGTGGTTGCTTTCTGTGAAAGAAGCATCAACTTGCGCAAATATAGCGTTTTCTGTCAATGTTTGCATGCCAACAGATGGCATAGTACCGTCCTTGTCAGCCTATTGTTTGTACGATTTGCAGGAGTGATTATGCCTGTGTTTTGAAATTTTGTCATTCAGCTAAATTTAAAGCGATCAGAAAGGTATGCAACCACAATCTTGGGAGTTTCTGAGTACACCTTGTGGAGTGACCTTCAGTTATTATTGTGCTGTTGTCAACGTTGGCGTGAGGACGCAATTGCAGTTAGTTTACCAATGCTCGTATTGTTTGCTTCATATAACTTAACTAGCATTTTTAACCTCATTCTCCTAACGAATAGGTGAATGTTGTTTTGTACTTTTAGCTACGCCATCGATTCGCCCCGCACCTTGCTTTCCATCTGCCATGAGCTTTCCTATCCGTAACTCAATTGATGCTCTTGTTTGTAGACGATATGTGCGCACAGCGTCGAGATAAAACGTTAAGGTGATAAGAAGGCAGGTAACTCAACGTTTTACTAGGTGTTTTCATGCTTTAGTCCGCTTTTATATGGCGGAAAATCCAACTTTGATTGTCGAACTGTCACGTACGTTAATCGATCTTACCTACCGCCTTGGCAGAATGCACGGGCCAGAAAAGTATTTTTGTCTTCACAATGCACTGTGGAAAAGTCACTGGGTGTGCAGGCAACTGTAGTTTATCTGATAATCTGTCTACCTTAACGCAGCAAATTCCGTCCGTCGCTCGTGTGTGCGTAATTTCTGACCGAAGTTCATGTTTTTATCTCGCGTATTTGTACACACATGTAAATAATAGAGTGTTTAATTTTTGTTTGAGGCAGAAAACAGCTTGGACTGGGTGTGCTTTCCCTTCTTCAGTGTTAAAACCCACTGCGACTGTGGACTGGCGGTGTTAGCAGTCGTGAGCGCGTGCTAGTTCGTGCCTATGTGCGAAAAAAGTTAATCCACTGCAACCGCGTCAGTTTGCACTTCAGTTATAGCTTTGCCATGATTGTTGTCTTGGTTGAACCGAGTTGCTCTGTAACAGCAACACAACGTTTTCGTTTCCTTGCCCTTGAAACCGCACTCCCTGCCTTTCAAGTCGACTGGCAACGACCTCCATACGTTGAATGTGGGAAACCTCGCATCCGCTGTCAGGCGTTTTGTGCTCCGAATATTCACTTGCAGTTGCACCATTCCGCTATCTCGACGATAATCGCGCAAACAACAACTGCACTTCCATGATTTGCGATGAAACTAATAAGAACGTGTTTCCGGGAATTCGCTCACCGACAGCGAAGAATCAACCCGAACACATCATCTAAGCAGTGCATCGCTGAAGGAGCAAATGCATGAAATATTGCATGCTTGTGATTACAGTTACGAAAGTGCACGCTTGGTGTTGTCTTAGTGCAATTTCGTTGAACAAATTTGTTGCATTCGGTTTCCGTTGCGAAATTTCATGGTGTGACGTTTTTTTGTTTTTCTTTCTTTTTGTTCAAGCCCATCCAATTACACCGAGCGAGGCTTTATTTTACGTTGGTTATTCGAACCTTTGTTCAGCGTTGGACAAATTTAGAAAGCGTCAGAGTTTTTCAGCATTTAAGTGAACTGCGCGCTCGACCACCAGTTTTCCCCCCAAAGCAGTGGTTCTTAACCAGGGCACCAGGGCATTCATTGAAATTCGTGTCCTGCGATGTTGAATCATGTTTTAAAAGAACAGTATACTGTACTATAAATGCTCTTTCGCACAGCTCAAGCAAAGTTGCTAATCAAGAGTATCACCAGATTCTGCGTCACATTCCTATTCGTTGGCATCAGTGGTCGTACAGTAAACCTCGGTTTATCCGGATCTTCGCCAAAACTGGTGGCACGGATGATTTCTAACGTTTTTCTTTATAAAAATCTTCGGTTTATCCGTATCTTCGCCAATACCGGATAAAATCTGCTCTTTTCGCATCTCGTAATCCGTATTTTTCTATACTTCCACGCTCTTGTGTTCTCAAAGTGCATTGACTGGTCTCTAGGAAAGATTCGGCAGCTTTCAGGCGCAACGCAGGCGTGCTCACTATCACCAACAAACGTTTAGCATTATGATAACAACGGCTGCAGCTGCGCGCAACATTCAGCTAATCGCAGGGACGATTATTACGTCACACACGGGCATAGCATATCATTTTGAACATGACGCTCAAGGCACTGGGCCACACCACGGTTTCAATCTGTTGATCAGTGTTGAGTGTACATATGTAGAGGAGTATTACCCTGAGCGTAGCCTATTGTACTCGGTAACATGTCTTAGTCACTGCTTATGGACCAGTCGCAGAAATCTGCGTCATTCCGAAATCCTAGATTTCTTCATGAACTTATGTTCATAACAGTGGTATATCACTGAAGTCATTTTACTTCTGCAAAAGTCTGCTGTTGAGTCGTAAATGTGTTCAATTTAAGTAATTTTCACCGATATCTCAGTACTTAATGACGTCAGGCAAAAAACAACCATCTTAGGTTAATCCGGATCTTCGCCTAAACCGGATAAAATCGTGGGTCAAATTGAATCCGGATTAACCGAGGTTTACTGTATTAGCAATTTGATGGCCCCTATCACCGACCGAGTTGGCTAATCGCACACATTTTTATTTTTGCGTTTTGTTGAAGTCACCATGTTCACTCAACCGTAGTACGACCTTTTTGCAGAAATGGCAAAATAGGAGGCAAATTAATGGTATTTATATTATAATACTTCGGGGCCAAAAGCCCCCTGGCTACGCCCACAGTGTAGTACTTAATAGTTTACTCTTTAGGGCGTCTCGTGCACTGATGAGCTTTGCAATGATCTGTTTAACGATTCTAAGCTCAAGGATAGGTGAAGCAGCGTTACCACCTGCAAGACAAGCATAATTCTAGCCTGTGTAGGCTACTTGTTCCAAATCACTGCAAAGAGTCTTTGTCAATCTAGCGGGACAAATTGTTTCCAGGGAGTCAGGCTGGATGGCTTCTTCACCATGTGCATGTCATGTGGCGATGTGCACCTTTTTAAACTTGTCAGATTGTGTGTACAGTTTATCAAGTTCATGTATGTGGTTTTCACTTCCCATATATGCACTACACAAATAACACAATGGCATACAACATACCTGTACAGCAAAACACATACCACTGCTGCTTAATACAGTGGGCAGAAAATACTTCAGCAAAGTGTTGAAAGTTTGTCATTTTTGTTGTGAAAATTTGACCGTTTCGTTTGGTCGCGACCTGGAGTATTTCGGAAATTTGACCTGATTTGCATTTGTTCCCACATTCCGGAATCTAATGCAATATCACAAATACGCTTCCCTTCCTGACAGTTGAACCTGAGAATGATATGACGCATAATGATCATTGTGATCATCGTTATGTCGTCAATCGATAGAACTTGTAATTTGCAGTTCATTTTCTGAACGCGCTAACGAAAGCTCACGCTGATTCCGCTGAGCATCTTAAATTGATGGAGGGTTGATGGGCACGGTGAGGTCATTCGACTGAATGGTCAGCAGTATACAGTAAACCTCGGTTAATCCGGATTCGATTTGAACGACGAATTTATCCGGTTTAGGCGAAGACCCGGATTAACTGAAGACGGCTGTTTCTAAAGAAACAGGCTACATATAGCCTGACGTCTTTTTGAAATACTGAGATATCATTAAAAATCACTTAGATTGAACACATTTACGACCCAAAAGCAGACTTTCACAGAAGCAAAAGGAATTTTTTGATGCATTTACAATGGTACATCAGACTAGTAACCGCCGTATCCAGGCAGTTATGAACAATCTTAAGTTCATAATTTTAGATTACTTGGCTGCTAAGAAATCTGGGTTGTTGGACTGACGCCGAGATTTCTGCAACTGGTCTATCAGCAGTCACTCTATTTGAAAGGTAATGCCCTTCAGACATTTTACCAAGTGCGATACACTCAGGGATAATGCTCTACACACGCACACTCAACACTGATCAATAGATTGAATCCGTGATGCGGCAGCGTGCCTTGAGCGTTATGTTCAATGTGATATGCTATGCCCGTGTGTGACGCAATAATCGTTTTTAACGATTAGTGGAAGTCGAAAAGTTACGCGTAGTTGCGGTCGATGTTGTCATAAGTCTAAATGTTCGTTGACGACCGTGAGGACTTTTGTGTTGCGTCTGAAGGCTGCCGATTTTTTCTAGAGACCAATCATGCGCTTTTAAGAACAAAACAACGTGGACATGCAGAAAAATCCGGATTACAAGATGTGAAAAGAGCAGATTTTATCCGGTGTAGGCGAAGATCCGGATTAAAAAATCCGGATAAACCGATGATTTTTTTTTAAAGAAAAACGTTAGAAATCATTCGTACCATCAGTTTCATCCGGTATTGGCGAAGATTCGGATTAACCGAGGTTTACTGTTTAAATTAAACCACTACGTTTACATGTAAAGCGACGGTCCGCTAAAACAAGACAGCCCGTTCTGACGTCATTGTACCGTTCGGTTTACATTGTCTGAAAGTCATTCACGTGTAGCAGACGCGTGGGTGAACATCTACTGTATAGGCTAGTAAACAAAGGGTTGTATGGAGTTGGAAAGCATGCACACTGATTACAGATTTCACGAATTTGGCAAGTGCTGTTCATGCCGTGAACTATGGATCGTGCTGCACACTGTAAAGTCCATCCATAGCAGGCGTGCACTGACGTTTGCAGCATGCGTTGATGTCTCATGTGCACGGTTACAGGCATACAAATTTCACACAGGTTTTCTGAACACTATGCGGAAAAACATTTTGGAGATTACCACTAAATATTGCATGTGTCTGCAAGTGTCTAGGTGGAACTTTTGGTGACACATCAGTCAACATCTTTAATTTACACTGATACTTAAACTAATAGCCTAATGTCACATGAATACAAAACATTATATATTTGTTATATTTAATATGTCCTATGACATTTTTTCAAGGAGCTAGTGAAATAATTGTTTATCTTTCACAACTACCAGCACTGATGCCAGAAAGTTGCCCTATTTTTGCAAGCCTGATTTATGAAGATTAGTGCAACACACAAGGTTCTTACTTTCAAAACAACTATTCCTAACACTGTCAAGTCACTCCAGCTGATCAGTAGCCTATTTAAAGTATATATTTGTATTTAAACAGAGCATCTTATCATATGTTGTGTACAGCTTTCAGCCTTTATTATGAGTAAGCATCTTCTCAGTAATGTTTCCTTTCTAAACAATAAGGGATATCTAAAACTGGCAGATAGTCTACATTTCAACAAGTATATTTTAGTTACTGTAGTGACTTCTACTTCTATCACCACTGATGGCATAGAATTATTGCACTCATTTTTTATGACATGTAAAATCCAGACGATAACAACTTTCAGCAGGGTGATATCTGAACATTTGGTTAAGATTCTTGCCTTCAAAATAAGAAATTCTAACACTGCCAACCCAAAGCCTAAACTGCTATCTATTGCAAAACTACCCATCCTCGCCGACGTGCCTTGTCGACTGCATGGTAATTATGTTGGTATTACACTTCTAAAACTGAATTCAACACATGAATTTAGAGTAACGGTGCAGTCATATCTTATCTGGAGACAGGCACTGCTAGCTGTGCCAGGTGCTAGCCTAGTACCGCCCGAACGAGACCACGTACCCTTCATAACGAGACGTCTTCCTGTCGAGGTAGCCAACGCATTGGCTCGTTCAGGGCGCTGACTCAGCAAATCACGTTCAGAACCAGACCACTCGTTATCCATATATGGTAACGAGACAACGCAAAACTGGCCCTGTAAACGTAGTAAATTTGTCGATGGCTTTGTAGAATTGTTTCAGGGAAAATATTTGTTTATAAAAACAAATAAAACAAAGCTTTGGACGTTTATGAGAGTTCCCTTGCCCATTGCATTGATGGAGTATCTACCAACCCTGCTTCAGTGTATCCATCTTCATTCGTTCGTCTTGCACACAAAACAGGAAACCAACCAATACGTCTACAAATTACTGCAGTCTCATAAATCACAAAACACTTTGAAGTACTACTACATCAATACGGTGGAGTGGTAACTTTTACCTTGCGCAAAAACTTCACACATCCGTCCTGTTATAAATTAATTGAATAATGCATGAAGAAAATGTACTAATACTACCAATATTTATTTTCTAAAACTATGCAGGTATAGGAAAAAGGAAAACGGTAATGGTTCAAGAAAGCAAGAAAAGCTTCCCCAAAACTATTTAAAGCATTAAGTTCTGACTGAAAAAGAAACTGAAAGCAATTGATGTAACATTGCATAAGCACCTATTGAAGCATACAGCAGACCATGTAAGTACACACATATACATCAATCAAAACCAGTTTCTCACATAACTGTTTGAACAATAGAGTTATCCTCGAGCTTTGTAAGAACTTATTGTTTTTAGGATTTCATTGTCCAAAAGTACAGGTCAAGATGCCTTTTATGTGCAGTATACCTTGAGAAAGAACAAATCAACCATAATGTTTATGATGAGACTGGAATGAATGAAATACACAGTATTGACTCGCACATGTTAATCAGGTGTAAATGTTGTCTTGACCTTTTAAAGGTTAGAAACACTACACTTCTGGCAGTAAAAACTTACACAAGTTAATATCACAAAACTATAAATCTTTGGTAAGGTATGTGCTTAAAAATAGGTTTATTGCAATGGCTTTCTGTACATGGTATTTTGCTTAAGGACATATACACTGGGTAATTAGCAGATTTATCAGCAAGAATGGTAGGCTACCAGTTAAGCCTTGCAACAAATAGCAAAATGATTCATAAAAGTAAGGGCTCTATCCAGTGGCGAAACTGACGGGGGGCAGGGGGGGCGTCCTCCCCCTGGCCGGTCATTTCGAAGTTTTTGGGCCCCCTGTCACCACATTGTTAATTTTATTAAGTGATCTTTAATCGACATTGCCGCAAGAAAGTGTGTTGTTTTGATGATATTTGGCACTTTAAACTATAAAAACACTCTTTTTTTGTAAACGTACAGGAAAACAAGCCATCATTTTTTCAATTTGGAACATCGCAACCAGACATTGTTGAAAAATTCTGCATAAAACATCCATGTTGAAGTGTCTTAATCGGGGCCCTTCTATGCATTCGTGGGGCCCCACGCATGCACTCAAGGGCCCTACAAGTTGCTACAACTTTAATAGAAGGGCTCTGTGCATGCACTCACGGGGGCCCCATGCTGCAATCAAGGGGCCCTGCGCACTCACTAGAGGGCCCCTGCAGAAATGTTGGTGAACTTGTTTGAAGATCACTACATCTTAGCTGTGGGACGGTGCTAACAATCTTTTAATTGAGTATCGAATTTTTTGCCATCGGCCCTCCCATTGGTGGCGTAGAATCAGAGACCATGTGGAGGGGTGGCGCAAATTAGCAAAGATTCAGGTTGTCGCAAATGTATTACAAACTTTTGTGATGAAGATATTAATCGTAAATGCGGTTAAGCAAGACCGATCAAAATACGCCTAGGTCCCAGAGGTAATCGTGTTATGCAGATGTCTCGGACGAGATAAAAAATGAAATAAATGCTTGGTGGTCGATAAAAGAACTAGAACACCATGAAGGGGTCAATAACCGGAAAGTTTTGCCAAGTTTGGCGTAACTGCATTTTAATGTATTTCTAACGCAGTTGAAATTCATGTTCTGATTTACAGCGCCTAGAACCAAAGCGTGGGCCTACACTGTATCGATTTTGCACATGTCCTTTGCAGCAGCTGAATGCACGTGTCAATCGCCACTTTGCCACCGATTCGACGTACAAGAGACGCCTATCAGCTGCTTAATTTTGAATTTTTCTCTCGAGTTTCTTCTGCTGCGAGACAATGAAGTCAGGTTTCCAGAAACGTAAAGATCGAGATTCTAGACAGCGGGCTGCAATAGCTGCTAAATCGCGCAAGATGACTGAATTCTTTGAAGAGGCTGCTTGCAAAAATAAAGAAAGTTG
>Ga0210059_1009436_pt1 | contig 15252 bp, 6 predicted proteins | sample Ectturendosymbi2_FD_188042 | JGI IMG/M metagenome (GOLD analysis project Ga0210059, IMG submission 188042) | Ecteinascidia turbinata endosymbiont from Florida, USA - Sample 2 (SPAdes) (version 2) | ecosystem: Host-associated > Tunicates > Ascidians > Unclassified | place: Key West, Florida... | reverse complement strand
CCTGGAACAAATCCTTCCGACGCCCATGCGTGCAGTGTGAGTGTCATACTGGTACATAAATTGCCATTGCAAGAAATTAAATCAATTGATCGGAACTGAGCCGTTAATTTCAGTTTTTCTAGAAAATTATCGTCCTTAGTCTCAATTTCCAGGAGGTGCAAATGCCCGTTTTGCCCTCCCCTGCGGACGCCCGAGGGTTATAGCCTCCATTGTGTTAAATCTCCAATCCGTCGTACAATGTTTGTGGTAAGATAGTTAAACTTCAAACCGACGAGCAACCACAGCTTACAAGCTTTGTATTTCAGTGCAGGAATGCTATGCGAAATGTGTATGTTCTGTACGCACTACGCATTACACCTTATGTTTGCAGCTTGAGTTGCTATAATCTCGCACCTGAACTTCGCATTTTAGTGCAGGAATGCTGTTTATTTTAAGTATTAGTAAGTACTGCAGCTTATTACATATAAGAACGTATGCATTTTTCGTTTCTTTGATTCTCGAAGCAGTAGGGTTTATTGCGATAATGCTGCTAAAGTGATAAGGTGTGTTATTGACGTTATTTTCGGGCAGTAATGCCTAACCGAGCAGTTCATTCGATGCGCTTTTTCTATGACAGCGTTTTCTCTTTACAATACAGTCCTCGTCTCCAAGTGAGCTCTCCGCTTTCAACGCGCTCTTTCTGTGAGAGCATTCTCTTTTATACTAAGCTTTCCTCCGACACACCTAAGCGCTATATATGCATGCAGATTTAGCTATCTCTGCGCAGAGATAGCTAAATATGTGCAGAGATACCTAAATATGTGCAGAGATAGTTATCTCTGCGCAGACATCGCTAAATGCGCATAGAGATAACTATCTCTGCGCATAGATAGCTATGTATGTGCAGAGATAGCAGTTTTTGTGCTAAATCTGTCCGATATAATTTTTTTGCTTACAAACGGCGGCCCATAAAAAACGATCTAATAGGCGCATGATAGATTCACACTGGCCCTGATAGCATATTGTCCTAAAATTCATTTAACGCCACTAATACAAGTAGAATTTCAATCAAGTGTGTAATGCTGTTTTACATATTTCGACGTTGGACTGCTGATGTGAAGAAAAACATCAATCTCACTAGTCCAGATTATGAAGAAAAAGTGTGATACTGTTCAAAAGAAGTAGGGACAGTCGGGATGACACCATCAAATCCACCGTGAATACCTCCAAATTCAAGCTCTAATCTTCCATAAAGTCAATTTCCAATTTTGTGTACACTACTACGAACCCCCTAACAAACTTTAAGCCACCCCCTATGCTGTTGATCTGACGATGGATTTGCTTCTATCCAGGCCAGCAAACACAAGTCAGAAACAGCCTATACTTTACTCATTTAAAACCATGAATCTCAGCCAACACAACAGATACCAGTAAAAAAGTCAAAATTCGCATAGTTTTTCTGCTTTTCTACTCAAATTTACGTGATTTATGCAGAATAATCTAGCACAGGGGTCTCCAAACTTCCAAACTTATTTGTCCGAAGGCCACACGGGGTAACGCAAAACATGTCGAGGGCCTGACGTCTTACGTAATGTGATTGTTTCGGGGTATGATACATTCTACCAAATCAACAAATTTTTGCAAATATATTTTTTGTTTATCAATGACAAAATTTATTCGTGGGCCGTAGTTTGGAGACCCTGATCTAGCGATTAAGCTATGCATTTTTCTGTTTGTTGCAGATTTCGCTAACCATGCCAAATTTCTCTTTTCGCGGCCGATATGAGCTGTCTACGGGTTTGCACTTTCGACAAAACGATCAAAACCACATAGCCCTCAGTTACAGTTGCCAGGCGCGTAACCAGGGGCGGCGATAAGCGTCCTACTCCTCTCAAATTTTGAACTGCAAATATTGAACCGTTGAGCAAATTCTGTCATGTCCGCGCACAGCCAATTAATCATTCCACCAAGCTGTAGAGAATCAGTATTTTGCCGAAGTTTCTGCGTTAGAGCTGACTGCTGAGCACCGTGGTTTGTTGAGGTGCGTAGTGCTACCACATAGTGATTTGATGTTACCCTGCGCTGTCCCCGTTGACAGAGTGAGGTGTTGCAGAATTGCATGGTTAGCTCATAATTCCTTGAGCTACTGGAGCACGCTCCTGTTTTTTTCGCGAAGACATTTCGGTCATTTGTCCCGTAATGGTATTTAAACTCGTCGTAGCAGTATTCACCAGCCTACGTTTTAGGAGAATTAGACCGAATAATTTACTTAATTTTTTTTCGGTCATGAAAAATAATTCGGTCTATGACCGAATAAAATAGGCACGCTCAATGCATTTCTGTCAGTAACCGGCAAGTTGTTTGCTAACGTACAGGGGCGTAACGAGGGGGTTAAGGGAGGCACATTTCCCCGGGCGCCGAATCACTGCGGAGGTGCGCCAAATGACTGTGGAGGGCTCCAAAAAGTCTCGACATTGTCGCTAGTACTTTCTTCAGTAGAGTACATTTGCTTCAGAAAGACCTCAGGTTCGAAAATGGGGGCGCCAAACTTGCTTCTTCCCCTGGGCCTCATCTAACCTCGTTAAGCCCCGCTAACGTACAATTCAATGTTGCTGCAGCCTTTCACAAGCTGCATTGTGGTTCAATCAGGGTCATTAGCTCTGACAAGAAACTCATCCACTTACCTTGGTGTTGCAAAGCTAAGATGCAGACGTAAGCCTACTGCGGAGAGGACTCACGCACTGTACTGATAGCAGACCTAAAACTGCTTTTTCGCTTTGCAGGCTTCTAAAATCTTGCGTCAGTTCTAAGTTTTCCATATTTATTGCCTTCCTATCTTCACTACTGCTTTTCCTTTCAAGGCTGCCACCAGGCTTCAAAAAAAGAATTTTTAACGAAAATAGACCAATTTTGCACAGCCCACCGGCAAGTCCAGAACTGTGCTAGCGAACGAAAGAGATTGCGCATGTGACTGCTGGGCAGTTCTCACGCAGAAAAGAAATAAGAGAACAGGAGTATTATTCGAAACAATAGCAATGTTGATTCTAATCGGTAAGAGGCTGGTTCAAAGTTCGTCACGTAAATACTGAAGTTCAACGAACTGTAATGCACTGTTTTGCTTTAGACTGAGTATTTTTGACTTTGTTTCTACTTCGATAGGCACAAAAAGAGGCGGATTTTTATCAGAGGGGTGCCATTTTAAGGGGGACGCCACAGCCGTTTGAGGGGCAGTTGCCCCAAACTGCCCCCTGAATCCACCACTGTCACAACATGTTCATTGATTCTCCTAAAAGGATCGAATATTCGTTAGCTGTAATTCTGTAAACCTATTGTGGAGACCTTTCCTTGCTTCCGCTCTCTCAAGTTCATAATATGCTGTTGTACTTGGGACGTAACGAGTCTCCTATACAGGCAGTGCCGGCCTTGGCAAATGTGGGGACAAATGTAAGACCTAGTCGTGGGGCCCATCTAAGCAGTGGTGTTCTGACATCATCGTGCTCAGTCAACCGTGTTATGACCTTTTTGAAGGTTATGTTTTAACAAAATAAATACTGTATAAAAAAGATGGCAAATTATTGGAGTTAATCTGTATCTGTGTTCCCCAACTGCGTCCAAGTTTATGGCTAATATCATGCTGCTCTGGTGGGCATCAGACAGTGTACCGCTACCAACGCAATCAAGCCGAAAGTTCTAAAGGAAACTCTGCAAAGGATTACTTACATCTATCAAAAATAAAAACAAAATGTTCAGAAAATGCTACAAATGTAAGGATGCTAAACTGATTGCACAATACAAAAAGTATACTAATAAACTTACACGACTCCGAAAAATAGCCAAGCAACAGTATTATTTTAAGCTGTTTCAAAAATACAGAAGCGATTCAAAGAAAACATGGAAAACTATTAATGAATTGCATTCTACACATCAAAAACGGTCTTCTGATATTAATAGTTTGAAGTTAAATGATGGCACACAAACAAGTTATCCAACAAGTATAAGCAATACACTTAATGAGTATTTTTCTTCCATTATAGTATCCATGGGGAATGGGATTCGTCCTACCAATACTTCTTTCACTACATTACGAAATCCATTTCCCAACCCTTTTGTCCTTGATGGCACTTGTGCAGAAGAAATCATTGCTTGTATAACCAATCTCAAAAACACTTCATCTTGTGGAATTGGTGGCATATCAACTAAGTTCCTGAAGCTGGCCAAAGGCATTATTGCCCCAATACTTGCAAAGTTGTTTAATAAGAGTATGGAAAGTGGAGAATATCCTGATTGTTTGAAAATTTCAAAAATTGTTCCAGTTCCAAAGCGTTCCTCTCCTTCCATATCCAGTCATTACAGACCAATATCTACTTTACCAACAGTATCTAAAATTTTTGAAAAAGTTATTTATGCCGGAGTAAGCAAGTTTCTTAACAAAAATAAACTTCTTACAAACTTTCAATACGGATTTAGAAACAATGCATCAACTGAATTAGCTGTATCCGCCATTTATGAACTTTCTTTGGAAAACATGGATAAGGGTAAAACCACTTGTGCTGTTTTTCTTGATTTAAGTAAAGCGTTCGACACTGTTGACCACAAAATATTGCTACGTAAATTAATATATTATGGTATTAGAGGTAAGCAAAACTCATTTTTTGCATCTTGCTTAACTAATCGTAAGCAGTGTACTAAAGTAAACAATTATTCATCAAATTTTCAGACAATTAAGTTTGGTGTCCCTCAAGGTTCAGTGATGGGTCCTTTATTATTTTTAATTTATGTGGATGATCTTCCTTGTGCTTCTAGTTTTCAAACTACACTTTTTGCAGATGACACTAATTTGCATTTATCTCGCAAAGATATTAAAATGTTACAACTTAATGTCCAAAATGAACTTGATAAAGTCGATACTTGGATGAGGTCTAACAGATTATCAATAAAGTATAATAAAACAACTTACATGATATTAACTGCAACACGTTCTCAAAATTGTAATTTTGAAATTTCTATGAATGGTGTGAGAATACAACAAAGTGACAGTATCAAGTATCTTGGTGTTATAATTGATAATAAACTTTCGTGGAAACCGCAAATTAGTAGTCTCTGTAGGAAACTTTCTCAAGCCTGTGGCGTAGTGTGTAAAATTAGACATTTTGCTGATATAAAAATTTTGCGTTTGATCTATTTCAGTCTCTTCCATTCACATTTGCAATACTGCATAATTGATTGGGGACGAGCGTATAAAACTGTTGTCCAGCCAGTGCAAGTGCTACAAAACCGAATCGTGAAAAACATGACTTTTAGCAATAGAACATCAAGCGCAAGCAACATTTTTTAATTAGTTAAAATTCTCAAAGTTTCTGATTTGTAGCCTACCAACTTAATTTAGAAAAGTTTATGTACAAGTATAATGCCGATATCCTGCCCTCTTCTTTTGATACCCTTTTTTCAAAACTGTACAACATACACGATCATGGCACATGACAACAAGTTTCAGGAAATTTTCATCATAAACGTGTTAGAACTGATTATGGTATAAAATGCTGCAATATGTAGGACCTGCTGCATGGGGTTGCATTTCCAATAATATCAAAATGCTACCATTACATACGTTTTCAAATCAAGTAAAATCGCGAATGCTTGCTAGGTATTGACTCTTATGTGTGATATATGCAGTACGTGATTTTTAAGATGTTTTTGAGAGTTGACCTTAAACTGAGCACACTTTTGTTTGTTTGTTTTGTTTTTGTTTCATTTTGAACTCATGTTTTGTGCTTCACCTGTAATATTAAAACTTGACAGTCATTGAGTGTAGGCTGGGCTTGATTAAGTGATCGTTTTAGCCGTACTTCGCTCAACCTGTGCTGTTTGTTTCAAGCTTTGTCGATTGAAATGTGTTTTACTGCTGAATACTTACAGCGCACACATGACGTGACTTGACTTGCAATGGAGATCCGAGCGGCTAGCGCAAGTGCAAAGTTTCATCAATCAAGCCGAACTGACAGGTGAATTGGACTTACAATGCAATTATTTCACTCTTGTTTGACGGCAAGAGTGGGCACATGGTCAACTATCAGCTTGATGACGCAATACACGAAAAAAACATACTTTACATGAGAGCAATCCATGCATCTCGCAAAGTTCCCCAAAGCCCAATTTTATTATTATTCATAATGAATGTACTTGGAATGCAAACATTTCTTTATGAATTAGAAATATAGGCTAATGTACAAAGATTTTGCAAGTGCTACTGTACGACGTCACAGATATAGCCTACAAACGCTTATCAAACGCAATATATAATGCGCATGCTTGATTGATGAATGAAAAGCATATTGCCCCGTAATATATTGACAGAAACGAGTGCGCTGGATAACATTCACAATTTTTGCCTTGCCTAGTTTAAGCTGCTGGTTTTAAGTGTCCTTTATATTTATGAACCTGGATCTGAAGTAGTGGTTTTTCCACCTTTTTACCCTCGCAAATAGACAAAACACAATGCAGGTTTGGCGGGTGGCAAATGATAAAAGTACATGCACAACCGACAAATAACACGGAACCATTTTGGACAAAGAAAGGAGGTAATTTAAGTGCAAACACTTCACAAAATTTTGCGCTGGTTTGCACGAGATTTTTGGCCTTCACGGGTTCAACCTCTCATCTTTGGTCATTTGTTTCAATTTGGTAGAGTTAATTTTATTCTGACAAAACATTAAAATATCTATATAGTCTATGTTGAAATCTTCCATGAAGCAAAACTACAGGCTTTTGTCAAAATGCAGATGACGCTCAACCAAACAAGTCGGCCTACTTTTCAAAACAGAATGATATTTCGAGAATTGAATAGCGTTACGTTGGAAGCAATGCCAAGTTAATACGACAGACACTCAGACACTCGCCTTAACCTGTTCATTGCGAGTCGAATCATTGCATACCTGGTTGGCAATAACTGTAGGTCTACTGCAGTCTTAACGGACACCAATAACAACCAAGTTCCATCCATAAAAAGTGGAAACATGCGGGAGCGCAGACATAACGCCCTAGCACTAGAATTGAACACATTTGATAAAGTTCCTTAGAGCAATATCATCGTTTTTTTAAATGAAATAACTATTTTCTAACAATGAGATTTAAAAGTCGTTTCTATAATTCTTTACGGCAAGGACTATCTGGAAAAAATGAACAACCTGTCTGACCACCATGGTGCGGGGCCCCCAGAGGCGCGGGGCGCAATGCAGCTGCATCGGATACATTGGCTTAAGGCCGGCCCTGTATAGTGTACACAGGTTCTCGTTGACTCCGGCTAGTCTGAAAACTTCGTCAACCTCGATATTTGCACCCGATTAAACTTTCCTGTGAATAAAGATGGGTCTTGTATCGGCATGGCTTCATCGGAAATCTCTGTCGAAACCTTTGGAAAGACTGCGGCTGATTCAGTCCCGTCGCCATTGGAGAGCTTTGGTGGACTTAGGCCCCCCAAACAAAGCTCCAAGTCCCCCCAAATTGTAATATGAAACACTGTAACTTAGTGGAATTTTTACCAGATTTGAATGTCAATCCCCCCCTGCACGAACGTAAAGACCCCCTCACACACACAAAGGTCCCTATTGACGACTTTCTGGCGACGGTTCTGGACTGATTTAATATTCCTCGATCAAACCTATCCATAATCTAATTACAGCAGTGGTACCCAACGCGGGGAGGAATTCCTCCCTGCGGAGGAATTTTATGAGTTCAGGGAAGGAATTTCCACTTTATAAAAGTTACTTATTCATTGTAAGTGTTGTACTTCTTTTTTAAGTTGACATTGGCTCTTTCAATTAGTCTCTATAACTTTATATTTGTAAATTGTTTAGTGGGCTATTACACGTTTTGGTTGACAAAATTATCAACATATCGGTTTTGTCCCACTTTAATCAAGTCATTGTCGTCAATAAAGACCATTGTTCCAACTGTAGTTAATATACAGTACTAGCCTACAAACCCAAATAGGGCAGAGCCGGCTCTAGCCCTCTTTAGTCGTACGGCCAAGGTCAGCAAAATCGTGGATCCTGGGAACTATTTCTCCCCAAAGCACCCGGTTCTTTTGCGACTCTGTACTTTCTAGAAAAGATGAACTTTCTAGCCATTCATAGTAAGCAATTCCCCGTAAGCACTTTTTACCAGTTGCATAATTAATGGGGGGCAGAGGCTCGAATCGACCCCCCACCCTGGCAAGATGATTGTAAAAACCGGACCGCAACTGAGCTTATTCTTGTAGTATTCTTGTAGTTTTCAATAGTTTTTTGATTTTGTACGTTTTTCGAAGTATTTTCCGGTGATTAGGGTTTTGGTATAGTCATCCACATCCGGATTCACTAGCTATCATTTTTTAACTATTTTACAAGTATTGGCTAGTGCAGGCCCCCATAGCGACCAGTGGGCCCGTTTCAGCTGCGTTTTCCCCTTGACTCAAACCTGTAGTTACGCCACTGCTTTCTGACACAGCGGTGTTGCGGATCTAAATGCAAAATCCAACGTGAGCTGAAAGCTTGAACTAAAGATTTACTGCGTAAAGGCTATTCCTTTCCTCGCAGTTCGAAAAAATTGGAGAGACTATTGCTCTTGACTATTCTACATCTCGAATTCTGCAAAATGAAAACCATTACCTGCAATGCACACTACAAAGTTGTTGCTCTAACCCTTCAGCACTTGAGTCAAAAGACTTAAAGATTAAAACGTTTCTTCCAGTAAGTTAAAGTAATGTTACGAGCCGACAAAATTCTCAAACTGCTCCCAAAAGTAAACCAATCCTTCTCAGTGTGTTCTCTCTACCAGAAACATAATTTTCACCAATTTTGTCAAAATCAAGTCTGTCAACTTGTTCTTTATGAATATGTAAAATAATCAAATCGTTTAAGTTATGGTTGCACGCAGGGCCTCTAAACGAAACTTTGCCAGAGGATACGAAGACCGATTCCGGGATCCCTAGCTTCAAGCGCCCTCGTCGAAATTTGTATAGCTTGTTAGTATAGTAATCAGAATATAGATAAAACAGCTAGCATGCTAAGCTATAAAAATAGATTAATTGTTATACTAGCAACTGGCTTACATTAGTAATTTTGGACTTGATTGCAGAAAAATTTAGCGTTCGTATTTTCATCCTCCCGGTTCCCAGCAACTACATGTAAGGCCCAGAAAGGATGTACTCCTTGTATCTCCCTCTCGTAAGTCCTGGTTGTATGCAAATAAGTTCTTACCCGTTATAGTGCTGAAAAGACCTCTATGATGTAGCATTCGTGGCATATAAAGCCAAAGTAGATCCAAAACTTTGCAGACACCGGACATTGCAATACTCTCAGAGACTGGCAGTTTCGGCAAAATTTTATGGCGTCGTGAATAGAGAAATTAGTATCCAACTCATTGCAAACATCTTTGCAGAGTGATTTCAGATGGGAGCTGTAGCCTACTTCGAGTTCAAGATTCATGAAATCGTCTCGTGTTTGCAGATTTCCAGCACTGTTTCGACCTGATCATGATATGCAGTGCCCTTGCATGCCTTCAAGATCAACTCCTGAAAATTCCTATATTCACGATTACTAGGTTGATTAAATAAAAAACGTCCTGCATTTGGCGAAAGGCTAACCTTCCCATCTTTGAGAGCTTTGCAACATACAAATCAGAATGCGAAACCATTTCCCGTTTACTGAAGCCATTTGAGGCGGTCAGACGCAGACCAAGTTGCTTGAAACGATCTGTTTTCGATAACATTTTTTCCAAACTGTCTTCGTGGAAATGTGATGATTTTGGCTGATAGGCTTCATTTGGCATAAAGTAAGCATCTCCTTTGTCAACAATATAGAGTATAGATAAAACAGCTAACATGCAACCTTTGTCGTCATAGTGCTGCCGGGAAGTCAGGGGCGTAACGAGGTTAGACGGCGCCCGGGGCAAGAAGCAAGTTTGGCGACCCCATATTCGAACCTGAGGTCTTTCAGAAGGAAATTTACTGTATTGAAGAAAGTATTTGTGAAATTTTTGGGACTTTTCGGCGCCCCATAATTATCCGGCGCCCGGGGATTTGTGTCCCCCTTGCCCCCCGTAGTTACGCCCCTGTTGGAAGTGATTGCGTTCAGTAAGCCGTACCAATCAACTGCGAGCATTCGAGATGCATAACACGTGGTCCATAGTGAATATTAATGACATTTTTTAAGCGTATTGCAGCACAGACCGCATCGGGAGCTCAAAGCACGTCTGCGCTCTCCTATCCAGTGTCGATGCATGGTAGTTGAATTTAACTTCAATTGGCGATGAATTGGATGAGTACAGTAAAGACCAGTGATTTTGAGCTTTGCGATTTCTATTAGCATTTTACGTTTCTTAAAACTAAAACGTTTGTTGTGTCCAAAAACAGGTATGGCTTTACCGGACGAATACGTTGCGCGGCCTTGTAGGGGAGGAATGAGAAATTACAAAATGAACGAAGTGAGGAATCCATCAAAAGAGGTTGGGAACCATTGACTTACAGCATCTTGAAGAACCACTGTGCTGATGTCATAGTTGGACAAACACTTCAAATTACATTCTTCCGTTACGTTTGTGATGAATAGACAAAAAAGCTCAAGTGATAGCTACCTCATCCAAACCTTCTAATACTGGTCACACAGCTGGCGCTGCTACCGATTTGGATTCTCCGCGATTATATGAATTCCTTCTCCCAGACTGCAAACCAATTACTGTTCCATCACGACGTTATAGCTCTGAAGATGCGAAGTTCATTAGATCTGAAGTGCAGAGACTGCAAGACACGGGCATGGTCGAACCAGCCAGGTCGCCTTGGAAAGTGCAAGTTCTTGCTGTACCACAAGGCGCAAAGAAAAGGTTCGTCGTTGATTACTCTTTTATTCCTTTACCTTGCTGGATGCATACCCGCCTCCTAGCATTGCAGACTTGGTTAATCGAACAGCGCGAGATAAGTACTTCAGTTCTATAGTCCTTCCACTGGCATATGACCAAGTGCCTCTGCTAGCTGAACAACGGACTTTTACCGCCTCTGAAGCTGATGATCAGCTTTTTCAGTATAAACCAGGACCGGATTTGACATGTGGAGGCCCCAGGCAGCCTTTGTGTGTGGAGGCGCTCACTACCTCAAGGAGATATTTTTCAAGGTCAAGGAAATACTATTATCAGTTAGGTGTAAATATGCAATCATAATTAAAGTCGTACATTAAACATAGATAAATGATTGTACAGTTTGATGAATGCAAAATTCTAGAAAATGTTATAAAAAACATATTGTTTTTTTCAATTTTAATAAGATTAAGATTCTATCAAAAGTGTTATACTGTACATGACTCAGTAAACAAAGCAACTTGTTTGTCGACAAACTGCTGATCCAAAAACGCATAATACCAAAATTTACAGGCCAGGCGCTTTACCAGACTTGTCACTTGCAAATTTATTTATCAGCCTGTCATTGTCAACATTTCTGAGGATGCCATACCCAAATACTCATCAGTACCAGGTGACTGAGTCTATCATGATGCATTGTTGTACGTAGTCTGTTTTCAAACTTCATTTTGCTGAATGAGCGTTCTCCAGAGCAGTTAGTGACCATGAGGATCAAGTACATACGAAGCATTATCTTCACATTAGGAAATGTATCTACAACTTTCTTGCCCAGCAGCAGTTTCTAAAGGAAATGTTCCCTCCACCTGCGTCCGCAGAAATTTTTCCAGAGGGTGACGACATCGACAATGTGCTTATCATTTTCATATTTCAATGCATTTGGACGTTTACAAAATGCTTTAAAATTCCTGGTCCAAATTTTCAGGGGGGCAAATGCCCGTTTTCCCTCCCTCCGGACGCCGATGATTTCCTCCCTTTGTTTCCATCTTCTTTGTACTGAAATTGAATGAATAAAGCTGACTTGGTGTGGAGCTGTCTAGCGCAAGTTCGGCACGCTCGACAGACAGCTTTCAAGCTGTAAACTGCACAAGCTCCACACCACACTTGGTGTGAAGCTGTCGAGCGCAACTTCGGCACGCTCGACAGACAGCTTTCAAATACCGGCCATCTGGAAATTCCAGCAAGAAGGCCACAGTACCAATTTGCAAGGTCTTGGTAAGACCCGGCCAGGAGTCGAACTCCAGACCTACCAGCACCGAAGTGGACGCACTTGCCACTTACCACCAGGCCAGAGGCTGGTCGACCTTAATTGCTGAGGCGCTGATTTCTGCCGCAACAGCTAGATATTGCAGCTATGGACCGAATGCGTGTTCCTCAGTTCCGTACCTACGGTGAAGAGTGCAGTGCTGGTTTGCGGACTTACTGCACTTTCTTCTGCAGGTGGTAGTTGCCGCTTTTGCTGGTTAATGCACAAGACCTGGTTTCAGAACAAGGCCGAACCTTTTTTGCATTCACGATATGTTCATCTCACGCTTGGATGAGTGCTGCATGTAGAAGAACACTGTTATCCACTTCGTACAATGATGTACTGCACTTGCAATCAACAGCGATGAGCGTTCCAAAGCTTTACAAGAAGCATGGAAAAGAGATTCTCTTTGATTAAGACGTTGGTAGCACAGTTGATCTGACTGTCGTATTTCACAGCACAGATCCAGCCCTGATTTTTTAAAACGGAGTCCAAGTCCACCCATAGTCCAATCAATTGAAAAATTTCTAAAGTCCGAAAAAATATGGAGTGCCAAGATGTTAAAAAGTCTCATCCCTTTTTAAGAAGCACGCCGACGCCACAACCAATTTCTATAACCTTAGTCCAAATCGGATCCTGATCGTAAATTTTTGAAGTATTCTGCAATCCGGATGCAATCCCAATCCAAAAATATCGCCACAGTCCGGGTCCAGTGCTCATCTCTGGTTTATGGTAGATGAGCGCGTATTCGCGCACAACTTAGCCGCTCCCAAATTCAAATTCTGGTTCAAACAAGTATGTATGTGAGCAGGGACGGATTTAGGGAGCGCGGGGCCCTAGGCCATCTCAGTTTTTGGGGCCCCACGCAAGTGTGCCCTATTTCGCCGTTTGTCTGAAAAGCGTGAAAATATGCCCCTCTTTTGTATAGTGTCCCCGCAAAAATCTATCTTTTGTTGTGCCGACTTTGATTCTACGCTTGCCTTAGATCTTCAACAGAAATTAAAGCCTTTCCTACATTCTTCTAAAGAACAAATGGCATTGCGATCTTTTCTTGGAATTTATAGCTCTTTCGTGTAGTTCAGAAGTTCTCTTCGTTAATTGCCGTGATTTCTAGCGTTTTTTGTAGGTTTGTTTTTCGGATATACTGTATATATTTTCATGCGGGACCGTGTTGCCGCCCTTGAAAATATCGTCTAGCTGTCGATCTGATTACCTGTACGTTATACGTCAACTCCTTTTTTATAGTAACAGTAACCACATATTTTATGAACCAAACAAACACAATCCATTCAGTGGACACAGGGCTTATTTATGCCGTTTTTAAGTTGTCATTTTCCAAGCAATACAAAATATAGTGTTTTAATCCTCTCTGCCATAGACATAGGCCGATGGTAAACAGCATGAAGACAAGTTTTCACAGCAGCAAAGTATTTCTGCAACACCCTCAGTCAAGGGCGTACGCAAGGGGGATGTTTTGAGATTAACCCCCCCTGAGCTTGATATTTTACAAAATCTTTATTACCTTCGCAAGGAGATTAATTGTTTTCGCATACTTTTTGCTTGTTGATTTGTCGATTTAATGCAAATACCACGGAATAAAATCGCATGCAAAGTTCAAAGAACATTGTAAATGGGCTACAAAAAAAATAATTAGGTTTTGGTGGGAATCTGGGTTATCGTCTACGTCCAGAAACCAACTCACCACATTTTGCAGACCTTTCGTCCACTACGAATATTTAAAATCGTGTTCCGCGATAGTTCACTTTATCAGAAACCATTGTCTTTATATTGTCTGCCAAGGGCGTATCCATGGGTGGGTTGGAGTTAACCCCAACTTTAGTTTGATATGTTACAGAAACTTTACAGTATTACCTGTGAAAAGGAGATTAATTGTTTCCGCATACTTTTTGCTTGTTAATTTGTCGACTTAATGCAAAAATTGTAGTTGTTAATGCTCTGACATAGTGATGAGTGTATTTTACTCCCCTGTTTGAACGCTCAGCCTGATATTTTTGGAGTTATGAACTGCTATGTCGTAGCGTTGAGTGTATTTTGCTCCGATATCCTAATTTGGAGAGCTGATATTTTGGTTTATATTCAGTGCCAAGGGCGTACGCAAGGTTGGGAGTTTGGAGTTAAAACCTCCTTTGAGTTTGATATTTTACAAAAACTTTATTACCTGCGCAAAGGAGATTAATTGTTTGCGCATACTTTTTGCTTGTTAATTTGTCGACTTAATGCAAATAACACGGAATGAATTGGCATGCAAATTTCGAGGAACATTGTAAATGGGCCAAAAAGTAATAACTAGGTTTCGGTAGGAATCTGGGTTACCGTCTGGATACAGAAACCATCTCACCACTTTTTGCAGACCTTTCGTCCAATAGGATATGCAAGTTTAAGATTGTGTTCGGAGATAGTTGACTTTATCCGAAAAATTGCATTTATTTTGTCTGCTAAGGCTGACCAGCGCAAGCGCTGGCCGCATTGGTTGCATTAGGCCTACCAATTTCTGTAGCATGATGGAATTGTTGCACGAATTCAAAATCAGCGGTTGTTAACATTAGAAGCATTCAGGCATTTATTGTGCCTCAGCAGGAAAAAAGGCAAACTAAAAGTTTGCTGGACTTCTATAAATAACAAAAAAATCGAAAGTTTTCTTGCATACTTTATGCGTATTCTCAATTCTTGTGTAGTTTAGCAAGATTCGATCTCGCAAACCGGTGTGTGCGCCAGCCAGTCCACCCCACTTACTCTATGTTCCACTCCTCGTATCCGACAAGGCATTAGCGCAGTCTCATTTTTCCGTTCTAAATTGCTCTGGCGAATTGATGAGTGTGTTTAATCCCCTGTTTGAACGCGCAGCCTGATATTTTTGCAGTGAGGAACTGCTGTGTGGTAGCGTTGAGTGTATTTTCCTCCGATAGCCTAACTTGGAGCGCTATTAATTTATATTCAGTGCAATGACACATAAAATAAGGAGAATGGATATACAGAAAAATGTGCATATGATATCAACAAACTTCGCCAAAACGTTGGTTTGGAAAGAGGACTATGACGTCAAATTGTGACGTTACAAACAGCGCACGCCAAATACAAATGACCACCTATGCCACTGAATGAAAACCGCCCATAAATTTTCT
>Ga0210059_1009435_pt1 | contig 15252 bp, 9 predicted proteins | sample Ectturendosymbi2_FD_188042 | JGI IMG/M metagenome (GOLD analysis project Ga0210059, IMG submission 188042) | Ecteinascidia turbinata endosymbiont from Florida, USA - Sample 2 (SPAdes) (version 2) | ecosystem: Host-associated > Tunicates > Ascidians > Unclassified | place: Key West, Florida... | reverse complement strand
CTTCTAGTAAAGTTCAGGTACCACCATTGTTGCGTCAGCGTCATAATACCAACCTACTAGAAATTCTAACCGGAACGCCGTACCGGCAATAATTCTTTTACCTGAACGGCGTTCCGGCCCGTTCCGGCTTACTTTCACCTCTGCCTGCATATATCAACCAAACGAATTGAACGTGAAAGTAAGCACACACCTGGGGGCGGGGACAAACTGGGGGCCAGCCAAAAATCTGTGGTGGCCTTGCCCCCCCAGCCCCCTTAGAATCGCCACTGGACTTCAACAAATAAGACTGATTATTATGTGCAGGTGAAGAACAGCAAAAACTACATGGCAAATCCCGATTTCAACAGCAGTTCTCTGTCACTTTCGAATTGTTACGTAACACCCCAGAGTCGAAGCCACCTCATGCGTTACATTTTCGAAAGTGGGTAAGTTACTTTTGTATATTGCTGGGACTGCTGGGAATACGTTACTAACTCTTTATCCGAGCCCTGCGTATTCGATTTTTACATCAACGTTAGTGGCTCATATTGTTTTGATAGAAATAACATAAAAAGTTTGCTGTACTTCTCATGACCTAACACAATGTCATCAGATGTAATGAGCCTGTTAAGCAATGTTTCGTCGGATATCGTTGTCAATGAAAAATAGACAAGTATCTCTGTCACCTTCGAGTTTCGGCTGAGAATGCTGCAGGCAAAATAAAGACAGCAGAAGAAATCTTAATTGCTCGGGTGTTAGGCAGTCGTTCAGAGAACAACATTAAGGTGGTTTGCCAATCCTGACATGAAGAAACCTTATTTCATATGTTTAGTGTTTCTTTCCATAACTCAAGAGCATTCAAAAGCATGATGTCTTTTGACGGGAAAATATAGATTTCGTTGCTATCAGTACAATGTCTGACACTGTCACGCAGACGAAAAATTTGCCCTGTTCACTTTGATAAAACATTGCTGCAGATGACAAAAGGAACTAACAGGAAGATGGAAAGGTGACCGTGTGGGAAACCTGAAATCAGGGGCGCATTTAGGGGGAGCGATTGGGGCGATAGCTCCTACAGCAGTGAAGCCGTTATGAGGCTTGACTACCAACTATTACTAAAATTGCCACCCCTAAAATTTCTGGCTGGATCCGCCCCTGCCTGGAGTGCATTTTCTCATTCTTCAACGGGTCTGGGGATGTTCTGACAAAGTTCTGGGGCTGGATTGGACAAAAGACGCCAAAAGTTTTCGTTTCATAAAAAAGGCATTTTGCACAAGAGAAAAAAATATATGGTTATGAAGGCCAACTTAATTGCTTTGCAACATGAGCAGAAGTCTATAGGAAAATAAATAAAATGCACGAAATTGAATAATTTTCAAAATTTAGTAGCAACGTGAGTGAATTCGTTATAAACGGCGTTAATTTCAAACTTGTCTTCATAATATGATGGAAATCCACAGGGTTGTCCATGGGACATATCTGTCCCATACCCATCCCATAGCAATTTATGTCTCTCCCATCCCATGGGATTCCCATTACATTATTATAATATTGATATGGAATACAATTCAATTAAAATTATTAAATTTATGAAAGTTTAGGTTTAGTATCTACTAAATAGGACTGCATGTACAAAGAGACATGCAAAACAACAAAATTTATTGACTTTAAAATTCAGAAGTATAGTCTAAGTATGACAATTCAGTAACATTCTGACACTCTCATTCTATTTCTGAGTCTCATGGGAAATACAAATGTGTGCTGTCCCATCCCATCCCATGGGACGTTTTACACAGGTTTCCCATAGGAATGACATTCCCGTGTACAAGCCTGGAAATCCAACATGGTTAGAAACTGTGAAAACACAAAACAAAGAAACACAATTAGAATTTTCTTAAAGCTGTTGGATCTAAGAACAACAGTGTAGGAAAACAAATGTTGCTTTGTGCAGCAATAATTGTATGAATGCAATCTTGCTGCAAACTTTTTGCATGGAAAAGGGTTTATAGGAGTAAATCATGACAATTTGCTGGCACCATACTAAATTCGACAAAATTTTTCAAAAGTTTAATCATTTTGGCTCACTGAGCTATAGCACCCACCAAGGTGTAGTTTCCGCTTTGTGGATCAGATAGAAACAACAACGAAGAAGGAAATCATGTGTGTACACTCTACTGTCTGTTGGTGGTGTGAGAAATTGCTCCCAAATCAGGATAACCGCGTTTTGACAATGGCATATATTTTTACTATAGCTGCAACAGTAGTTTCGCATCAGTTTATGTAGTATTCCGTGCTAAACTCTTTTCTACCTGAAGGTTAACCAGAATGAAAAGGATGGTGAACAATGAAACAAAGAACGCTGTTAACAAATAGTAATCAAACCACCAGAGCGATAATTTTTTGCAGATGTCCACGAGACAAGACTTTCAGATTCGAGCCGGTTTTGCTAAGGAGGCAAGTGGACTCTGGTGCGTTTCCGAAAGGTTTCCAGACTCTTTTCAGCTTTGAGCCGTTTTTATTCAAATCTGAGCAAGATAAGGTGAGTACCCGGCAAACGTTTCCGGTGAGGATTGCGACGCCGAGGACAAGGTGTATTTTGGTAACTTCAGCGGTGTTGTCAAGTTGTGTTTCTTTTGTAATAGAAATGGCACCTGTATCTCTCAAACGCTGGGATTAGGCCCACACCTCCCGTCGACAAACTCTCGTCACCTTGTGACTCCGTTGGATACAATCAGAGGATAATGAATCTTACCTTTCATTTCTCTTGCTTTTTCAAGGGTTTTAGAAAGACTTTTGCCCATACATCTCGGTTCTTATTCTCTCCATAACCTTTTTTTAAAACTTCCCGAAAATACCATCGAATTGAAATGAATGTGACAATTCATATTAAGGAAAACGGACAAAAGACTACATACGAGTATACGAGTGTAGAATCTTGACAAAACTGCTTGATGTCTATGGAACTATGTTCAAAACTTCCTTCATTTGTCAATTCCATGCTAGCTTTGCTTTCAAGACGCCATGCAAGACTGAAGTTGATTGAGGTGACGCCAGTTTTTCACTTTGCATTCGCAGATCTTCGTCCATTGCGACGGTGAAGTGTGTCTCGAGAGGGATTGCAACTTGTGTCAAGACGGCCAGCAAAGCTAAACATGAAAGAGCAACACAAGCATACAGAATGATGAACTGTAGTGTAAATGAATTTCGGTTGAGAAAAATTTCTTCTGCGTTTCAGAGGCCATAGATCTTGCTGCAAGGAAACATAATGAATGCGTTTAACATAAAAAACGTAAAACTTGTGCTTATCATCGAATCGTATTTGCCATCAACAAGAAGGATTCTTTTGTACACGAAACGGGTTGCCCATGTTCTGAATGATACATGCCTTTGATAGATCAGAGGCTGAAGTTTTCATATGCGCTTTGTGACGTAGGAGTAGGAGGGAATCAAAAATAATGTGCTGGTTGCAAATGGGTCTTTAACCACAATGAGACGAATTGCTTATTTTACAGCCGCAACGTTTTGTGAAACCTCATTCAGAAATGTTTTTTCGCTCCATTCTGTGCACCCGGGTTTGTCACAAAGTAAGGCGTTTGCGTGTGCCTATCCTGCATCATACACCATATTGTAGCAATTTGTTTGCATTCTGCATGCATCCACCTCTGCTTGTTAGGAAATTACTGTGGTTTCTAAGTGCTAAATCGAATGGAAGTTGTGTTTACATCAGACAAAATGAAGGTAGTGGAAGGTGGGGCACTGTAGACCTAGGGGCACAATCGTCTTTTTTCATTCATTCAAAAAGTTGAAAACGTTGAACTTTAAAGTTTCCATGGTGATTTAGTCTCATACCAGCCGTAGCACTAAAGTGAATTTTTCCTTGATAGGCAGCCTTTGTTACGAGTTACAGAGCAAGTTGTGTTTTTGCTACCCAAAAGTAATTTATAAAATCGCATTTAGATTTGGGTTTTGCCCACGTTAATCAACATCTTCTGTTCTGAGTTTTTGTGACGTTGTAGTCAGGGCAGTGCAACATTATTTGATAATGCCAGATTTAAATTCTTTTTAAGCTGAGTTGAGTACTTCTTTATTATATTTTTAGAAATGCATAGGGCACATCTTCCAAAAAAAATGGGGCACACTCAACACAATGCCATTAGGTCAGTCTAAACAAGGTAAGCTTGAGGGCTTATATGGAAATGCAATACAGAATAATTCCAATCTATGAGCATTTGTAGGTTTATTATGTTCTTAGAGGCACTTTATATTTTTATGGTAAAAGATGAATTTCAGTACACTGCATTCGTTTCATTTAATGTTTGCTAATCACACAAATTTGTTTTGCCATGCAGTGGTAGTGGGTAATTAGAATGTGAAAAAAGTGGAGAGGCAGTCAGCAAGCGCCTATTTTACATGGGATACCACGTGAACATTATGCAATGCATACAGGCAAAATTTTTATTGACCGGTAAAGTGTATCCCAAGCTCATGTTGACTGTGTCCCAGGCTTGGGCACATTCGACAGAAGTGTTTCTTTTTTAATTGATTGTAGATTTTTTTCTAAAGGGCGTTGTTTTCATGTTTTGGCATAATATTGTGTTTAAAGAGTTGCTTCATTGTGTGACAAATTTGAGCTTGTTTGAACTTGAATTAAAGTAGTAGCAGTGGTTGAAAATGCAAAAAAGCGTCGACTGCACCCCACCTTCCCCTAACACTCGGAGTACACAGGCGAGCCAAAATTTTGGCGTACGAAGTTATCATCGGTCATAATTTCTGAAAGTATTGAGCTAGAGAGTCAGTGAAGGCATCAGTGGATCCGTGAGACCGCGCCGCATCTTTGGAGGTAGGTCGAGCCCATCTGTGACATCATTGTGACGTCGTTTCAGGGGAAAAACCGCTTTTCTCAAGGCTAGGAAAACCAGTTGCGTCCATTCAAACAGCCATAGAACTCAAACTAAACACGTTAGAAGCAAACTTTCTATATAAAAAATGTCCGTAAAGACCTTCCCTTTGCAATGATGATCACAAAAGTTGAACTTTTTTGGTGGGGGGTCCAACGGGGTAATATCCAAAGATTTGTTTTTTTGCACTTCAAGCCACTTTTCTGCCAGCCAGCACCCACCAACCCCACCAAACTTGCAGAAAAGGATATTTGGGTGTCTTAAAACATCCCATCAAGTTTCAACCCAAATATTCACAGGAAAATTTTGTTCTTGAATAAAATCAAAATATCCCCTAGGTGGCCGAGCTATTTTCTGGATCTATTTTGGCCATAACTTCAAAAGCCCTTAGGCTATTAGGCTAACCAAGGTCGTCTCTAAAGCTTCAGAATAGCTCCTAGAATATTTTAAGCCACAAACCAAGTTACTAACCCCTATAGTTTTGTTTCTGGACCCCGAAACGTGATCTGGAAGTCAATCTACCCAAACCACACTTCGATACCCCCAAACGTTCTTTCTCGAAACAGCCCGAACTCACTTTTGTTGAGCACATGGTGTTCTTGGTTATTCTGCCGGTCGGCGAATCTGATATTGCATCTATCTCCAAGAACATGCAACATCGCATTTTCACTGAACTACTTTACTATTTAATAAAATCAACTAATAGACAGTATGCCTGAGAACATTGTTGGTGTCAGAATGTTGTTTTCATCTCATTTCTTTGTCCACTACAACACCATTTTATTTTGCGACTGAGTATGCGGGTTTCGCAGCGTTCCGTTCTGAATATAGGCTAATTTAAAGCGCGTTTGTATTCCACCTGACCTTTGGCATGGGTCTGATTCATACGCGAACTGCAAATGAAGTGAACTAACATGCGCACAAGCACTAGCGTACGGAGGTGGGGGGGCACTGTGCCATGGCCCCCCACTCAGACCCTAAAAATAAAAAAATGTGTAAACAGTATTCGGCAGTCGCGTAACTAAGGGGAGCAAGGGCCTCAATTTAAAATAAACTGACTTTGTTTTCTGGTCCCTGATATACACACTACGCCATTTTTTTATGACTACTATACGTTTCCTCTGCTTGATTTTCATTTTACGATTTCATTCTTTCACTGACAAAATTGTTTCACACGTGACTGTTAAGTAACTTAACACAAGTAACAATGAACACCAGAAAAAAGCTTCAGCTGGCGTGAGATTTGAGCCCACAAACTTCAATAAGCGTCTTCGATAAGCGACACATGTCTAAAATTTATAACATCCAAGCACGTATATAGGCTTATTTCATGAGCCTCAGACAAACGTTCAGTTTTCTGTGTCACCGGCTAATAAGTCTCGTAAAACTTGCTTCCAGAATCCACAAAAATGCGTATTTTTAGGTGTAATTTTGCAAAATTTTCCCGAGGGCATGCCCTCGGAACCTCCTAGAATGGTCGTGCCTTCGGCAATTCCCCTGAAGTTGATTTGTGACGTCATGGGAATGTGACGAAACTTTACCTCCCCTCGGAAATTTTCTGCGTACGCCACTGCGTACAAGTGTTCAACCAAGCATTAAGACTAATCGAGTCATGCCATCGGTCTAGTGTAGGGGTTCCCTACCTGGGGTACATGCACCCCTAGAGGTACGTTTACCTATCTGAAGGGTGCATTTAAGGTTAGCAATAGAAAGAAACATATATTGATAGATTATTTATTTTCAAATATTTCTATATATATCAGCGAACATTATTTTCAAAAATTATTAAACACTTATTGTTAAAATATCTATGATCGGCGATGACAAATATTTGTCATAAGAAATTTTAGGGGCACATGCACACCTGTCGAAATGCTGAAGGGGTACACGGTCAGAGAAAGGTTGGTAACCCCTGGTCTAGTGAATTTAACATTATCCCGTGCGCTTACCTCGAACCGCCTCCGCCAAGGGCGTACGCAAGGGGGGTGGGTTTGGGGTTAAAAATCCCCTCTTGAGCTTGATATTTTACAAAAACTTTATTATAAGGGCATTGTATAGGGCTTAATTTTTACGAAAATAAGGGAGTGCGTGTAGAAGAATATGGCTATTATGTCAACAAACTTCGCTTGAAAACATGAATATGACGTCAAATTGCGACGTCACAAAAAGTGCACACCAAATACAAATGACCACCATATGCCACTGAATGAAACCCCCTCTCGCCATGAAAACTTTCTGCGTACGCCACTGGTCTCCGCAACGATGTTTTGTTCTTGCGTCTATGCCAAACTGCGTTACGCAGCTAGTGTGCCTACCGTGCATGTTTTCTATAAACTTCCTGTCCGACCCATGCAATCACTTAATACAACCTGTCGTTGGAAACCTTGTTATGTTCCACTTCAAACATTTCAAAAACGTTGCCACTCAATGATAGTAACAGTATTTGTTTTGCAGTTCATAAAAGCAGAAATTTTAACGGTGATTCAATCTCAAACATGGCAATTTTATTCAAAGCATGTCGTGTTCGAAAAAAAATTCTTGAAGGGAGTTCTCCTTGAAAATACTTTCTCTTTTTGGAACCACCTATTGTTGTGGACATTTTTTTCAAAGATGAAACATTGCAAAGGAAAGCACAGAGGTCAGTTGTGAGACAGTAGCGCTGCTAAGAATTTGTTCAGGAGGGGCCAGACAGTGACGTCGTTAGTCACAGGTGTCTTTTTAACAGTTGGAAAATTGATATAAAGCACCAGTACAAATCTTAGCAAGTTCATTTCGGGTGGCATGGTCTCTTCGGCCTCATTCTGGCTGCGCCACTGTTGCCAGACCAACATTTGATTGGTCAAATCCGAGGTTGCTTGCAATTCTATGAAAAAAAATGTTCCGAAACTCTGTAAAGACCTTCAACATCAAGCATCGCATAGTAGACTCAACTTTAAGAGAGACGGAATAACGATATCCATGAGTAAATTGTGTTTGACGGAATTGGGCGACGTCATAATGTAATATGTCTCAATTACTTCACAGTCAGGCTGTCGCCTTATTTATGCGAGGTCTCTAGCTTAGTTTGTTCCAAATAAGCCAGTCGCCGGCATGTGGTTGGTACTTACAGAGGAAATTACACCATATACTCCATATCTGTTGACTGACCAATTAACCAATTTTTGCGATTGAAGTTTCATCCAATGAAAATTGATGCGGCCCGCGATAATTTTCCAAAAATCGAATGCAGCCCGCCAGTGAAAAAGGTTGCACATATCGATTCTAAATCATCCTGATGCGAAACATCCTCATCAAGATGACAATTGTCCGTGCAAACAGCTGGCAGCATTGCAGCTCTGGACCACGAACTGGCAGAGGTCAGATGTTGGACAACGTGTGCAAAATGACTTGACAGAGTTCAGTTGCTGTCGCTGTGCAACTTCCTCGCATAAACTGACAAGGGTCAGTAGCTTATTTTCTCAAGAGCTCGTTGACGCTCTGTGTTCATCGCTAGAGTCAGACTTTCATACAAGTATGGATCCGCAAAGATCTGTCTTCACATTGATATCTTATGAGGCGTCTGGTATTCTTGTAATGGCAACCCGTTTTGGCCATTTTACGTCACAGCCACGATCGACTGAAACAAACGTAATTATAGGAATCCACTCTAAAGAAAGAAAATAATAATTCATGATGTTATTTAAAAAAATCTGCATACCTATTGGTTGCCGTTTGTGGCATAGATCTTTAAAACTTTCAGCCGCTGCGCTGATCGTTCAATTTTTGCCAAAATCATTTCACTGAAAACTTTTAAGAAGTGCTATCGTGTGAAAATTTTGTTTTGTAAAGTGAAAATCGGTGTAGAGTCAACATTCCATCGATGAATGGTTCATTTCATGGACACGCAAGTTTATTCGAAACAAGGTTAGGTAATTACTTTTTCCTATCTGGAGTGCATCAAACACGTTCTTGTGCCAAAACTGCGTTCCTGGTCAAGTAAGCTTCAAACACTTTCACCGTTGGAATGTTCGGCTAAATTGGCCAAAAAGCTTTTTCCAATATCACGCAGGCTTATTGAAATGCTTCGGGCGCACATGCTGGTTTTTCAGCAACTCACTCAAGCTCATCTGACTCGAAAAAACGAACTTGGTGTGTTTCGAAATAAATTTATTTTGCCGAAAACAAATAGGATTTCCTAGAGGAAAGTGTGGGAGGTACGTATGCTAAAGACACCAAAAAGGCAGGAAAAATGCACAAATTATGCCAGTAGATCTTATTGGCGCTCGGTTTTAGATCGAAATCATATTCTGCTGAAAACTTGAGGTTCTACATGCAACAGAAGTAAATTAGTTTGAGACTAGAAAATATATCTTTTAATTTCAGGAAATTTTACAATTTTCAGACACGTAAGGTACCAATGGCTAAAACGTCCCAATGCTTTACGACAATTTATGACGATCAGTTTTGATGGTGGCACACTATCGATCACAAACAAGTTAAACGAAGGTGACTTCATTCATTTAAACAGCTGAAACGCTTGTTCTGAGGTAACAAACGTGTGAATTTAGGACACATTAGCAAAATATTAAAATGCATACTATCAACTAATGCACTTGCAAACGTTTTCTGATTTATCGAAGTTCACAAATTGATCAATGCAAAATCAGGTCGACTCCCTCCACGAACGCATACTCTGCGATAAGGTACGGCCCTCTGCTAACCCTCTGCTGGGGCACCTGTTGAGATAACCTCTGTGTTTTTGGTGTCCCGGCTTTCGTTGTCTTGAAGCCTACATCTGGTGCAATGAACTCTGTACAGCCAAAAAAAACTGTACGTGGCTTAACCGTGGCTTACTCAAAATGGCCCTCGAGCCAAATTAATTGCCCATCCCTTAAATAGGTAATTTTAGTCAGAACAAGCATAACAAATTTGATAAAAATGTACAATACTAACGCTGTTAGAAACTGCAGAGAGCTTCTGGAAGTTAGTCAGGAAAGATACATTCCCCAAACTGAAAGGTTTCGCACTGAAAATGCGCTCGATGTATGGAAACACATACGTGTGTGAGTACATTTTCTACGATGAAGCAAGTCAAATCTAAAAACAGAAATCGAACGGCAAACCAAACACAGGACGATAGTTTCCGACTTGCACCACAAACACTGGCATTGATAAAGGAACGATAGTTGATCAGAGAAGCCTCGACCACAGGCATCCCACTGATGACATTTGTAATAAATTGCTATTTGCTATTGTGTAATAATTTCAATGACGCACTCACTTATTTCCCCTATGTTAGTTTCAAATGTTGTCAATTTGGTGTTTTATAGATCATTTTTTGGAAGTGGCCGCGAGTTGTCACGTTTTTATAAAATGACCCGTAGGTCAAAAATGTTGGACCGTAAGTGATTGATGTTTTCGAAGTAACGCCATCGCTTGCTAATTTTCTCACCACTGTCTCCTCGAAAAGAGTGAGTCTAATCCAAGGACAGAACAAAAGAACGCAGCTGTGTTTACAAATAGAATTGGCTTAAGAAAAGTCACAATCACTTCACTCACAGACGTCACCTCGGTGAGTACAACAAATCTACCTCAGGAAGGAAAAAAATCGTAACTCGGAATGTTATAAAAAAGTTTTGTGTGCAGGCCCGAAATTGGCCCGAAACATTTTGACAAATATAATCCCGAACCCTGTCCGACTTACAACTCTGACCTAGTGTACTAGTAAAGTTTTGGCACAAAAAATGTGTAATGAAATTGGTTTAGATCGAGTAACCGTCCGACCCTTTATAACTCATTGCGTAAAAATTCTGAACAACATCATCACCCAGTGAAATTTTCCATTCGTTTTGTAATTTACATTCTGGTCAATCATGCGCACAGAACGGTTTGAAATAAGTGACAGCTTCCTGCACGTTTGGGTGATTGTGGGGCGATGCTGACTCGTAGTGACAGGAAACAGCCGAATGAGCTATTTTTGGAATACCTTTAGGAAACACGTTAACAGCAACGCCATACACAGTGCAAAGTGCACAGTCCAGATGATTTCGCTGAAAAACCTTGTGCTGAATAGCAGATCTTGCATTGCATGACGCAGCAGAGTTTTGTGCATTACATGCCAGACAGTCGATGAGAAGTGGGTGGCTATCCAGAAACAGACGCATAAAGCATTGGTTGCTCAGAAACCTGCGAATTTGTTTTAAGGGCTTTTGGTAGACAAACACGGAAAGATTTGCGAATGAAGCTTGTGTTTATTTTGGTGTTTTCCATCATTTTGCATCTTATGTCCATCACATATGTAGGGAGTAGCGAAGAAGAAACCGAGGACCGGAGCCCAGGCCCGTGAACAGCTTGGGACACCAGGGGTGGCGAAGAGTTTTCTGAGACGGGCCCAAATTTTCAAGCTATGTCCAATAGTCTTCAACTATGTCCAACAGATTTTTCCAGGGGGGGAGAAATGTTTTGCAGCGAGGCTTCGTCCCACCTGCTCCCCTCTGGTTACGGGCATCACAGTTGTCGAAATGAAACAAAAAGTAAAAACTTCAAATATATATAATCAAAAAATGCTAGTGAAGGTGGTAATCATAGCTACAGCTGTGTCTTTATACTCCTGAACTAGAACTGTACATCTTCCTCGGAAAAAACGCAATAGGTTGTAAATTAAGGAAAGGATGGTTTCCTAAATCATATGGTCTAAGTTTACTCGAAACATTTACTTTTGCAACAGTCGACGACTGCTTTTCTAATTTTAAACGGATTTTTAAAAAGTTTCCGTTGCATTCATTTTATTTTGCATGTAGTCTTTCATCGAGTTTTTAGCAAACATTATATTAAAAACTTCCGAAGTGCGCAGCTGTGAAATTCTTCAAACCTTGAATGTCGATCCGCTTTCCCGAGCAGAGAGATCCGAGCTACGATGGTTTGGCCATGCGATCAGAATACTTCAAGAAAGGTTGTACTTTTTTTACACGCTAAGGAAAGCGGCACAGAGAACGACCAAGAACCGGGTGATGTGATTAATTCTTCGACCTGTCTTGGTCGCGCCTTGATGTCGAGCGTGCTGAACCATCAGAGATTGATGAAAACCGTTAGAGGTTTGGAGATTTGCTGCTGGACTGCTGCTCTCGCGAACCTTACGAAAGAACGCAGGCCTGGAAAATGAAACAATGAAATATTGTAGATCCTGGGTACAAATTTTTCTGTGAATGTTAGCGCGCAGGAAAATTTTAGTAGTCCAGGCATATAAACTTTGCCATCATATTGCACTTCAAATCATAAACTAGACACTGCTACGTTGCTACACATCCCATTCGCGCACTCCAGGTTTTTGATCGCGCGGCGCGAGGGCGCGACCGCATTTCTGCACTATCTTTACTCCTGGGGTTTTTCAATAACAAAATTCTTTATTTGAACGAAAGATTAACACAGTCTAAAGCGATTGTCTGCAAGTTAAAAGATACCGTCATAGAACAACGTCATCCTTCTTTTTTGAGGGATCAAACAAAACAGTTTTGATGGTTTGATAACATCTTGGACCACAATCGACGTATTGTACTTTGATCTTACCGATTGTACGTTTTCTGCGCAACACGACAAAGAGTCTAATTAACTCCAGGTGAAACGACAATTTCGTTAATTAATATTTACGTAGACGAAACCACCACTGACCAATAAAAAAACATGTCTATCATTAAAGCCACTGAATTTTTTTCACGATGTTGTAGCAAAACGTTAAGGAACGTTTTGGAGAAAACAGAACTGGGATCTCGGAATATTTTTGTTTCTTCTCATGCTCTCATGTTGACAAACCATCTTTGTTACCAGTAAATGTTCAATTGCATTGTATTTCACTCATGCAATAAAGTTCAAAAACTGTTACACAGAACACTGCAAAGCTACTCAGTTTTTAAATCAACCAATCACTCTTTCTTTGTGGTGAGTTTGCACGTACTCGTACGCACACACACTAACACACGCAAGCACGCTCGTTATCTGCGAATTTGTGACACTAACGTTCCCCTCTCTACGTCCAGCAGCGGATATCAAGGGAGGCGAACGTGGCGGTTGCCTCGCGCTCTCTTTTTTCAGAAATGCCGTGACATTCCCCCTTTGAGAGTTTGGCACTTTGTTTATGCACTGTTTTGAATTTACTTCATAAATTAAATGTGAAACAAATTCAATTCTTTCATCCATCTAGTGGCAGTGGCAATGTATTGGGGCCCCTTTCTGAGAGTTTGTCTCGGACCCTAAATTCTAATATTTGCCCTGTCTACGTCACAAAGTCTTTTGGCTTTGAATTACTTGCCTGGTCTAAGGTCGCTTCATTTCCGATTGTATATGGATTAAGAGCAAACCAAAACGTCTCGATAGACACATGAATAGTTTTTGAACGCTGTTTTAGTTTTGATGAAATTGATTTTAAACAAAGAAAAGACAAGATCAAAATCACTTTATGGTTTGATTACGTCACATAACCAAAAGATTGCGGCTTTAAGGCAAACATTTTGCAATTCAAAATACATCTTTTAAAGCTTCTTTGGGTGTCTCGACCATACTAACAAACCGAAGATTTATTGTTAGCCATTTCAAGAATAATAAAAATATGCGCCGACAATAGTTGTTTTGGAGATGCAAGCCAGTGGCCTTGCATTTGCTGTATCACGGCAGCCAAAACGAATTCTCCAAGTTTTTTATTGGCACGAAAACTCGTGAAAGCAGAATTACATGGACAGCATTTATGTCAGGTAAGAAATTGTTTACGAAGGTTACCATGCAGTGTGTGTTATTTATTACACCATAACAACAGCACTCTTGCTTTGAGCCTACTGTCTATAGAAAGGAGTGCTTTTGCAGTGAAGCATCAGACAATACGATCTTGTCAAAGTATATATTTCGACTAACCTACTAGGCAGGCATCATCAGCTATTAACCCTTTAAGTCCCACGTCCGCCAAAATTTTGGCGCGGATTTTAAACGCTTTAAAAGCTATTACTTGCCAGCTACAGAGCTGTTCGAACCATCCACGGATTCAGCAAGTCGTCTAGTTTCGTTTAAAAAAACGTTGTTTGATTTGGGTGGGGGTTTTTCTCTTGGTGACGTCACAAAGAAGGCAGGTTTTTGAATTTTTGACTCACTTTAACTGGCCCTGGGCGGTAATCCAATAAGCCATTTTTATGGTTCAAATTTTTTTTGGAAACTAGACGATAATCCGCGTCTATAGAGCCCTTAATTGACCTTCTAGCATGTCTAGAACAAAAGTTATGGCCCCAAAACCCCGTTGCACTCAAAATTCCAAAAACTGCAAAAAAAGCATGAGTCTCCCACTGACGGCATTTTTCCAGAGAAAAACTGCCGCGAGCTATCAATCGAGAGCTATTCGCGACCCTCGAGAAAGACTCGTGAAGCCTTGTAGTTTGCACTAAAAAAAAAATTTTGAGGTTTGGGTTCGGGGTTTTCGGTGAGTGTCGTTAGAAAAAGGGTAGGTTTTGCTATTTTTTGGTTATTTTTTTATGACGTCATCCCCCGGACATTAAGCCGAAATAATAGCTCAAAATTTGGTTGGATTCTAGGCTGAAATATGAAGTTTTAGAGGCCTAGATCGATTTCCTGGCGTTTCTGGTCCCCAAGTTATGGCCGAAAGACCCCTAATCTTGTAAGGATTCCCTATGGAATTCGTGGGGATTCCCCTAATTATTTTTTGCTTGTTTTGCCACAAGTTTTGAACCAGAAATGCTAGAAAGTCCATCAAACCCTCTAAAGACTCGTATTGTAGCCTAGAATCCAAAAAAACTTTGAGCCACAAAATCTGATGGATTGTTCGACTCCCAGGATATGAAGTCATCATCCAAATGTAAACAAAATATGCATAAACATCCTCTCATTATGCAAACATCAACAAAAAAACCGAGATCTCAAGCTAAAAATTTTTTTTGCAGTCTAAACTACTAGTCCTCACGAGTCTTTTGAGGGCTTGAACAGCTCTCTGGCCTATTCTAACGGCGAGTTATGGTCATATACAAAGGGGGTGTTATTCAACCCCTGGTTTCCTTTTGTAGGGGTAGAAATTTTGACCACTTTTTGGTTTTTGTGGAATAATCTTTGATCCATATATGCTAGAAAGTCAATCAAGGGCTCTAAAGACTTGTAGGATAGCCTAGTTTCTAAACAAAACTTGCGCGAAACAATTGGCTCATTGGATTCGCGTCCAGGGCCGCGTAAACTAGGCCAATAAAATGAAAATGACACTCCCACTTGTGACGTCCTCCCCCAGAAAACCACAAACCAAAATGAAAAAAATTTTTTTCAATTTCAACTAGCAGACTTGCTGAATCCGTAGATGGTTTGAACAGCTTTCTAGCTCAATCGTCTGGCGAGTTATAGCGTTGCAAACCCTGCG
>Ga0210059_1009434_pt1 | contig 15252 bp, 11 predicted proteins | sample Ectturendosymbi2_FD_188042 | JGI IMG/M metagenome (GOLD analysis project Ga0210059, IMG submission 188042) | Ecteinascidia turbinata endosymbiont from Florida, USA - Sample 2 (SPAdes) (version 2) | ecosystem: Host-associated > Tunicates > Ascidians > Unclassified | place: Key West, Florida... | reverse complement strand
AATGTTACCATTACATATGTTTTCCTATCGAGTAAAGTCGCGACTGCTTGCTGGGTATTAACTTTTTGTGATACATGCGCTATGTGATTTGTAAGATGTTTGTGAGCGTTGACCTTAAACTGAGCACACTTTTGGCTTCTGTGTTTTGTTTTTATTTCGTTTTGAACTCATGTTTTGTGCTTCACCTGTGCTGTTGAATTTGACAGTCATCAAATGTAGGCTGGGCTTGATTACGTGACTGCCTTGGCCGTCTTTCGCCCAACCTGTGCTGTTTGTTTTAAGCTTTGTTGGTTGAAATGTGTTCTATTGCTGTGTACTTACAGCGCAAACATGACTTGACTTATGCAGAATCGCATGGAAATATTTTCAACTGCAGCCAAACTGTTGGTATGACGTTCAAGGCTACGAGTGCAAAAAGCACAGACACCCCATTACTGACACATGGGTGGTAAAAATCTAAAATCTGTTAACCACTACAAATATCTAGGAGCTGTACTGAATACTGAGCTCTCAGACAACAAAGACATTCAGAGACAATTGCGATAAAAATATTGTGCAGCAAACAAGCTGCGAGCCTCTTTTTCCCGATGTTCAAAGGCAGTCAAAAATGTACTTTTTCGTTCCTTTTGGACGCCCATGTATGCATCACAAATATGGTGAAAATTCAGAAAGTCATGCATGCAAAGATTTCGTGTTGCCTATAATTTTGGATGCAGAGCTCTATACAACCTGCCCTGGAGAGCGAATGTTAATAAACATGACTCATCAGGTTCAGTGTAACATTCCTACATTTGAGGCATTATCAAGAAAAAATAGGTACTTGTTTCTCGAACGATGCAGAAGGTTGCCTGACTGAGTGCTCGGACATTGCAGTGTTTGTTCGTTTGAGGGTGTGCATGTCACAATGTATTCGCACTTTATCTGGCCTTGACCAGTTTAAAAAATAGCGTCCCACTCTGCAAGTGCAGTAGTGTTGTACCCAGTGAACAAATAGTGTTAAGAATGCGTGTGCAAACCTGAGGCTCGGCCTCTAACGCCGTTACAAAACGTTCTGTTAAGTAAGGTTCTAGCCCGGTGTCAAGCAAGATTTCTAACCTATTATTTTTTGTCAGTTATTTTGCTTCTCAGAGTAAAGGAATAAAGTTTGGCGATTACTTTTTGATGTGTGTTGTGTGAATTAAAACTTTTTGGTTAGATGTCAGATACCCACAACAAGCTACACTACGGGAATAAATAAAACCAGTGAAAAATATTGAACGTAATCTTAGACTTCAATTATTTTTCTTTTTCTAACTGTAACATAAACCCTAACCCGACACACTTACCTAAACACCAAAACTCTAATCATCAGTTTTCTCAGCGTATTTTGCATGTAGAATGTTGCTCTGTGCATGCGCATATGGCGTGAAGTTAGAAATTTCGCTTGACGCTGGTGATTCAGCCTCCAACGCTGTTGTAAAATGTTCGGTTTTTATTAAGCAGCGTTGTGCAGAATGTGTGTGTTTGTACTATGGACTTCGTGTCTGCGAGCAAAAATACATTATTATTATATGTGACCGTTTGCGAAAAAGTTCTACCACGGTTGAATAAGCACGAGGACGTCATCGAATGAAACTTCATGAAAATTTCCCCCCCTGAAATGAAGGGCTGGTTGCGCCCCTGGACCAATGTACCTGAGTGAACAGCTTTAATCAAGCAACGCTTATGCAGGCTTTTTTCACGCAATACATAAAAGTATGTGGCATAGAATACACTAGGCAGGCTTGTGGGAATACGTATTAATCATTTAGTACTTTGCGAAGAGTGAAAGCGTGGCCTCAATCGACAATGTCAGATGAACGCTTGCCCGGTTTATATATGACGAGCGTTCAGAGTGAAAAAATGAGCAAAGACAAGCAAGTTTTATCCAAAGGGTGCTTGATCGCTTTAAGTCTTGCTAGGTAAAATAAATTCATAATTTGTTGTTTTGTTAACGACCATGGCAATGCTTCATTGAAAAGAAGTCTGCTTGGAAAATGTGCAGATGTCCTATTGTGTAAATCAAGGGTGCGCAAACTACGGTCCGCGAGGGCATTTTGTGCGGCCCGCAGGGCAGCCACGCGTACATAGATAATAGTCTAATAATTTAGAGTGTATCTTATAGTAATTTTATCGATTAGATTAGAATTCTCCAGATTTTATTCCGTCTATATGTGTACTACAGTGTCAATGTGCAATAAAACAATACAAAGTTAAAATGATATTGTCATTGGTTCATATTTTGAAACGTAAATTGTAAGTGAAGTAGATAAATGTAATATGAGGCCTCCGGTAGCAATAAAGATTTCAATGTGGCCCCCATATCCGAATGTTTGCCCACTCCTGATGTAAATTATCGTAATTACTTGGCTATTGCTCCTAACAAAGCGCATTATTGTACCTGTTGCCGCAACGTGGGTGCAGTGTTCCCTCTGAGGTGCGCAACTGGGAAAATGCGCAGAACCAGCAGAGCATTTGCGCTGTGAAATCTCATTCTAGCGCACTTGCAACATTCCGAATTTGATGTCGTATATAGATAGCGTAGCCCTTGCAAAGCTTGAAACGTTTCACTGGTTGTGCGTCTACAGATTGCGCAATTGCGTGCGCACTGAAACAAATATTTGATCAGTGTAAAATTTTCTTAGAAGTAACACTGCATGGGTGTCGGAAAGATTTTTTCCAGGGGAGGCTAATAGTGGAATTTTTCCAGGGGTAGTCAAAAAGATTTTTCCAGAAGGAGCCAAAAGTGGTGAAATTTCATTTTATCTACTCGAAATTAACAACTCAACTTTCTTTGCTAAAAATGTAACAGGAAAATGTCGCATTTCAAAATCCTGGGGACCTTGGCCCTGCCAGCCTCCCTTCCGACGCCCATGCACGCAGGGCATTATCTCTGGGACGTAGAAAGGGTAAACCGTTTTGTTAATGTCCATTTGCATTGCATCGTCAACAATTTGAAAAAGATAAGCAAAATATTGATGTTGCCTCCCCCTGGGAAAATTTCTGCGGACGCCCCTGCTACAGTAGTTTAGCTGTTGCACGGATTATTGCGAATGTCTTCGATTAGTAGTAGCGTGACACAGCGCCTGCCACTAAGGCTAAGATTTGAACACGTGTATTTGAAATTTTAAAAGGTATTGGACAAGAGACAGACGAAAAATTAGACAAGTTAGGAGGTGAAAAGCATGTTTGTTTAAAGCAGGAGGATGATGCAGATTCCTTGTTTCAATGAAGTACGTAGAAAGGTGACATAAAAATTCTTCGCTGTGTAGCGAAGAGGAAAATCGAAAGATGAAGCTACAGAAAGTCTACGAGCTTCAAAGCACTTCTCTAGTCAATCTGTGAAACATTTGGACAGATCTTTACTCTCGTTGTTATTGCTAATGCGTATGTATTCGCCCCTCCGGTGGTTGATAATTTCAAAAACTTTAAAATTGGCAAATGATTTTACGCTGGAAAAATACCCATTACCCAACGTGTTATTTGTAATTTACATATGTTTGCCAAAGTTTGCACGAATCAAAAAAAGAAATCACATGTGTTTTAAGTGATTCTGGTAATTGCAGACCTGTTTCTCTTGCAACAATTTTCTCTAAACTATTCCAACATTATAATTTATACTGCAATTAACGATTTCTTGCCACCACTGACTATCAGTTTAGATTTAAGCTATGATATGGCGCTGATCTGTGTGTATTTTTACTCAAGCAGATAGTATCGTATCATGCAAACAAATCACCCCAGTGTTTGCACCTTTTTGCATAGATTAGGACCAACCACAATCTATTGTTTACACACTTAAACGCCGTGTATCTATGCGTATAGCAAGACTGCTGGTGAGTTGGCATAGGTACAAGACCATACGTGTGAAGTGGAGCACGTTTCTTTGAAACCCCTTCGCTGTAACCAGTGGAGTGAGACTTCGCTGTAACCAGTGGAGTGGAGTGAGGTGTGGGAGCAGGCAATTTTTTGGTGACGCAAATGATATTTTGCCAGGATTTCTCCGAATTTGTCAGAAAAAAATTTATGCGGCAAACTTCCCCCACCAAATTTTCTGTAACAGTTGGTTACTCAGCTCACACAAACTCTCAAACATGAAGTTAATGACAGACTTTCTTTTGTTTGAATCAGACTTTTTTTTCGGAGTTAGACTCATACACTCAACAGCAAACAAGTGTGATTTCATTAATATTGTTAAAAGATGTCGAAACTTCTGTGCCGAATTTTTTTGGATTTTGCCCAAATTTTTGACAAATCAAAATTTTTGGTGATGCGCTTGCACCCCGAGTGAGACAGCCTTGCCTCACTCCTCCTTGGGGGAGTTCTAAGTCCATTTGTCTTTACTATCTACCTTACGAACTTTCACTTATGTTGGTCTCGGTCAGAGCAGGATGCACTGTTGGAAGCATGGTTGTGAACCACCTGATGATGAGTGCTTACTCCCAGCATCAGTGACCTTCATGTGCGTCGGAATGGGACAGGAGGTCCAACATCGATTTTGCAATTTTATATTTTCCTATTAACTTTTTAGTAGAAAAATATTATTCGCTTAGTTTCGAAGTTGGTAAAACGAAATTTCACCACTGTTGGCCCCCTCTGGAAAAACGTTTTGGCCACACCATGGGGGAAAACCACTACACTTCCCTCCTCTAGAAAAAATTCTTCCGACGCTCATGGTGGTCTTCAACGACTGAATATTCGCTGTGTTTATGCTGCTGAACATGAACTTGTGTTCGATTATGAAGATGGTAGGTTTAGTTTTTCAACCTAAAAATATAAACAATGTTAGACCCACGCCGGTAACCAGTTCGGGACACCATAGTAAGACCGCCCAGAGAACAAGGCCGTTCAGCGTGGGTCAAAAAACGTCGTGCCTACGTCACAGCGATCCGTCTGTCTGGCTCGCGTGAGCCAAGCATTCAGTCGTGATTTCGCGATCGTTATCGATCGCGATCGATTTCGTGATTTTCGCGATATTTTTTTTTAACCAGACAATGTACACGGGCACAGGAAAGATTTGCACAAATTCATTGATGTCTATGTCACATTACTATAATTATACATGCTCTCAAGCGATGTAATCACAACATTCATCGTGAAATGGCTGCAGTTAAGCTTGGAATGAGTGCTTACATTTTTCAAATCAACTTAAAGTCTGCAGTTTTCTCTTTTTTGATAGCTTATTACAGGTAAGTCGATCATTTCTTTTAAAACCATAATTGTTCAGAAGAATATTTAAACAAATCCAGCAACCCATATTTACAATTGTACGCGAATCATGTTTCCTTTTACACTTGCCCCACGAAAGAAAAGAAAAATCTTCGGCTTCCTAAACCGACTGCGATAGTTTAACAGCAAAATCCCCCTGGGAAGAACACTTCTGATACTCGTCACTTTCACAAATCTTAGTAATAACCAAGTAGCTTATCAAAGCAATGCGAATCATGTCAGGTGATGGCAATAAAAGACCACCACGTGAAATGCCTTTAATGAAAGAAGCCTTAATGTTCGGCACATAACCACAATCGCAAGTCATTAGACTTTTACAGTAAATGCACTGCAACCTGTTGTTTATAGCAAACGTACCTAGCAATACAAATGATTGCGGGTAAAGACTCTTAAACTTTCAGAAAATCGTCGTCGCATGGCAACACCAGCTGCTCAGTTGAATCGTTTGGTACGCAAACAAAGTCATTCCAATCAAAATCAAAATTTGCCAAAGTTAGTTCCTTATCTTTCAGTTTCAGCTTCAGAGTAGAAAGTAAGCGAAGTTTTTTCTCACTTTCATAAACTTGTCGTGAGGAAATATTATATTTTCCACCAGAAAGTTGACGGTAATGACCAATACGTGCCTCGAGGGAATTTGTCTGAAACTTTCCCAAGAGCACGTAATGTAACCCAATCTCTGACAAACAATAATCTGCAACTTCTCGGAGCCCGTAGCATGTGATCCACAATGCAGTGAATGTTTTTCCCATAATCACCAGGAATTTCATCCCATGCACACAGACATTCCAAAAAGAAATTTAAAAACCATCTCGGTTCCGAATCGCGCTTGGTCAGTGGCTGCTGGTAAGGATTTTTTTATGCAATCCCTTCATTGGCGTTTTAACGTTCACTACATCCAACCAGGTGGAAATTGTTTTAATGTAAACGTTGCTATCGTACCAATGCAAGATGTTGTGCTCGCTGCCACCTTCCACCAAGGCTTGAGAGACAAAAGAGTTGAATATACGCAGAGCCAAATTAACAGTTTGCCTTTCGAAAGTAGAAGAGCTCAAAGTTTTCAAAGACAGACTGTAAGCTTTCGGGCCATTATCATAGTTGCCCTTGCAACGAGGTACACAGTATCTGTACGGCGTTATTAAGCTATCACTTGGAAAACACACTAACAACTGAAGAAAGCAACAACAATGCGTGTGTAACTTGTTGACCTATTTCTAAAAAAATTTGGCGGATTGATTGAAACTCTTAACTTGTGTGGATGCTGCAGTAGTTACTTGAATAGACATTAGTGCATGTTTGAATCATCGCAAAAATATGAAATTAATGCCCGTTCGGCTGATGTTTTGAAAGCTTTCAACCTTAAAGCTTTTAATGGTGCTCACATTTTATCTAACCAAAAGGTCTTGGCTGGGGTTTGCTCGCTCACCAGTTCTTCCAGCAGACCTTGCTAACACAGCAGCTTCTAGCCCTGGCTGCAGTCCGAAAGCATGCGTTTTTTATTCGTTTAGTGATTACCCCCACTACTTGGTAAATGAGATTGCCACGAACTAAATGCAACTTTTGCGCATGCTCTTCAACTTCATTTCACAAAAGGTAAAGCTTTGCTATGACAAGAACCTACTTTTTGTAACATTCTTATCCTGTATGTACACAACACTGCTTGTAACACCGCGCCGCATTGACACGAATGCATTGCGAACATTGGACGGTCAGATTTTCCATTCCAGTGAGTTTGGAAAAACACGGACGGAACTCGGTGACGTCTTCCAGACCTTGAGAGGCCTGTGTTTTCTAGGCGGCCTTGCACCATAGGGCGATGAGTTTTCTGAGAGGGACTTAAATTTTTTAAACTATGCGCAAAACATTTTTCCAGGGGGAGCAAAACGTTTTCAAGAGGGGGCTTCTCCCCCCTACTTACGGGCCTGGTTAGACCGGTTGTCTACCTGAATGGCGTAGGTATTAAGTTTGCTGAACAACCCAAAATATATGTATGTACGCCTGCCAACTGTGGGCAAGTAACCAAAGTCTCGTATGAAGCGCCTCCGAATTACCTCTAACCAGTGGTGTGTTTAAGGGGAGGCGAGCGAAGCACTTGCCTCGGGCCCCCCCTTGAGGTATTATGCACATAAATTTTCCTTATTTTTGGTGAAAGACGTATTATTAACTCACGTAATGTGCTACAAAGCAAATCATAAGCAAGTATTTTGCTTTCAAAGGGCCCCCCTACAGAAATTGTAATGTGCAGGTACTTTGTTTTCAAAGGGGCCCCGACAGCAACTGAAATATGTATGTACTCTACTGTTAAACTTCATCGAAGGGGCCCCTAAAAGAAACTGTAGTGTGTAAGTACTCTACTTTCAAAGGGGCCCCCGACAGCAAGTGTATTGTGTAAGTACCTTGCTTTCAAAGGGGCCCCCAACAGTAACTGTAATGTGTAAGTATCTTGCTTTCACAGGGGCTCCCAATAGCAATTGTAATGTGTAAATACCTTGATTTCAAAATGGCCCTCAACAGTAACTATGATGTAAAAATCCTTATTTTCAAAGAGGCCCCAACAGCAATTTTATTGTGTAAGTACTATGCTTTCAAAGAGCCCCAAACAGCAGTTGTAAGTGTAAGTAGGCCTACTATGCTTTCAAAAGGGCCTCCAACAGCAGTTGTACGTGTAAGTAGGCCTACTATGCTTTCAAAGGGGCCTACAACAGCAATTTTAATGTGCAAGTACTATGCTTTCAAAGGGGCCCCCAGCAGTAACTGTGACGTAAAATTCCTTGCTTTAAAAGAGGCTGCCAACAGCAACTTTAATGTGTAAGTACAATCCTTTCAAAGCAACCCACCACCATCTCCAATGTGCAAATCAAGAAAAGCCTCAAACCAACTTCTATAGGCCTACCTAAAAAATTGTGGGTGAAAATTTCTTCCAAAAAGTTCTGAAAAGACCCTATCAGATATGAGCAAATATTTATACCAAAAGATAACGTTTTATGAAAATTTTTATACCAAATGATGTTTTTAGAGATTGGAGTGTTTAATATTTTGAACATGCCACAGTTTAACAGGAAATATCGGAGTGGAGCAGAAAAACAAAGAAAAAGTAAGAAAGCATAACGGTTGATGAAAAATGTAAAGGTCTCCTGGACAGATTTGCTGTTGTAGCAAGTGGTACTGGTGAGCCTACAGAGGAGAGTGCAGGTCAAGCACCCAAGTTCTTAACAGTAGCTATGTCTGTCTAGTGCATAATCAGATGTGCCATACACAAAACTCAAGTTTAGTAAAAATGAGGTTGATAAATACGTGCTTTAGAACATTCATATTCTTATCAAGGAATTTCTTTTTTATGTCTCTGAAATGAAAAGGTTAGACAAATTTCTCATTTCTTGTGATATTGTACCTTAGTAAACCAACATGCAATTGTTATAGCAGTGACCATGCTACATCTTTTAATTTATATAATATTATTTTTTTAGTTTACAAACTAATTTTGTATTATTGCTGTTGTGCAGCAAAGACTGCTAGCAAGCAAGGCTGCATTCATGCTTCTTGTCAAGCAGCAGAAATGGCATTTTTTGAGTATTATGAGTAATCATTTTTTCTACAGATATTTCAGATATTTTAGGTGGTTTGAATTTAGCTCATGCTTGAAGTCACACCTTATTTAAAGCTTGACTAGCAAGTGCTTGATTTGAGTTAGACTTGCTAGGTGATGTTAAATTTTTTTGGCCAGTATAACTTCAACCGTTTTTTCTTAGCACAGATTCAATCAATTGTGTAGGCTACTTGCTAGAAGTATTTGCGATAAGGTATATGATGAATTATCTCCTACTTCTGCACATTTTTCAAACTACTAGTGTCAATGCAAGATGAGGGCAGCCTTGACTGATCCAGCCTCAAAGCTTTTCCAAAACAAGCCTAAGGTTGGCTGTTTTTGTATGCTGTTCTTGTAGTTAAAAAATATTAAATAAAAATTTTTGTTTTGAATCTTCTTGGTTGTTGTTTATGGTTTCATTTATTCCCATGAACGTGAACAAATTCAGGATACGAAATACCAAGCATTTTATTAAAGGGGGAAAGTGGGAAACTTTTAAAGGGGTAAACGTAGTGTATTGATGGTGAATGCAGGGAAATGGTGCGTGAAAATAAAGTGGAGGCGATGCCAATATACTATTGCTTTACTTTTATGTGTTGCCAGCCTTGTCTTCCCAACTTTCAGTGATTTCAAAGTTGTGTATCATGAACAGCCTTTTGCATTTCCTCCTTCTGCTGTGTCAGTCATGCCATTGTCTCAGGAGCGTATCCTTCGGTGGTCGTATCTTAGGCTTGATCAAAGTGCTAATCACGGTTGGCTGAGTATGATGACGTCATCATAGGGGCCCCCCTTTTTAGTCTTGCCTCGGGCCCCCCCAACCTTAAACCCACCACTGGTAACCAGTGACGGATTTACGCATAGGCCATAGCCTTAGGGCCCTGCTCAAATCCCTCCTATAACGACTCATTATTAACCAAAATTTTGCGAAAATGCGCAGAAGTATAACTTCACAATTTAATTTTAAACGTTTCTGTAATCTGTCTTTACTTCTGTCTGTTTACTTCAACCACAGTTTGGAGTGCTGTATGTGCCTGGTGGAACACACACACAAAAATGGCAGTACTCCATCATGGTCTGTATAATTTTACTGTGTTTTACATTCCGCCTCATTTATTCAATTCTGTGTACATATTCATTGCGCACCTAACCCTAACCCAGTGGTGCTGAAACCGTGGCCCACGAAGCACTTTTCAGTGGAAAGAAAACCTAACACTTTAATCATTTAAGAGATTTTTTTAGAGAATTTTTATTGAGATTATTAATTCTTGTGGCCCACGAGCCAAAAAGTTTGAGCACCACTTCCTTCACCTAACGCTTCATCATTGTTTGAGCTACTTTTAAGCGTGCGAAAATGCAGCGGGGTTAGTCGTCGACGGCACCAAATAACAGAGGTGCCAAATAACAGAGGTACCAAAGAGCAGAGGTGCCAGAGAGCAGAGGAGGAAAAAATACTAGTTCGACTATGCAGTGTTGCAACCTCTCCGGTGGTGTTGCGTTGATTGTGTGATTATCACCACGAACGGGATGTGCGCGAAGAACAAAAATATATGTATGTGGCGCGGACAAGCAACTATAGAGTGATCTCGTCGGGTGATCTCTATTGTTGCTTGCTGCCATGGTGCGAAGCTTTGCGCATATGCCGCTCGGAATTTCCGATCGCAACAGCGGCAAACATGACCAGGACGAATAGACACAACGCACAGCACCAAGCACAATACACGAAACAAAGGTCAAAACTAAAACATATAGGTGTGGTACTGCAGCAAATATCGAAAGTGCTAAAACATATAGGTGTGGTGCTGCAGCAAATATCAATCCTCAATTGCGGACGTGTTTCAAATGCAACCATTCAGCCTCTCATTAAGCTCCAAAATAAAGTTATAAAAATAATAAATCCAACTAACATGGGATCAGTATAAGAACATTTCCAGCACTACATCTTATGCCTTCCCAAACTATATAAATTTTCAGTAGGCAAATTCATGCACTCTTACCATAACAAACTGCTTCCAAATCATTTTGATGAATATTTTATTCCACTCAGCTCAATTCATTATCACTCCACAAGACTAGCAACCTCTAGAAACCTGTTTTTACCTAGAGTTAACTCTTCCTCAGGAAAATGTTCTCTTAAATTTAGTAGCCCAAAAGTATGGTCTTCAATACCAGATGATATCAAATTTTCAACCATCTTTGAATGGAAACTTAAGGAACACCTCCTACATGAAAAAAAATTCCCAATTATGAACTTTAGCAATATTTCACTTGTCCAGAACAAAATACTGTGTATTCTACTATTCTGTAGCTCTGTTTTATTTTTTGTGTGTATTTACTTTTTCGCATTTCCTGTGTTCATATTCTATGCTTTCCGACATGAAGTACACCTTTTGTTTTGCTTTGTTTTCTTTTGTACCTCATTAATTAGTTTTTGTAACTTTTTTACTTTTTTTATTACTATTTTTTAATTTCTTTGTATTGCTAAAAATACTCTAACCACACCAAATTCCTGCACTTAAATTCGATCCACTCATCTATGTACATAGGCATGCGCTTTCACCTGTACATTTTCTTCACCATGTTCTGCGTTCAATCGTTTTTTGTTTTTCTTTTCATTATGCCTATTCGATCTCCAACTGTTGTTTCTCAACACTTATCAAAAAGTGATAAACGGGCTTGGTTGACTAGATGACCGCCACAGTCTTTCCCCAATCCTATATGACACAGCGCCCGTCTTTGTTTACACTGATCAGCTATTGTGCCATTGTGTTTTCATTTGCTCTAATTTTCGCCAATGGTTTACAGTTGGTTTACTGCATGCGATGGCTTTTATGGTGCTTCTGCTTGTTGGCTGAGTCATATGAAACAATAAACCATTACCACTGCGAAACAAAATACGCAGTTCAACACAAGCGCCAAATAGAACAGGTGCATTCATGGGCCTCGGGGCAGGGGGCCTTGGTCCCCCTGGATTTTGAAATTATTAGCAAAAAAAGGTTGTTTTTTCAATTTCGAGGGGCAAAAACCGAATTTCACCACTTTTGGACTCCCCCTGGAAAGAATTTTGGGAAAATCCCCTACTGCCCCCCCTGGAAAAAAATCCTTCCGACGCCCGTGGGTGCATTGCAATTCACCACATGGAAAGTGACAAATAAAAGGGATCTTGCAAAACAAGCGCCAAATATAAGAGGTATTTTGTAATGTTGCTCATCGCCAGTGCGGAATGAAAGATGTAGTTCAGCACAAGCGACAAATATAAGTTTTTTGCAATGCAGCTCATGGGCAGTGCGGAATGAAAGACGTGGTTCAACACAAGTGCCAAATATAAGAGGTATTTTGCAATGCAGCTCATCGGCAGTGGGGAATGAAAGACGTAGTTCAACACAAGCGCCAAATATAAGAGTTGTTTTGTAATGCAGCTCATCGGCAGTGCCAAATACAAGAGGTATTTCGACACCAGCGACAAATCTAAGAGGTCTTCAACATGCAGCACATCGGCAGTGCCAAACAAAAAACGAAGTTCGGGACAAGCGACAAATATAAGAGTTTTTTTGCAATGCAGCTAATCGGCAGTGCCAAATTCAAAAGGTATTTCAACTCCAGCGACAAATATAAGAGATCTTCAGCATGCAGAACATTGGCAGTGCGGAATAAAAGACGAAGTTCAACACAAGCCCCAAATATAAGAGGTATTTTGTAATGCAGCACATCGGCAGTGCGGAATGAAAGACGTAGTTCAACACAAGCGCCAAATATAAGAGTTTTTTTGCAATGCATACATCGCAATTATGGTGTAATTTCAGGAAGTCATGCGTGCAGAGATTGCGTGTGGCTTATAATTTTGGATGCAGAGCTCTATACAACCTGCCCTGGAGAGCGAGTGTTAGTACCCACCACAGCGCCGGATTTAGATGGTGGAGTCCCGGGGCCCAGGTGTGGTGGGAGGCCCCATGTGCGGATCGGATATAGAATCTTTAGGTAGAGGATGGCCGATGAAGTCACTATGTATTTCCACGGATCGTTACTGTTTATGACGCAATCTTGTGACGTCACATTTGTTAACTCAAGTGTAACAAATCTTTATGATGCAACGTGATAATTGACAATGATGATTAGCGATTTGTGAAACTGTTGCAAAACCGGTCACCAGAAGCATCGTGTTTCCTTTTTTGAAATTTTGCTTGAAAAAAGTTTCTGGGCGATCCAACGTTTTCTTCATCTCTAAACGTCAGTCCTCGCTCAGCAATAAATTTTACGACGGAAACCAAACGCTGCAATTGTTGGCATTGATTGACCTTACTGGCTAGCTCTGTATCAATTCTTCATAGTGATTAATTACATCTGCGACTAAACGTAATCGTGGCATCTTTATGTTCCATTGACTGCTCGTGGCTCCTCAGCGTGCTTCCAGTCGCAGATTCCTTTTCTAATAAGGAAATGAGCACATTATGTCGTATCCGCGCACATCAGTCCACACGTGAAACAATAAACACAAGTTTGTGGAGGAGAAAAACAAAGCCAGCTTCTTTCAACGACTTCGGCGTTGTGGTTCTGGCGCCGAATAAGATTAGTGGTGCATTTCCGTGACGAGTTTCTGTCTTTTCTGAGTTGTGGAACATCATGTTTCAAAAATAACTTTTCGTTGTTCAACCAATGTTCCCACTTTTTTCCGGTATATTGGATGACCAGAGATCGATATCTTTGTCTCCAGTGATAGCGTCAGACAACTCATCTATCGTGTTTTTCGATGATACTTTTTGACGTTCTACTGCTGCTGCACCGCTGGTTAAAGTAGGACGATTGTCATCGTTACGTGGATCTAAGTCTGTACCAACTTCGATTTTCTGTCCTCTCACAGGTTCCGCAGAAATGTCTCCGCTGGACTTCACTGCCACTGTAAGCTAGAAACCTCAATGTTTCTTGACTTAGCTGCACCTTCTTCCTCTCTGATTTTTGCCTCTTGCTTTTTAATGTTTTTAGAACCACTTGGATAAGCTCTACACTTGTAAAGGTGACGATCCCCTTTTTTCTATCCATGTTTATTTATTAATAACCTCAATAAGGCTGCCATATTTTCAACGCAAAAAGGGAGGACAATTTACGACTGTCACTTACTTGAGTGTATTATCTACACTTAACAAGTCAAATAACAAATAGGCCTACTGATTAGTTTTAAGCAGGGCCGGATTAAGGGGGGGGGGAAACAGGGGCAATTGCCCCGGCCCCCCCGCTATAAGGGGGCCCCCCGTGATTAAATTTATTTGTTTTAAATAAAATACTCGTTTGAAAACTTTCGTAATTCAAAAGCGATACAAGAATACAACTCTATATTAAATTCCTACTCTATTATATATACAACTCTATTATATATGTTGCGTTAAGTGTCAAGGGGACAAGGGCCCCCAGCAGCAACTGATTTATCTACAAGTTTGACTGTCTGCCAGTTTTAGTAATCGCTATTGAATAGCCTATAAGTATTTTCGGTTTTGTTGAATGCAAATATATTTGATTTCGCTGGTAATTTTTTCCTAATAATCATTCTTTTGGCGTGTGCATAACTCTCTACTCGTGCATCACGCCTATTGCACAAATGTCACGAAAACATTACTATTTGCGTGCTAACAGCTAGTGGTTGCTGGTTGTTGTTTAGTATCAATCAACGTTGCCACTGGGTTCAGTCTTATTAACATCAGATTGTTGTCTTCTTCAACATCAGATAACATCAAATTTTTACGCTACGGTTTTACATAATCTAAATGCTTCTGTTAACAAACCTAACAAAGCGCGAGTACCCTCGTTGAATCCGAAACAGAGCGAAATATCGCTATTAAATGGAGAAGTCGTTTATAATTTACGTTTAGTTTCAACGCAGCGAAGAGAGCCTCTTTAGTTTGGAACGATAACCAAACACACATTAGGTCAGTGGCTTAACTGACAGGGGGCAAAGGGCGACCTTCCCCCCTGGCAAACTCAATGTAAAAGCTGGGCCCCTTCCAGTTGACCTTTTGATATGTAGTATTCTTTAGCTTGTTTTTTTGCGTTTTTCGGGTTGTTTTCATTTTTTTATCTAGTACAGACATCCACGACATCCAGAGATTCACTATCTTTCTTAACTTTTTTTCTGAGTTTTGGCTAGTGGGCCCCCTTCAACTAAGTTTTCCCCAAAGGGTCAAACCTCCAGTTACGCCACTGATTAGGGTGAGAGATTGATGAAAGAAACTTAAAAATCATGAATCTAACTTATTTTCGTCCTGAAATGAGAGGAAATGTGGAAAAAACAAGAACCCAGTCAACATCAGATTTGTCCACAAAACACCAGACATCAGAAATTTATCTGAGAACATCACATCTGATGTCATGTTAACAGGGCCTCCGAGAGAAATTCTACCAGGGGGTACGAAGACCGACACCGGGCCCATTTATCT
>Ga0210059_1009433_pt1 | contig 15253 bp, 9 predicted proteins | sample Ectturendosymbi2_FD_188042 | JGI IMG/M metagenome (GOLD analysis project Ga0210059, IMG submission 188042) | Ecteinascidia turbinata endosymbiont from Florida, USA - Sample 2 (SPAdes) (version 2) | ecosystem: Host-associated > Tunicates > Ascidians > Unclassified | place: Key West, Florida... | reverse complement strand
GACCAACTGACAGACGAACTGGTCACTGCCACCGAGAAGACGACTACTAATCAGCTCGAACGCAGCGCTCAATTACGAACACGTGCAACGCAAACAGCCGCCAGCATTGAACCAAATCACATGACAGACCGCTTCCACCGCTTCCCCTTCCAGCTTCTGCTTCCGCTTCCACATTCCTGGTTACGTCAAGCAATTACGAATCTATTCCAACTTCTTTCGTCACGCGAACTTTGTTATTCACTGATTTCTGCCGCGCTGCTATTGTGTAGAGCAGTGTTGTTCAACCATTTTGCTAGAGCGAAACATTCCACAAATGTTTGTGTTGCTCCTGGAACCCTTTGCAATCATCCAATTGTCTATCCTACTATCTGCAATGAACCAGATGGATAGAACGGCGTTTTCTGTCTGTTTCGGCGGAACCCCTGGCAGCTACTCGTGGAACCCTCAGGTTCCGTTGAACCTTGGTTGAAAAACACTGGTGTGGAGGACAAAGATAATTAACTGTGTTACCGTCAACTAATTGGATCAATGCATGCAACGCTTTGGAAGCAGGAACATGACCGAACACCAAAAATCAGATTATCATTCGCGCATTGACAGTTGCCATGGTTCGCTCAAGCTGTGCGACTGATTAATTTGATCGAAATAGGTCGCCGCTGCGAAATCCGAGGGTCTGTTCTTAGTCTTAATGCATTTTTATTTCAAGTTGGGACCTGTTCTAGTCACATTAGACTGTGGAATTACTGCCGATTGTGGTGTGGACAAGTCAGTTAACACCAGTGCAGCGCATGTTTGCGCATTTTGCGAGGCTAAGTCCTACAAAAACGCAAAGTGTGATGCTTACGCACTTTTTTGTGGCACAAACAGTCACAATTGGCGAGCAGATGATCATCCCGGAGACGGATTTTTTAAAAAGAATTTTTACTGACTCCGACCATTTTACACCAAACTCCTTCCAACTACGCAAGCATGGTAGTGGTAGCAATGTTTAAGACTAGTTCAAAATATGTTGGAATAGCACGCTCACGTGCTACAAAAAGGACACTAACAACAAAGCACAGCCGGAGACAGAGCGGAATCAGAGCCAAGTTATAAAACTACGCTGATCCAGAGCCAGAGCCACGCTTACGAAAACAGAGAGCTCCGGAGCCGGAGCCATTTCATTTTTACAAGAGTTCCGCAGCCCTGCTAGAGACAAGATTAAGAACCACTGATCAAAAGTAAAGCGATCACTCCGTTTCACGCATCAGTGCGTCAAACAGTTACATGAATATCACGGTGCGGCATTTCAATTGTATTGACATGCAACCCGAAATTTGTTATCTTGCCATCTGCATATCATCGTGAACAGACATACTGTAGTTATAAACTTTTTTTATTTAGTGACAAGAGCAAAGTTGTCTCTAGTGAGTTTGAGTTAATCTAAAGATCGCTCCAATTTAAGACTTGATTTCACCAATTGCTTAACTTTTCTTTGCTTAAGTTAGGAATATTGCTAGGTACTTTGCTGGAAGTTTTTCTGAAAAAAAATCAGGTTTGCCCATTTTTTGAAGAAAATAACACAGCAGTTCATAAGTGCTTTGTGTAGTCACTCGGCAAATGAATAAGCTCACAACTAAAGCGCTCTACCTCCATTCTTGACTGCTTTCAATCCAAATTTCCCAAAAAGGACAAGTATGAAACGTCTTGTGTTGATTGATTACTCACCAAACTTAATGGACCATCGAAAAAACAATGCAATCGATGACGTTATTTGGAACATTGGATATTTTCTATAACTTTATGTCTGACGATCATCAGCGATAAATCAAACTTTTCAGTGAACAAAGCAATATGTCCGGATGCCAAACCTCCGTAAACCTGAGGACCACGGATGTGGTTTTGTCCTATATCACAATAATATCGAGCCGTGAATGTTGCTTAGCGGTCGATTTTCAAGCTTTCGTTGGAGCCACTTAATCTCACCTGCCTGGGAAAAGTAACCCTATTGTGCAGAATAAATAAAGTACCCCGCATATGCCATATATATTTCACTGGTGTATTGAATTACCGTTTTCAATGCGGTATCTGATATGATCTTTGTTTTTGTGAGCAACAAATATGCATGCTGCGCCATGGGGGTATGCTTCACTAGCCTTGCAGTCGCATGATTTAATGCAGTTAGGTCATGTTAGTCATTGCGAGTAATGAATAAATCACACTGAACCATGACGAGCATACTTCAATAGGATTGGCTTGGTTTTCGGTGCTCTTCAAACGGTAAATTTCAGTACTGTATGCAATTAATGAAAAAGACTGGTTTCATACTTCACTAGCCTGCCTTAGCATCAAATTGTTTTGAATGTCTTTCAGACTGTCTTTACTATTGTGGACTGCCTACTCACAAAACACCCAGCGTTTAGAGCAGGGGTTCCCAACCTGGGGTACATGTACCCCCAAGGGTACATTTGCCTATCCCAAGGGGTACATTTAAGGTTATCAATAGAAGAGCAAAATATATTTTCATATAATTTATTTCCAAATATTTACACATATATCACTCAATATCCTTTTTAAAAATCATTACATGCTTATGGTTAAATATATCTATGGATAATCATGATAAATGTATTGTCATGGGAAATCTTACGGGTACATGTGCATCTGTCGAAATGCTGAAGGGGTGCATACTTATCTGTTGAAATGCTGAAGGGGTGCATGCTCATCTGTCGGAATGCTGAAGGGGTACATGGTAAGAGAAAGGCTGAGAACCTGGTTTAGAGGGATGCATTTTACTAGTGTGACCATTGCAAGGTATTTAAATGGATGCCCGCGACGTAGTCTGTTTGCTCCAGTCAGCTGTAAATGCAGCACACGTTTATAGGTAATATGCCTTACTTCCTGGCCAGTGTTTGAATGTCATAGATGTTTTGTTTTCAGTTGTTTCATTGTATGGAAAAAGTGAATCATTCTGCGAAGTGCAGGTCTGTGTTCAACACAAGGATAATGAAACTAACTCTTTTTGGCAGTTATACTGTCATTCTGTGTTTTTCTGCATCTTAACTGGTTGGGCTGCACCGGACAAAAACAATTTGATGTAAGTGCGGTTTGGTGTATATAAGGTTATTCCAGAGAGCACTGGTGTCACGCCTAGTGATTTTTCACAAGATCTAGTGATTTTTGGGCTGATATAGTGATTTTTCACTGTAATCTAGCGATTTTTTGCATGGCATATGTCGGAAGATCGGATGTCTTGTTTCTAACTTTTCAGCCAGTTTTTCAGAAAAACAGTTGATTACATGAATCCTTGTGTGAACATTTCCACCTACAGAACAAACAAAATTTTATCTCAGTTTCTCATTGTTTTCCACTTCTGTGCTGTTAATTGCTGCAATGTTGGGTATGACCTTTGTGATGATTGCTGTTCGTACGTGCATGGTCGTTGCTTGCAGATTGATTGATTGTTTCAGTTGCCCGGAGCCGTCTTGCTTATCGGTAGAGCGCCTTTTCGTTTATTGAGGCGTAATTACTGCGCTCTGACCCAAGTGTTCTTGCTACCTCGTATTCAGTTATGTTTCTTGCGTCGTTTGAACTGACTTCTTCTGCCATGCGATTACCGTTATGATTGTTTTCTTGTTTCTGGTTTGTTGAAACTCAGTTCTTCAAAGCCTAGTAAATATACTCCCTTGATATTTGCATCGATAGGCCGTTTTGTCACAATTTAAAGAACTGAGTTCTTAGCGGAATGGAGAGGCAGCTTTTGCGACCAAAGGAATTGTCTATTGAGCCTGAAGCTCCAGATGCTGCTCGGGTTTTTGCGTTCTGACTCCGCACTGTCGAAGACTTCCTGTCTAGTCTCCGTGAATTTCGCGCTGAGAAAGATCCCCAGGTGAACGCTCAATGTATTATCGGGCGTTGTCTTTCCCCTGCTATTATCCCCTATGTGGAAGATGCTGCTAGTTATGACGAGATAGTTGATACCCTTAAACGACTTTATCTTAAGAAGAATAATAACGTATATGCCAGACATCTGCTTGTCAGTGGAAAGCAAATACTAGGCGAGTCTATCTCTGAATACCTACAATTGTTAAAAATCCTAGCGAAAGAATGTTCATTCACTGAAGTGTCTGCAAACGCTTACAGAGAAGAATTGACTCGCGATTCTTTCATTAACGGACTGGCATCTTCGTCTATACGACAACGCTTATTAGAAAATGACGATCTTGCCCTCATTCAAGTGTATGAACTCGCTGATAGTTTAGATCATGCCCAACGTCAAGCTATCTCGATCAGCCGAACAGTTGCGTTGTCCGCGACCACGGCAGATGTTGCTCTCGAATCAGCCGAGGAAGAAGCCTTTTCCAGCAACTTTACTTTGGCAGCCACTGTAAGAATTCGCTCTTCGTGTCTTTATTGCGGCGGAAAACCTCACAGCCGTCGTTCTCAGTGCCCGGTAATTCGAAATGCTTCACCTGTGGCAAATGAGGCCATTATTCACGCCTTTGCAGGTCTGCTACTCCATGCAAATCAGCAGATGACCCCAACCGGTCCAAAATAGCTGCAACTACTGGGTCTTCATCCCTGCTGGCTAGTGCTTCGTCAGGTCTGGAATCGGCCGTAGCTAAAGGATCACTAGAAGGCAACTCTGTTCATGTGCTTATCGACTCAGGTGCCTCAGAGAATTTTGTAGACACTGACATCGTTCGGAAATTGGGCTTACCTATTGCAGGAAGAGATACTTCGATTGGGATGGCCTCCTCGGAGGTTTCAATGCAAAGACTTGGGAAAGTCTCTGGTGTCTTGAGCCTGATGAACCGCCAATATCCTAATGCCTCATTCCATGTGATGCCTGAGCTATGTGCTGACGTGATTGTTGGTCAAGAATTTTTGAAGAGGCATGCCTCCATCACTGTCGTTATGAATGGACCAGAAGAATCTCCAACTATAAATACGCCAATGACTGCGGACCCTACACAACTGTCTGTCGCTGCTGCAAAGCTGGAAGCGCCTCGTTTTTTCGAATTCCTATCGCCCGACGCCAAGCCCGTGGCTTCCAAGTCTCGACGTTATAGTCAAGAAGACCAAGCGTTCATTGAAGCTGAAGTCGGCCGTTTGCGTGCCGCCGATGTCACTGAACCCTCAATGTCACCGTGGAGGGCTCAGGTCCTTGTTGTCAAGCAAAAGGAAAAGAAGAGGTTGGTCACAGATTATTATTCTACCGTTAACCGTTTCACCGTGTTGGACGCTTATCCGCTGCCAAATATCGAAGATTTAGTAAACAAGGTCGCTCAAGACAAATACTATAGCTCAATCGATTTGCGACAAGCCTACTATCAAGTGCCCCTCTTACCTGAAGAGAGACATTTCACCGCTTTTGAAGCTGCTGGTCATCTCTACCAGCATAAAAGGCTTAAGTTCGGGGTCACCAATGGGGTTTCTGCATTCCAAAGGACGGTAGACGCATTCATAAAAAATAACCACTTGCAAAAGATGTACGAATACTTAGATGACCTGACTGTCACTGGGGCTACTCTCGAAGAACACGACAGAAATCTGAAGCTTTTACTTGACACTGCCTCCAGTTGCAATATGACGTTAAACGAATCCAAATCCCAACTTTGCGTAAGAACTCTTGACATGCTTGGGTACCGCGTTTCGTTCCAGCAAGTGCAACCTGACCCGCAAAGGTTGCAGCCCTTGGTAGACTTACCTCCACCGAGTACTCCTAAAGAACTTCAACGCGTTTCCGGCATGTTTTCATATTACGCCAAGTGGATCCCCAGGTTTTCACAAACGGCCGGTCCACTACTGCGCCCCGCTAAACTTCCGTTGGACGGTGAAGCGTTATCCGCTTTCAATGAACTAAAGAAGTTGTTGAGCAATGCTAGCTTGACGACTATACAAAATGGAGTCCCCTTTGAAGTTGAAACAGACGTTTCGGGCTACGCGATAAATGCAATTCTCTCACAGGGTGGCCGCTCTTCACATTTATGTCTCGTACACCACATTGTGAAAAAATATTACCCTGCTGTTGAGAAAGAAGCCACCGCCGTCATAAAAGCCATTCGACGTTGGTCACATTTCCTCAAAGGCAGACACTTCTTGATCATCACTGATCAGAGAGCGATCTCGTTCATATTCGACCAACGCAATAGAGGCAAGATTAAGAATTCCAAAATCCTCTCCTGGCGACTTGAATTAAGTCAGCTCAGCTATGATATAAGACACAAACCTGGTGCGGAAAACGTTGTTCCTGACGCCTTTTCTCGCATTTGTGCTTCTACTTCTAATGCTACCTTAAGAGACTTGCACCAGTCTCTAGGGCATCCAGGTTTTGCGCGGCTATATCATTTTGTTCGACAATGAAACTTGCCGTTCTTTAGTGAAGAGACTAAAGACGTTTGTCTTTATTGCTGGTTGATACCAAGCCAGGCAACTTTTTCCTTTCTTATATGCAAAATTGTTTTTTAATGTTTTGTGACATTGACTTGTTAGTCTGAAGTTTTAGTCATTCATTTCAATATGAATGACATATTTTAAGCTTGTATTGGTTTGAATGCCGTTTTGGTTTGTAGACTAGCATGGCTATGTAGTTACAGGTAGGTTTGGTTAAGTTGCAATAATAGGATTTATAAATGAATTAGGATTAATAAATGAATTATGAATGTGAACTCATGGATGGTGTTAAAATCTAACCATTGTTACCAAAGAAATGGCTAATGAAAAGCTTGGTGTGGCAACAGAACCGTCACCAGAAAATCTTCAATTGAGGGGTTTTACATTTGTGCAGTGGGGCTTGACATTCTGAAATTTGAGCAAACATCACTGTTTTATAGTGCTTGATATTTCAATTGAGGGGGGAGCTTGGAGCTTTGTTTCGGAGGGGATAATTCCACCGAAGCCCCCGTCGGGACTGTGTGGCAAAACTTCAGGTTGCTTTTTGATGCAATCGACTCGGAAAAGTATTTAGGTTACGCCATGTGTCAAGCTTGCAAGGTATGTCAACTTTCTGTTTATAAGCATGACAGGGCCCAAAGTGATGTTGCAACCTCTTGGTTGGTGTTGCGTTGAATGTGCGTTTCATTACGAACGTGATGTGCGCGAAGAATGACACCCATATACAGTTTTTTAAGGAAAATGTTAGGTAGGCTACCCAGTATGGACCTGTAGGTACCCGATTTCTCTTTCATCAGCTGATTCTAGAGACCCGATTTTCTCTGATTCTAGGGATCCGATGATAATTTTCTCTGATTCTAGGGACTCGATTTGGGTCCCAAAAACACCTTAAAAAACCCTGCCCCTATATATGTGACCCGAACAAGCAATAATAGAGTGATCCCGATGGAGTGATCTTGGTGAGTGACATCTATAATGTTTATGAAGCTAGTGAACAGTTGATATTACTTACTAATGGTGACGACAAGAGTGATCTCGTGATCTATGTTGTTGCTTGCTCACACAGAGTGAAGCTTTGCGCACTTGCCGCTCAGGCTTTTCGACCACAACAGTGATACAACGCATTCAGGTAGCGTGTATTCTGCTTCATGAGGCAAAACCTGTGTTAGGACTATTTTGCCTTCATCTGAACACAGTTGATTGAAGTGGTCATGTGACAAGTACAATACGCAGAAACAATTGGCTGGGGTTTAAGAGTTTATGGTTAGGGTTAAGTACCAGTGCTTATGGTCGAGGTTTAGGGTAAAGTTTTAGATTTAGTGGTTCAGTGTTTAGAGTTAGGGTTTAGTCTGCAGTTCACTTAATGCAAACAAGAAGCTGCTAACTGCTTGTCAACCCTGAAGCCATTACAACACTTGTCCACGCATGCAGGACTGAGCTGTTACACATGTCACGGTCAACTAAGCAGGACATGCATTCCAAACTTGTCATGTGACTACTTCAGCCAATCGTGTTCAGCTAAAAGCAAAATAACTTCAGCTTTTATTTTGCCTCGTCAGGCAAAATAGACACTACACAAAATTGTAGGCTATGTTGTCCATCATAATAAACTTTCGGATAGTTTTCGGATACGGTTAGTATGATTTTAACCAAAACAGGATTCGGATCGGATACGGATATTATTTTTCGAAAACAGGATAGGATCGAATAGAAAATGTTTCTGTCATCTCACAGAATATATGAAAGCAGGCAACTCATATCCATGTACGGTAACTTATAATTAACTGATGAGTAACGATCACAGGAAGACATACTGAAGTAAACGCAAAGACGTCATGAACTCACTGTACCGGCTGTCATCACTCATCCCGCCGGCCGTCAAACCATCAGAACTTATTTACACCGGTATGCAATTAACAAGCGCGATGCTCACAACAATAATTGATAAAGCTTAAAGGTACACATCCATCAACATCCCCTTTCTCAACAAAAGTTACATCACGTAACCTCGAAAATGCTGTGGGGTTTTTAATAACTCTCGTACGAGTTCGACGTAACCCAGCCTGACTATTCTCCACACTCGAACTCGCACTAGGTGCACAAGGCGCTGGCACGTTCGGTACATTAAGATCACAAACATAAGAATCATACATTGGTGATTCTTCACAAGTAGTGCGCAGAAACAATCGGTTAAGACGGTAACGAACACCATTTACTTCAACAACATACGATAGAGGTGCAACCATTTTAATACACTTCCCAAGCAACCATCGTTTGTTGCCTGGATGGTACATTCTTATCAGTTCACCAGGAATCAATCCGCATATCGGCTTTGAAGTACGATCATAGAAGTACTTTTTGTCCATCACACAAGAGTCAATCACTTTCGGTTTAAGCAGAAAATTGCTTGCTGGTAGAAGCCATCGAATTCGCCTAGACATTAAGCGTTGACATGGCGACGAGTCCAATCCTTGCGTCGGAACATTTTGCCATTCCAATAAACAGAGCCAAATGTCTCTTCCATCCCTCATCGCTTTCTGAAGTAGAGACTTTGCGATTTTCACTGGTGATTCCGCCCTGCCATTGCTTTGGGCGTAGTACGGTGAAGAAGTAACGTGATTGAATTCCACTCACGCGCGAATTCTTGAAACTCTTTAGAAACTAGCTGCGGGCCGTTGTCGGTCCGAACGGTTACTGGAATGCCGTGCGTTGCGAAGGAACGCTTGAGCATCTCCACCACGGATGTCGTGGTCGTATCTTGCAGCTATTCCAGAACAAAAAAATCTGAAAAATAATCTACTGCGACAACATAGTTATCAGAATCAAAAGTGAATAAATCCACTGCCACGTCTGCCCATGGTAGTTTCGGCATGTCATGAGGTATTAATGGTTCCTTTTGTTGCTGTGGCTGAAACTCATTGCATATGGCACATTTAGAAATATAGTCATGAACTGCTTTCGCCATACCCGGCCAGAACAAATCATCCCGGGCTTTTCGCAAACAGGTATCTGCACCAACATGACTATAATGGATTTTCTCTAGCATTTTACGGCGCATCACAGCTGGTACCAAAGTTTTGGACCTTTGATGATGATGCCTTGATCTTGCACAAGTTCGTAACGGAATGTCCAATGGCGTGAGGACACTACTTCCTGCTGGTCGGCCATCCGTGTTTGATGTAATCAATCATCTGCTGCAGGTCAGCATCGCGGCGTGTGGTCTCAGCAATTTCCTTTAAACTAGCATCTGAAACACGAACGTCTTCAAGCGTGTTAAGTGACGCTAATTCATCTGAAAGAACATAATTATCGTTGTCATGTATATCTTGCTTTTGGGAAAGCGCAGCCCTTGAAAGCATATTGGCTACATACATTCTCTTGCCAGGTTTGTATATTACCAATAAATTGTATTTCTGCAGCTGCAGTAACATTCTTTGCAGACGTTTCGGAGCTGTTATTAACGTTTTTTTGAGAATAGTTTCCAACGGCTTATGATCTGAGTGGATTGTCACCACGTTCCGACCCAGAATGTAATGATTGAACTTTTGGCATGCATAAACTATAGCCAGACATTCCATTTCTATTTCCGCATACCTCTGTTCCGTTGGGGTGAGAGCTCTTGACGCAAACAAGACAGGCTGCCCATCTTGCAGTAATGTAGCTCCCAGACCAACTTTGCTGGAGTCGCATTCAATTGTAACTTCCACGTTGACGTCGCAGTAATGTAGAACTGGAGAATCTATTACAGCTGTCTTGATAGCTTCCACTGCGTCTGTATGCTTCGACGTCCACATCCATGGTGCGCCTTTGTCAGTCAAACAATGCAGTGGCTCGCAAATATGCGACAGCCTGGGCATAAATCGCGATACGTAATTCACAAAGCCCAGCAGGCGCTGCACACTTGTCACATCATGTGGTACAGGCATATCAACAATTGCTTTTACTTTGGCCGGGTCGGCTTTAACTCCTTCCGGCGTCAACAAATGTCCCATATACGAGACTAACTTCAGTTTAAGTTTCAATTTCGATTTGTTAAATTTTAAATTATTTTCTCTTGCACGTGTCAACAAGTTAAAGAAGTTCTTATCGTGATCAACGATGGCTTCTGCTTCTGTATCGCCACATCCAAAAACCAAAATATCGTCAGCAATGACGTAGACTCCCTGCAAGTCTTCCGTGATCTCGTGTTGCCGTTGCTGAAATTTTTTCGAGGCTGGGGATATTCCAAACGGCATACGGAGCCATCTGTATCAGCCAAACGGCGTCCAAAACGTTGTTAAATAACTACTAGGTTCGTCTAAGGTAACTTGCCAAAACCCATCTTTCGTATCGAGAACCGAACATACCTTAGCCTTTGAAAGTTGCGGCATAATGTCATCGATTGTAGGTTCAGGGTAATGAGGTCGCTTAATCGCCTTGTTTAAATCTTCCGGATCTAAGCATAGGCGAAATTTGTTCGGCTTCTTTGCAATGACCATGCTGTTGATCCATTTAGTTGGTTCTTTCACAGAAGATAAAACTTTCATATTTACCAGTTCTTGGAGATGCTGTCGAAGTTCCTGCTGTACTGCTTCAGGTTCATTACGAGGCATGTGTTGTACGGGGCGTACAACAGGATCGACTTTGATGTGATAATCCCCAGGCAACCAACCTAGTACCTGAAAGACATCTGCAAAACGTTCAAGAGTATTACAGAGTTCAGCCTGTTGCACGTGGCAAGTTAATAAGCCAAACAACTCGCAAGTGTCTGCACTCAGTAACGGTTTTGTAGAACCGTCAACAACATGAAAAGTCAATAAACGTTCTTGACCGTTGTGCATACACCAGATGTCCATTGTTCCTTTAACCGACATCGTAGTTCCGTCATAAAGTTGCAATTTACTATTAGTATGATTCAAGGAAGTTCTTACGCCTCTGCTAATTAAATCAAGATGCTTTGAGCTCATGATGTTACAGGTCGAACCACAGTCGAGCTGGTATGATATTACAACTGGTGTCTTGCGTATGTCAAGCCGTAGTTGTAAATCAACAAACCACTGTGTGCCTTTGGGCGACACGTGATAGACAGTGATACTCGTATAATGGAGTGGACTTCCATTGTCCTCCTTTACAACCCAAGAAGAATGTTCATTGCGCTTGACTGTACAGCATATAGCAAAGTGGTTTTGTTTTCAACAATTCCGGCATTGTTTGCCATATGCAGGACATCTGCCTTTTGAAAATTGATGTTTTTGATTGCAGTACTTACAGTTCGGTAATCCACTTTTACGCTGCGACGCAGATCGCGAAACGGCGTAAGTTTTCTTCGTCGGATTGTTAATGTCTCGCAGCTGACGTTGAGCTTACTCACAACTTCTGCAAATCTCTAGTGCTTTGTGTAACGTTAAATCCGCTTCGCTCATCACCTTGGGACGGACTTGTTCCAACTTCGTTCCTAAAAGTAATCTGTCCCTTATTAAATCATCAGTCAAAGCACCAAACTCACATGTCGAACTCAAACTGCGGAGTTTAATCACATATTCATCTACCGTCTCGTGAGGGTCTTGGCAACCGTTGTTAAACACAAACCTTTCGTATGTCACATTCCTCTTCGGTATGAAATACTGTTCCAGAGCAGTCAGCGTCTCGTCGACCGTCGTTTTATTCTCAGAGTCTGGTAACCTCTGCAAAATCTCGTAGCAGTCCTTACCCATCACGACTTTCAGCGTTGCAAGTTGTATGTTTGCTTCTTTCTGTGCCAAACTGGAGGCGATCTCGTAATTCTGCCACTGGTCTTTGAAGGACTTCCAGTTGCTAGCTACATCACCTTTCATATTCATCGGTATTGGCACGGGTAGATTCGAGTTCGCCATTCTGTCGTCGCCCAATCGGTCAGAATAAGATCAATATCTCACTGCTGACACCATGTTTGTGTCTTCTCACAGAATATATGAAAGCAGGCAACTGAAGTGTGTGCGGCCCGGTTGTGTTTGCACACCTTCAGCGTGGGATTGATCCTCGAACCTCGGGAAGGATGGATTGTGACGTCATAGATGTTAATTCCGTGCCTGAAGAATCGGCCAAAGAGAACTCCTACTTCCATGTGCATGGAAGTCACTTACAAGTGTCGCTTGCTTGGTCTTTCCCTTCTCCTTGCTTTGGCCATCTTTGCTCACATATAGCGATCGCGCTAGCGTGACTGCTACATCACTTTCCTTCCTTGAAGTCTTTGGATTGCCCACTCTCTTCTCTTTGAACTATCTTGCCAATTGATATCAAAAGTCCAGCCAGGTCCGATGACGTGCGTGTCATGCTTCATTGGGCTTCAGTACGTTGAACCTTTGTCTTCTTTGTCTCTTCTTCTCTTCTTTTCTTCTTTTTCCATGCGACGCATGTCATCCATCCCAGCTCCTCCAGGAGGTGTCCCTTATCAGGCGCCATTGAAGCGTGTGCGGCCTGGTTATGTTCCCACACCTTCAGTGTGTGGGATTGATCCTCGAACCTCGGGAAGGATGGATTGTGATGTCATAGATGTTAATTCCGCGCCAGACGAATCGGCCAAAGAGAGCTCCTACTTCCATGTGCATGGAAGTCACTTATAAGTGTCGCTTGCTTGGTCTTTCCCTTCTCCTTGCATTGGCCGTCTTTGCTCACATGTAGCGGTCGCGCTAGCGTGACTGCTACACAACTCATATTCATGCACGGTAACTTATAATTAACTGATGAGTAACGATCACATGAAGACAAACTGAAGTAAACGTAAAGACACCATGAATTCGCTGTGCCGGCTGTCATCTCTCATCCCGCCGGCCGTCAAACCATCAGAACTTATTTACACCGGTATGCAATTAAGAAGCGCGATGCTCACAACAATAATTGATAAAGCTTAAAGGTACACGTCCATCAACAGTAAAAATCCACTATCTGATCATCTTTGGTGTGCGTCGTGTGACGCGACATGCGTCTGTCAGAGGTTATCACGGAGCCGGAGTGCTGCAGTGGACTCCGGCCGGAGTTTGCATTTTAGGCTGGAGCAGGAGCTGGAGTCAATATTTTAGGTTCGAGCACGAGCCGGAGTCAACACTGAGGTCTGTGCAGGAGCAAATCAAAATTTTTAAGAGATCTAATTTCTGTAATGTTGCTTGTTGTTGTCAAACAGAATGGAATTAATTGAGACGTGTTTTCTGACCAGTGTCGTCATATATCACAAAAGTGTGACACTGGTTGGGAGTACCGAGTAGAGGTGTTCTTACTCTGATTTTCTTGAGTCCGGATCCAATCCTGTTTGCCAAATTTTGAATCCGATTTCAATCCGGATCCGGTCCCAACTAGATTCAAGCAATCCGACTCCTGTTTGAGTCCGGTAAAATATGTGAATCAAACAAACAGTAACGTTCTTTTTAGTAAACACAAGTCCAAATCCAATCCGGATCCGGATAAAGGAATGAAAACCTCACTCATGATCCTGTTGGAAGCAGCCGGAGCCGGATCCAAAAAATCAAAAATCCAGTCCATGCACACCTTTGGTACCGAGCATTTCACCACTAAGTGAGGGTTGCCAGGTCTGTGACATGGACCACGAGTCCGCAATAAAACATTATTATTATTATTATTATTGGCTTTTTTGACGCCAAATTTCACAAATTTGTTTTTTTAGAGGTCGTTGGCGACAAAAAAATTGTTTGGTATATTGGCTTTTTTTTCTTCAATATTTCATTTGGTTGTTTTTGGAGGCAGTTCGCACGTGCTAACAGACTGGTGTCGTGTTTTTTTAAAGATCTTTCTGAAAGTGTTATTAGCCTGTCTTAGAGAGTGGCTTGTGTATTTTCTCAAACTTCATCGGGCAACCCATATCTCCCAAACACAGGATTCGTAACTTCGTTCAATTCAGTTGTCATTGTGGTTAATGTTCGAAAATGTTACCTTCAACTTTGCCCTTATACATCATAAACTAATTCAATTCATGAGTATGTCATCCTCCAAGTGGAAGAGCAGTTATGACAAAGGGCGGATATACAATAGTAATGGAAAAAGACATTTCTTTGGTTGAAGTAGGCCAATGATTGTTCAGAAAATGCATATATATTCAATATGAATATGGAAGTTCAAGTTATGCCACACTACAATTATACCAAAAGGCTGACTAGTACTACAGTAGTCAGTAACTTGATGAACTGAAAAAAACCTAAAAACATAGGAGAGTTCCATCAACAGGACAAACTGCCTTCAAAGTTGTTAAGACTTCAAGCAGCAAAAGTGATGCACTGAAAGTGGCTGAATTTCCGATTGTCATGAGCATAAATAATCTGTCACAGTACTGGTAGTGCTATTCGGTTTGTTGACCACCTTGGAGAAAAAACATGATGGTAGCCTAACACATGGAAAAGGGCAAAATTTCATGGTTTTTAACAATTTGGCTTTTTTTACCCCGTTTGGCTTTTTTTTTGAACATCGATCATGGTTTGGCTTTTTTTCTCAAAAAGATGATTGGCAACCCTGTACTAAGTAATGATGGTTTCAAAGTTATGGCTTATGCAAAATACAGTGTGTAAGTTACAATGCAGTTCGGGAATTTAGGAATCCATGCCGTAACTATGAGAATGTTGGACTAATGATGTGGGCAATAACACAAGAGAAAAAACAATGGTTAACAAAACAGATTGTAGAGAAGTAAGTCAGTGTGTGCAGAAAATATTGAAGAAACAAGTATGCAGGAAGGTTGCTCACAAGATGTTACACATCATCAAATACGTGTGAGACAAATGACATAAAAAGGGTAGTTTTAGGTTGCGGTTAGGTGATTTCAATACCAAGAATTATGACAGAGATATCATAGACACAAACAATCCAAAATGGAGTCACAAAAAGTAGCATATAGCAAAAATAAAAAAAAAAAAAA
>Ga0210059_1009432_pt1 | contig 15254 bp, 7 predicted proteins | sample Ectturendosymbi2_FD_188042 | JGI IMG/M metagenome (GOLD analysis project Ga0210059, IMG submission 188042) | Ecteinascidia turbinata endosymbiont from Florida, USA - Sample 2 (SPAdes) (version 2) | ecosystem: Host-associated > Tunicates > Ascidians > Unclassified | place: Key West, Florida... | reverse complement strand
CCCTATGGTTCTGTCTTCAATGCAGTTGCAAAAAGTGTCTGTAACCCTGTGATATCGCCGGCTTCAATGTCTTGTACTACGTTCTGTATTGTCTGTTTTTATCAACCTGCGTTCTGCAGAGTGTGTTCATACTATGGACTTCGTGTCTGCTAACAAACAAATTAATTAAATTAAATTAAATATCAAAAGTTTGATAAAAGTTTCAAACGGGGAAGATGAACTGCATTGGTTGTTTATTCTGTTAAATGCTGTTTGCGGAGGAGCCATACGTACGTGGAATTTATACCAGCATGTATCTTGCACCTGTCCAAAATGATTTTGATCGACAGTGAATAAAGGTTGACGGGAAATCAACCAGATCCTACAGTAGAACCCTGAAGAAAGCTAAAAGAAGCAGAAAAGGCTGTAAACGCTATGTGTTTACAAGTCGCGATAAAACAATGAAGACTTACCATCACATGAGAAGACGTTTGTCGGGGGAACGTGAAGTGTTCGCTCATCCATTGCTCACACTTGCGTGTGCGGTTTTTACGTTATCCCTTACCGAGACATTCCGGTGTGTAGAGTAGAACAAGTGTCGTGCCTTGTCGGAGTTGGAAACGAAGCCTACACACCAGATCACATGAGTTGTTCTCGAGTGGCCAACAAACCCGATGTCTTTAAAGCAAGACAATTTTGCCGTGGTGCAGTCTCAAACACTCTTTTTATTGGCTCTACAAATAAATGTTCGTGCCGTAGTTCTTAGGTGCTTTTTGATCACATAAATGTTTGAAAGCTCAAATCTTAGCGTAGCACATAAACAACAAATCCATTCAGGGTTATCAAAAGCGCAAATCCCAACTATCCGAAAGACAGCATCGTACTTCAAGAAACCGAGTACCGAACCATCACTAAAAGCAAAGGCGAGCGCCCCTGGTATGTGTGCGACAACCTCCCCAAGAATGAGCCGGTGTCTGTCGCCGTCGACGCTGTGGGAATGCCTGGGTAAGACAAGGTTTCTCGAAAAGATACAAAGCGGATTTGAACTTCGTGCGTGCACAGAAATATGAACGTGAAGATTGGTTTGTAAGGGCGTCTGTTTTTGTGGTGATCTGAAAGCTTATGTTGGCGATATTGTTTTATTTGCAAATCTACGGTAAAAACGCAGATGTTTCACAAAATAAACCTTCATTGAAATCTATTTTATTCAAAGCCGAACAGCTGTGTCTTCAATGAATTTTATTTGATGAGAGGACATTTTCTTAGCCTTCCACAAAGCTATCAAAATGCTTTGTTTTTTGTAGTCAGGATTAAATTAAGTTGCTTACTGTTGCGATAAATTTTTACCTGCTATGTTGTTCATGTCACTTACGTGTAAATAAATTTTTGCTGATACAGGTTCAACCAAATTGTTTCAGGCTAACAGCTTACTATGGCTTACACGACATTTGCGCACCCAAGAAAGGTGAAACGGTTATGGTGACGGGAGCGGCTGGATCAGTTGGTACCATGGTGGGACAGATTGTAAAAATTCTGGTATGCGAATAGGAAAACATCTATAATGTATTTTTGCCTCACTTCTATTTTTAGTTATAGTATACATTAGGATTAGACATTGATCTGTCGTACTCTCAACGCTCTTAAAACTCTACTGGAAGCTTTCCATCATGCTTTTGCCATGTTTGAATCCCAATTCCTCAATCATTTGCGAAATAAAATGATTTCGACCGTATCCACTGTGCGCGCGCACCCTGAATGCAAGTTCCATGATGTTCCAGGATGAAACACAAATTGAATAATTAAACGTTTGACAGACCAACTAGATCAGGAGTTTTCAACCTTTTTTGTACCGCGGTCCATTATAGTAACCCACTATGCTCCAACGACCCCCATCTACAACTTGAATAAAGCAAATGAAATTCAGCAATGCGCATAAAATATCTGCTCGCGACCTCTACAAAAATAGTTCACGATTCCTCTGGGGGTCGCGACCCCAGGTTGAAAACCATTGAACTAGATTACAGCTTTGGCAGCAAAAGAAATATACGCTGAACCTCAAACAGCAGTCACCGAAGCATGTTATGCGCTCATCTTCGGGCCTTGTATCAGTCGCTAAACCTTCAAGGACGACTGTCTGATCAATCCAACAAAAAAGTGAAGCTTTCCATCACGCTCAACTCACTTAAATCGCCAGAGTTCTAGGCTTTCAGATTGCTTGGCAAACGTCACGTTTGGCATTTCATCCATCTTGCAAAGTTTGTCATTCGCTGGGGGCTGTCAAGTTATAGGCGCATGTGGTTCGGACGAAAAGGTTAAATATGTGAAGTCGATTGGTTTCGATGACGCCTTCAACTACAAAACTGATGATTGGGAGACAACGTTGAAGAAGATAGCTCCGAATGGCATCGACTGCTGCTTCGACAATGTGAGCTGATTGACCTTCTCCAAATCTGAACAAACGCTTGTTGAAAAATTTTAAATCAACTGTTTTATTGTCAGGAAAATTCGGTCAAGTATTTTTCGTATCTTAATATTAATGGCAACAAAAGTTTGAAAACATTCCCCAAAGTTTTGTTGAAACATTGGTTTTAGCATTATTTTCTCGCAATATTGTTTTGTAAGTCTTTGTAGTTTTGCTCTGTTTTTGTCATCTGTGTCGGAAAAACGGAGACCAGGGGTAGTGGAATTGCTCTATCTAGTGATAAAAGTAGTGTATTGGACCAATCTAAAGCAGCGTGTTCGACCCTTGCCGCAACCTCTTCCTGCTGTAGGTTGGAGGACGCATGTCGTCAGTGGTGATAAGTCAAATTAATCTCAGAGGAAGGATTGCCGTGTGTGGATCGATTTCCGCCCACAACGCTAAAGAAACACCTCAAGGTAAGTTGCGCTTGCTCACCGATTTTGTAATCGCCATTCCAGATATTAATTGGAAATTGTGATTTGTGCTAAAATTGATTGTCTGCAGGTGACGGTGAATTTCTTACTGGATGTAACATTCCTTAAAAAAAGCAGGGAGGGAAACTAAACACAGCCGAGGTTTTCAATTTTAAACAAAACCATCTTCAACTCCTGGAATTTTTACGGTGTTCAGACGTCTATCTTCTTCCCAATTCAAAAATTTATTTTCACAATTTTGCCAAAAGGACTCGTTTGAATTTGCAGATGTTGGTGTTTGTCAAAACGATAATTGTAACTTCCTGTTTCTAACGTGTCATGGTTTGCTCTTAATCGTTTCCCAAAAATCCACTTGGGATTACTTTATAACGTTACGGAATATTCAACTAATTCAAAACAATATTCTACAGCACTGACTATAACGCCATTTGGTACTTTTCCCTCAACTTCTGACTAACTGCATTCGTTATTGGGAGATCCATAGTCACGTCAAAACTCAGTTCAACATCTTCTTCCTCAGAAAACCCGTGTATTTACTAGATTTTTTTTGTTTTGTTGTCAGTACTACCTCATGTTTCTCTTCCGGAAAACGATGAATTACACACATTCATTTCTTACTACATATCGCTACAATCGCTACAGAAATGTGAATTTTTTATCTTGACAATGTTGTTTTCCAGCTCCGGTAGTGCAGCTGCATTTTCTCTTCAAGCGCTTGAGGATGCAGGGTTTTCAGGTGTTCGATCTCGAGGATGAGAAGAGGGTTTACGACCAATTACGCGACTGGATCGTTGAGGTCTATCAGGATTGGATAAGTAACGCTTTAGAATGAACTGGCGTCGACAGACAAAATTGCTTTATGCTGGTTTGCCAGTGTTGAACGACATCACGAGTTGGACTCTTATTTCCTAGCAAGTCGCTTTAAAACTGATCGTCTTATGTCGATTTCGCGCTATGTAAGTTATAAGTAATCTCATTAGTACAATGAGACTAGCAGAAATTGTCAAAACCTAATTTTAGGAAATGCCTCGATCACATATATTACCTCAAATGGCGTTTCTATGGAGAAAGCTTCAGACGTTTAAGAAGTGCCAGTGTTGGTATTCCGGTGACGCTGTTCATTGAAAAACGCAGACTGGATTGTGCTGCATGAACCTAAATGAACAAGAAACGACAAGAAAAGTTCTCGATCGCAGGCCTAAAACTCTTACTCGAGCAAGCTTTTGACCAAACTTAATACACTTGTGAAAATGTCTGATAAAATGGATCAATCTGGGGCAAACAGGTGTTCTTTCACCATTTGCCGGTTTTCTCGTTGCCCGTTCAAAACTAAAGTGTGAGCCTACGAAAAAATGTGCTCAGCAGCGCCGGCGTCATTGGTGTGATGGCGTGTCGCCCCACATGCCTTGAGCGCGCATTCGGAAAACGCTACCTTGGTATACTAACATGCGGTTTTTGTCACGTTTGTGCTAACGTCGGGTGTGCATGACCCGGTTTTCAAAAATAAAAAAAATATTCTTTTCTTCAACTAAAGTGTATCACAAAAACTGCACTGAAAGTATAAGTCTCACTGAGCAGTTTGAGCACTAACAAAGTTGCTTTGTACTCTAATATCATACGATTTTTGATGAAGAGGGTGGTGGTGTAGATTTCATATATGTCTGAACTGACGTTCGGTCAGGCGCGTAGCCAGGGGGAGGGCAATGGGGCCAATTGCCCCCCCCAATTCCGAACGTTGCACCAAAAATTTTTAGAGTGATCAAGCTTTTGATGCGTAAGCCAAAGAAATACTTCAGTGCAAGTCAACGACACTGTTTATGGAACCTATTGCATCTACCTTAGTCGAACCTGATCAAAGCACTATGTTTCACCAATTGCCATAGATTAATTAAACTTTGTGTGCATGGGGTCAGAAAATTTTATCCAGGGGGGGCAAATGTATTTTTTTCCAAGTTAAGCGAAGGATTTTTGTAGGGGGACAAAATGATGAAATTCTAATTGTTCCACTTGAAACTAAGAAAACAACCATTTTTGCTAAAAATTTGATAAGAAAATGTCAACTTTTAAAATGCAGGCAGGGGCCAAGGCCCCTTTCTACCCCTCCCCTTTCGACACCCATGGTTGTGTATATTGTATTATAGATGCTGTAGAATTCATGTCATTGCTGACATTTAACTGAGGTTTATGCTCCATGTGGAAGTTGGTGATAATGAAATACAAACTTGTAACCGCTTGTAATCACTAACCGAAAGTAAAACAGGAAATAACACTTTTCGCAGGTGTTTCTGGCGCACTCTTGCTATATCTCACCTAATGGTCATGTAAAATTCATCTCAAGCCCATCGCAAAAATTTATCTCCGATAACTCTGGCGTGCTACAAGCACTGTATTACTACCCTTGTCTGTAGCATCAGCCGCATAACTTCAAATGAAGATCGTATATTTTTTTGTACAGAACAAGTAAATAGTAGTGATGTAGGACTACGTATTATATGCCTTGAAGCTCAAACTTTGGTTGAGAAGCAATCCAGTTTCAAAGTCTTTTTTATCACGCAAATAGGCCACAGACCAGGGTTCTCAAACTCAAAACGAGGGCCGAACGAGGACTTAGAAAAAAAAACAGGGTCGCATTATGACTATTCTAGGGCTACAATATGACACTGACGCAACGAAGGCGGTACCTGAAACTTACTAGAAACAGCTTTTACATTTCTTTTCCTGCGAATCGTATCGTGAGTTGTAAGAAAGTTACCTCTAGCCCTCTCTACGTTCGTTTAAAATATACTTGCTGACTCGTTGGCCGAGCACTTAAACATCGGTGAACAAACAAAATAACTCAAATGTTAATTATTTCAGAATTGCCAAAAAGCATCTCGGGCCGCACAAAATACCCTCTCGGGTGACATGCGGCCCGCGTGTTTGACACCCCAGCATTCATTATAGATATTCAGTTGCTACGATTAAACATGCATTGTGCCAGATCAATCACAATCATGTGGAGTGATAAGGTTTTCATCAATGATTTCACATTAACTTGTCGGCGAGAAAAAAGACAGTCTTGTCATGGAATCACAGTCCGACCTGTACATTGCCTAAAGTAGGGTTTCTTAACCTGGGGTGCTGAAATCAATTTCAGGGAGTCCTGGGAAAGGTCACATATGTGGCGGTCAAAGGTAAAAGGAATACGTTTGGACAAAGGTGTTAGCCTATGGTAGGGGGTGATGGGCTGCTTAGGTGTGACCAAAAGGGGTGCTGAGGTAGAAGAAGGTTAAGAAACGCTGGCCTAAAGTGTTTCAACTTTCATCTGATGTTATACCCGATCCTACAGCAAATTTGAAATCATTCAGCTGCAACGGGTAGACTCAGAAGCAGCAGCAAAACCTGCTGTAACATAAGTAGGAAGAAGATTTTTGTTTTGCAAAGGCTGAGGACATTGACATTGCTATTACTTACAGATAGCTTGCAATTGCAATCTGTTTTCATGATAAAGCGCATGTGACTAAATTGAAACAAAATTTAATTTTTCCCTAGTCGATTGGATATTTTTAGTTAAAACACTCATGGATTAAAAAAAAATTCAACCGCTTACGCTAGCTAGATCAGCGGTTCCCAAAAATTTTTGAGCGTTGCCTAAACCTGAGTTTGGTGAACACGCCTCAAACAACGACCCAAACCTTAAACAACTTATGAAAAAATAATGATTGTGTTGCTGATTTTTGGCAGTAACTTGCTAGGTTTGTTTTCAATGTCAGCATTCCACTCTTTTCTCAATAAGGACCTACGCTACAGACAAAGACGAGCAGTGGTAACGTTGAAAATACACAACTTCGGTTTGGATCGCCCCTGCGCGACCCATTTTTGACCCTTCTGTTTGGGTTTCGACCCATTGTTTGGGAACCACCGGCTAGATCAACAAACACACCCGTTACGTTTAAGTTGCGGCAATAAGTATGTCCTAAGTTTACTCCAGAGCCGTGGTGAGAATCGATTGTGGCTTCATTTTCGCAAATACACAACTATTTTCACACTTTGTGTCGACTGCGTCGGTCAAACATGTGCAAATTTGTTTGAAAGACATGTGTAACTTTTGCATTTCACAGCTTTTAGTGACATAAAATCCAAACATTTTTCAGACACGCAGAGGTATTTTAGCCTTTACGTTATCAGCTGCATACGTCTCCCATAGTGGCTCAGAAATTGGATAAGATCCACGTCTTTTATGCGCACACGTTTTGTAGGCCAACTGCGGGAGTCAGTGTCTTAAAGCAAAGTCGCTACTCGGCTTTGACTGAACGTTATTGGTGCACATCAGAAGCGAGTAAATATAAAAAACGCAATCTTAATGACGGTCACAATGACTTCTTGCTCAACTGCAATATCGGCTGTAAAAAGCATACTGCAGATCTTGCTCTTAAACCATCGATATTTTCATAATTGGTCTTGCATGAAAGTTTTACGAGCAAATGATGGCTTTCTTCCAAAGTAGAAGCTTGGAACTTTGCTAAAAACAAACTCGAAAAACTTCTCAATTCACTGAAGATAGCCTTCTATTTTATGGCTTAATTCTGAACAAAATTGTTCAAAAAAAAGTGCCAGAAAAATGAACTTTCATGGATGATGCTTTAAAAACAAAGGGCATTATAATCAGATGTTGAGACTTGGTTGTTGTTTGTTCCTCCCTCTCAAAATTTCTGGCTACGTGCCTGCGTTCGGTTTTGTCACACTAACCATAATGTCGGGTGTGCATGACCCGGTTTTCAAAAATAAAAAAAATACACTTTCCTTCAACTGAAGTTTATCACAAAAAATACACTGAAAATATAAGTCTCACTGAGAAGTTTGAGCACTAACAAAAGTTACTTTACTCTAATATCATACGATTTTTGATGAAAAATAAGTAGGCTAAATATAGCGAAGGTGTCACATATGCCTGAATTGAATTACTCATAAAAAATTATGGACATGAAGAACTTCTTTTGAATACTGCTAACAAGACCGCAAAAGCGTGCGCTGAGTGAGTTTCAACTCTTCACAGGCATCTTGTGCTCAACCCCCATCTAACCATAACGTGGGTTCAGCTTACCTTTTGCCACCTCACACTAACCATGACATCGGGTCAGCGTGACCCGGACTCGTGACAAACTCGCTCCTTTGCAAAATCGAAGAGCGTGGATGACCGCAAGCGCACGTATTTACAAGTCACACAAAGAAATGATACTACTGAAGAGTTGAAAGCGCGGCGACACGCGCTTACGTAGTTTCACGCGGATGACCTCATATGACCCGGGTCACCGTGACCCACGTTAGTATTCCAGGGTTAAGAATGTGGTGACCAGTGGCGTAACTGACGGAGAACCAGTGGTGTAGGAGGCGGAGGTGCGCTTTTCGGAGTGTTTTCTGGTGTTTTACAGTTATAGTGTACCCATCCACATCAGGATTCACCATTATTTCTCACGTTTTTTCCTAAATTTTGGCTAGTGGGCCCCTTTCAGTTAAGTTTTTCCATTGCTCAAACCTCTAGTTACGCCACTGGTGGTGGCGCACAAGTAACAATGGAGCGAACCTGGTCGAGCTGGGAATCTCTATTGTTGCTTGCCCGTTGCACGTTTAGACGTGCTGTTCTTTCCGTTGTGTTTTCGCAACCTCGAAAAGTGGACCGCAACAAATTTGGTATGTGTCGGGCGTAGCGAACGGTGACAAGCACTGGCGTAGAAGGCGGGGGTGCTGGGGAGCAACGGCACGCCGAAAAGTTTTGATTTGGTGAAAATCCGGGCAAAATCATGTAAAATACGGGCAATGTCTGTGGAAATTTGGGCAACATTTGTTAAAAAGTCCGCAAAATCTCTGTATGTACTTTGATGTTTATACAAATGGCACCCAAAATGAAAGTGCAGACGTTTTTTTTGGAGGTCATGTTCTTTTATTCTTCTCGGGCAAATTATGGGAAATTTGGTAAGTTTTGGGGAAATTTGGGCAAAAATGGTGCTTGAGGTGTGCCTTGATTTAAAAAATGCACCCAACGTGAGACCAAATGCAGTCTTTTTATTTCTCTTTTTTGTGAGGTCATTTTCTTTGGAGATTTTTTCACGAAAGTTTAAAGAAATCTGGGCAAAATCCTTCGCACCCCCAGAAATTTGCTTACTCCTACACCTATGATGACAAGTACGGATACGCTCCGCTAAATGATGTCATCTGGGCATGTGTTTATATCTGTAAACCCTTAGAAAACGTTGTCGGAGTTACAATGTACGGTAACGTTGACAAAAATTTGTAAAATATCTTTGGAAACTGGAAGCCTTCTATGAAAATACATTTACATTTGGGCAAGACTTTGGTAAAAAATGGGCACGATACTATTTTCAACTTTACAAGTAGTTTTGTTTCTTTTTTAATATGAAAAGCCACAAATTTTATAGAATTTGTTCTTTTTACCTCGTTGAAATATTTCGGCATTCGAGGAAGCAAATTTATCTCGTAAGACGCTGTACCAGAGCGTACGTCCTCCTGTGTCTCTGATGTGAAGCCAGTGATCAGCGGGAAGACCGGGAAAGCTATAAATGAAGAAAATATCATCGACATAGAAAGTAACAGCTGCTGTCTGTGCAGGGTCGTCTGAAGACCCGCGAGACAATAACCAACGGATTCGAGAAGATTCCTGAAGCTTTCATTGGAATGCTACAAGGAAAAAATACCGGGAAAGTTGTAATGATGTGAACCATCGTTCGCACTGGTTGTTCGACTGCAGCGAACTTCAAAGCAAACTGGTGAGGAATCCAGTTTGTTGCATTTGCACTCGCCATTAAGAGATAGTACTTTGCTGAATGTGCCTTTTTGCAATTTGTACACAAATTTTCAATCCAAAGTTGTTGCACCAGTGCTGACAGTCCTAGCAAATCGGCAAAATTGACCAGAAACTGATCAATCATATCGTACCTAACAAATCTGCGGTACAAAGGCTGTTGTTGTTGCAGTGCGTAAATTACCTATCTTGAACGAACCAGACGTTTCGTGAAGCACGTTTTCAAGAAAATCATTGCATCATTGCGGATACGGCGCTTGGCGAACTGATAATTTTTGTGAACAGGTGTTTGACGTCGTAGATGTGCCTGTCATGTCTATAAGTCAATCAAAATATCTTAAATAAATATCACTCTCCTCAAATGCAATATATAGTTCACTCAGCTTGCAGAGCTCCTACAATAAACCCAAATGTTTTTATAATTTTCTTTATTATGAGCATGCAAGTAAATCATTCTGCTTTTTAGGGTGTGGTTCTTCCACCGCATTTTTGTTATTTAGCGTGAGTCACTAAAATGCTAGCATAAACGTACTTACCTTTTGCTGTGAGGAAGGCAATAGAAATAGAAATGTAACCAGTAGAATTGCTCGTGTGAATTACGTTGCTGCTGCAGCCTCGTCTACAATTCAGGTGGTGTGATGTTGCTCTATTGTGGCAATTTTTGCAATAGAACTATTTGGTTCGTTTTCTATGAATATTCCTTGATGTTAATTTTGAGAACACACATTGTTTATTCACTAGGCGGAAAATTCTACTACTGCACCGGGCAGCACAAGTGCTGGGTACGCCATTGAGTGGTCAGGTCATAAACCATTCACAGTCTCAGAGATCAATTAACTTTTTGCACTTAATGTTATTTTAGTATTTCGCATGTATTCAAGATCATATGCAAGAACATTTCGGCAAAATCACTGAATAAATGGTTACAGCTACGTCAAAACTAGCCCTGAAGCTAAAAATTCTTGCCTTTGACCTTGAATACATGCAAAATACTGAAATGTTGAGGCAACAAAATAGAACGGTCGATTTAATTATGCGACGTGCGGTCACGTTGCAGCAATTTTTTCCACTCACGAAGCCTTGGGCGACAAAAAATATGTTGTGTCATAGCAGCAAAGCATGCACGTTAAGAAAGATATTTCTTTCTTCTACTGCGACGTAGCAGGACGCACAGAGTAAAGTTTTAAAAGCACTGGGAATCTGGAAGCCTCGCAGCGCTTTAAGATACGCTCTTGGGTGCAGAGTTTGCAACACAGGGAACCGCTTGGGACTGGATGTCTTCATGACATTCAATGAATTGTGGATTGTCAATTGTGATTATTGATCTTCAAAAATTGTAGCTAAATTTAGCCTCAACTGGTATGCAAGGTACGGAGTTGCTTCTTGTTGTGAGCAATACAGCCACACTTATCGAAAACCTTATTAATTCTACGTTTCAGCTTAATCGTAAGCCTTTCATTAATGTTCTTGATGATGGCTTACAACTAACTTTGAATAAAATAACATTTTGATATTTATGTTTTTTTTTTTCGCAACAACAGACATTGTTGGAGCAATGTGATCGTCAAGAATCCCACAGGTAGCAAAACAAAGTGGAAGTGCCCAATAATCTTGTTCGGTTAAATACTGCAGCACATGGCCTATGACAAAGTTCCAAACACATTTCTACCCAGGAAGCAGGTAAATTAGTTCTTCTGGTGGTTTTTATTATTAGCCGACGTTTCGCCCAGCTATTTAAGTGGGCTTCCTCAGGGCAATGTTTTTAACCACGTATAACATGCAACTTAGTAATAACAAGAAACAATGAGCAGTATACGTACAAAGACAAAAAAACGCAAAACTGACCATCACGTTGTAGGAATGGCTGATAGCATGCCACAGAAAAAATCGTAGAAGTGCAAAATGAAAACCGCTGGGAGATGATGAAGTATAACAACACAATAAATAGCGTAAAACCTACATAAAAATGCACAAAGGTGGTTAAATAGCGTGAAGATACGGGATAAAATAGAGAACAGATAAAGTAAAAACGTTGTGGTTATACGTGGTTAAAAAACATTGCCCTGAGCAAGCCCACTTGAATAGGTGGGCAAAACGTCGGCTAATAATATAAATCGCCAGAAAAACTAATTTATCTGCTTGATTTGAAACCTGGTGGCAAACGCTACGATATAACAACATTAGCAGCAAAAAGGACATTTCTACCTTTCTGAAAATCCAATGCGCTTTATTGTCTTAGCACGGCATTTTTGAGGGGAAAAAGAAGCAACAATATGCGGAGGGCCGGCAAAGTTCTCAAGGAACATTACGAAATGAGTATACTAACGCGCATTACCCACTGCTGCCAAAATCCAAATCCAAAATGAATTTATGGTTATACCGTAATAGCAACCATCTGTGGAGTAAAATGTCGTGGATCCAGAAAAAAATTGGGACAATTGGCTCTTTAAACCAGGGGTGTGCAACCATGTAGCACTGCCGGGCCAAATGCACATAACCAGACTGGTCTACGGGCTATAGCTGCATATCTCGCTGGCTGCCCAGGGAAGATTACCAATGCCTTCAAAAACCGTAATGCTTGCTTTAAAATCTGGACCTTTCCGTGGGCCACGAAACTTCAGCTACAGGACCACTTTTGGACCGTGAGCCACGAGTTGAACACCCTTGCTTCAAACGACAGATTGGCTCTAACTGAAGTTTCTACAGCGGGAGTCACGTTTCAGACAAAACACAGCCTGCAACCGCTGACATCAATCAAACTTGAAAGGCCTGTGTTTCTTTAGGAGGCTTTGGCTAAAGTGGGTTGATCCATCGCAATGACGATTTCAGTTGCGAAGAATTCAATACACCAATGGTGGAGAAATTGCGATTCGCCGACATGGTTTGTGTGGCTTTTGTAGCTGAATTGCAATATCTCAATTTGATAGCGTGTTGTTGTCTCATACTTAATCTTTGTTTCATTTTTCAATGTGTTTACGCGAGTTCGTAAGCTTATAGTTACGGAGTCTATGCGCTTGGATAACAAAAGCAGTGAACCTGAAGCTCACGTTAGGCTACTTAAGTTTCCAGAAAAAAGTTAAAACTTTTCAGAGAGACTCATTTCCCATTGTCAGAATTACAACCAATGCTCTTTACGAAGAGGTAATTGCAGATCACAAAACCGAAGAATACAAATTACATTGCAAGAGTACTGGAGGAGTTCCAAGCAAGATTGGACCATTTGCGGGAGTTGAAACCATGCTTTGCATTCTTTGTAAATCATTTCAACGTTAATCTAGTCGGTGATGGCTTTCCAAATTGCCAACCGTTTTTCACAAACTTGTCTGCTGTAGAAATGGAGCTTACCGAAATGGAAGAAAATCTGGCTCTAAAAAGATTCACTCTATGCCAGTATATCCCAACCGAGGTGCCGCGGCATCCTAGAGTCAGAGATGAGCGGACTGGCATATTTTGCAATCCAGATCCAGTCCTGAATTTTTAAAACTCAGTCCAAGTCCAACCATAGTCCAAAAAGTTTAAGAAATTCAAAATCCAAGTTCAAATGAAGTCCAAAAAATTAAAACAAACAGCTTTTTCATGACAAAAATTTCGCAATTCTTTTCCATTAACTCAGTCCAAATCCGGTCCTGATCCTACATTTTTGAAGCATTTTGCAGTCCCGATCCAATCCAAAATCAACAGAATTTGTAATAGTCCGGATCCAGTCCAAACTAAGTCCAGTCCAATACTCATCTCTGCCTAGAGTGCCGTTTACGATGCTTAGGCTTGCCACAAGCTAATGCGTCTTTCAATACATCATTAAAAAATACATTTCCAAAATGTCATCACACTTTAAAGCAAATTTGTATGGATTTGCCACTGGGTGCAAATTATAATTCTCCTCCGTAGGGTGCTGCAAGCCAGAAAAGTTTGGGAAACACTACCCTATGCTATTCTACAGCTGAGTTCAACGGCAGGTTTCAGAAAGTAGATGTCCAGAAATTAAAAGGTCACTGTACAACTCACTTCTGTATTTAGCACGACATATGGCTGTAAATTTTGATTCTGTGCAATGAAGTTCGGAAAATGAAAACATCGTGCAACCCTAAGAAATGAACACTTGGGAGAGTTTCCAGATTTTGGGGTTAGGAAATCAAAGAAAAACTAAATATGGAAAAGTTTTGGGTTTGCTGTGTTTCAATTACTGTGGATCATTTTATGTGAAAGTTGATTCTTTACCGGATTTGTACGGACAGTGCAAACTGCTGGTTTTGCGTTCGCTGGCGTTTTTGTTTTTTGCAAAAGACTTGTGGTGAGGTGGTTGATTAGGCGTCCGCTCGTGTTCCGCTGATTGCAAAGCGCCGTTGTAATCGAAGTAGCTTCGGGCTCCGATCGCTGTTTTCTTTGCGTTCGCATTCGTTGTGGCTGTTGTCGACAGTGGTGGTAATTGTCTTTCACCGAGAGTAATAACGTTACTTTGTTTTTTGCAGCTCGGTTAACATTTTGCGTAAATAAAACCTGGATTCAGTTTGGTAATCCTTCGATAGGTTTATGACGACTCCATAATTGAACAAGTTTGCCCACTCGTGAATAGACCATGCTTCTTCACAACCTAAACGATGTTGAAATGCTGCGACCTGGTCTGTACACCTCTGACAGAGACAACAACCGGAGAGAGCATGACAGGGCATCGTTGAGAAATTTCACCAGGAGCTACAAAGACCGAGGTATACCGCTCCTAGCTCCTGAGGCCTTTCCTGAAACTTGTATAACTTATTCTTATTAATTATTCAGAGCTAGGTATAGCAGTCACACTAAAATTGTGAAATAGATTTGTTGTTATACTGGCAACTGGCTTACATTAGTCATTTTGGGCTTGATAACAAACAAAACTCAGCCTGCGATATGACGTTCAAGTTCACTGGTCACAAACTGCCCCTTTCATTGGTCGCAAAACTGCCATTGCAATGTTAACCTTCAGTTTAAACTTCTCCAAATACCTTCCTAGTCACAACTTAAGACTTTTGTGATATTGACAGGACAAATCTGAATTAATATAACGTAAAATTGCATTAGACGAGTTGGTACAAAACCCTGTACAAGCAAAGCGTGTCCGGATTTTGTTTATTTTCTGCAAATACATAATTTCAGCAACGTGTTCATCACATCTGGAAATCGAGTTTTTAAAAAGTTTAATCTTTATCAGGATAACAGACTTAAGTTATTTACCAGTAAAGTTTATGACTTCTTCGTCTGCAAATTTCAAGATTAAGTGATGATAACAAGTTTTTATCGCTTTTATTGTAGCGAGTCCTACGTCCTTGGGACTTCATGTTGTTGGGTCAACTTCGTTGGCTGCAGCTGACTTCAACATTGCATCAAACCACAAACAAGCAGCTGAATCCAGTTACATCACTGCGAACAATGAACTAGCGAAAGCTAAGTTTGGCCCAGATGGAAGTTCAGATGTAGGCTCTGATTCCAATATTTGATGTTTCTTGGATGGAAGTCGATTGACGCATATCCTGTTGGACACGCATCTGAATTGAGGTGCTCTGCAGATGTTATTATGCACATCGATTCACAGGAACTTTGGTCTCAT
>Ga0210059_1009431_pt1 | contig 15254 bp, 11 predicted proteins | sample Ectturendosymbi2_FD_188042 | JGI IMG/M metagenome (GOLD analysis project Ga0210059, IMG submission 188042) | Ecteinascidia turbinata endosymbiont from Florida, USA - Sample 2 (SPAdes) (version 2) | ecosystem: Host-associated > Tunicates > Ascidians > Unclassified | place: Key West, Florida... | reverse complement strand
GTCTTTCGCCAATCCTATATGACACAGCGCCCCTCTTTGTTTACACTGATCAACTATTGTGCCATTGTGTTTTCATTTGCTCTAATGTTCGCTAACAATTGGCTTACTGCATGTGATGGCTTTTATGGTGCTACTGCTTGTTGGCTGAGTCATATGAAACAATAAACCATTGACCATTGACCATTGATGTTGATGACGACACATAGCAGTGCTTGCTCGGATCCTGCGTGAAATTTAGTCGACCGTGGTGGTGAAAGGCTCAGTCCGAAGCAAGTAAACGGTTGTAGAAATGGGAAGATTGATCCATCGTGCATTTCAGTGTGAGGTAGAACTGGATTTATTACTGTCAGCAAATTGTTGCTTGTCCCAGTAGCAAAATGTTTGCGACAGCATAAGAATTGGGGTCAGTGAATTTATCCTGACAGTAGGCGTGCGTTCTGCTGCCTTGTGCATATGACTTCGAAGCATCTAACGCAACCGCTTCGTGACCAGTTTTAGGTCAACCCACACATGTCCTGCAACTTGATGGGACTTTGTAATGACTTTTTGTAATGGTTTAGGAGCAGGCCCGTAACTAGGGGGGAGAAGTCCCCACTAAAACTTTTTTCGCTTCCCTTGGAAAATGTGTTGGACATACTTTAGAACCATTGGACATAATTTAAAAAATTTGGGCCCTTTCAGAAAACCCTTCGCCCCTCCTAGTTTTTCAAGCTGATTACGGGCCTGTTTGGGATCAATTCTTTCCGGAATTTCAGCTCTTTGTTTGACCCGAAAGGTCAAACATTTCTATCAGAAGAACTTTTGGAATAATTCGTATATGCATATTGAATTTGCTAAAATGATTTAAAACATGAAACACTTCTGGCAAAGAATTTGCTTGTTAATGAGTCGCAGCTGCCCACATCGCTCGCACAATTAATTTATTTCATTTATAGCTCCTTTCAAAGCTGCGTTTGATTGTTTATACAAGTTGTTACCAATAGCTGTACCTGTAACTCATCCCGTCACCAGCGCTTCATGCGAGAGTTTTTCAAAAATGGAACTAGTGAAAACATTTCTCAGAAAGTCCATGACCAGTGGAAGCTTGAGTGGCAATGCTCTACTTTCAATTGAAAGAGTACGAGCTGAAAATTAGATTTAGATGGCTTCGTTGTTGAATTTGACAGTCGACATGATAGGATTAAGTCACAATGAGTTGATATTAGATTCTGACGTAGACGGTGCAGGGATTTGTGTGAGAAACGTATTGCTCATTGTTTATTTGTTTCTTCTGGTTTATTTGAGGTGGTGCGTGTTTCGCTTATGACAAGATGGTCATAAATCAATGGTTCTCAATCATTTTTAGCCCATGGACCATTTAAAAGTATCTGATGGGCCACTTTGCTATTCTGACACCACATTAACAACCAGTCGAAACCTGCACATAGGTCAGTGAACGTTTTATCAAAGATTTATCGAACTCTCTGTGGATAGGTGGACCATCTGGACCCCGTTGGAAATCATTGTCATAAATTAACGCAGGGTTTAAAAGTCAGCTTTTGAGGATCAGTCAGAGAAAAATTTATTGCGAATATTAAAATTAATGACGTTGTTAGGAATATCTGCTGAGCAAGTTTTATGCCTGCTGTTACATCTTGCTATCAGGTACACGCCCAAAACGCCGAGTGATAGTACATTGAAGGTCCTTTCCCTCAGTGCTGCCACAAACTTCTCGGAAAAATCACTAGATTCCCAAAAAGTTCACAAGATCTGAAAAAAATCACTAGATTCAAATTTTTACATCGAAATTAGTAGTTTTGCTTGAAATGATGTAAGCTATTTTTTACTTTATTGCCCAAAAATCTTTACATCATTTGCAAGTTTGTTAAAATGGATCATGTTGAAGCCTGGAAAATTTCATATTAACAATCATCTTCAAGCTTTTCTAAGAGCTGAAAATGACACCACCCGCGTGTATCAAGAGTAATCAACCTAACAGGTGATTCATTATTTCCACTGCAGTGTTCCTGCTAAGAAATCAAAATAATGTCATGGCCAATATTGCAGCAATTAACACTAAACAACACGGAGGTGCAAACAGTGAGCAACTCAAATTAGAAACACTTGTTCATTCTGTTGCTGCAAATCGTCAAGCAGAATTCACGTAATCAATTCTTTACGGATTAAAATAGGCTGAAAATCTTTTAAAAAAGGCTGAAAAGTTGAAAAATTAGGAAAAAGACAACCGATTTTCTTCACATACATACTTTGAAAAAAATCACTAGATTGCAGTGAAAAATCACTGGATGAGCCTAAAAATCACTAGATCTTTTGAAAAATCAGTAGGCGTGGCACCAGTGCTTACCCTACCCACGCTGCACATGGTATTACACTTGTGATAGTAGTTGCATAACATTGCTATTGTTACATCACAAAGTGTTCTTAAGCTGCCACAAAAACGGATTAGTCAGTGTTATTAATCTGCTAGCAGATGGTTGGTTTATTTAAAAAAAATTGCTTTGCGGCAAGACCAGTTTGACGAAAATAGTTGGCTATCACCAGCCTACTTGTCTCTGTGCCAGGATGGCGTTCGTCGTTGGAACCATTTTGCTTTTATGTGAAATTGTTGTCACTTTTGTGCAGCTGTTTTCGTTCATGTGGGGTCAGCACAATTTTGTCCGCAGGCATGCACAACATACGACCCGCGAAAGCTTTTCATGCAGCCCGCTGGAGCTTTCTCAATTGTAGAAAATGTTGCAAAAGCTCGAACTCGAATAAGCAATTGTCGTTCCAGGAATTCTTCCATACTACAACTGAATCTCCATATCACAATGAAATAGACCTTTGCGGCCCGCGGCAAAAATTTGTGTTGATAATTTGGACATTCGAGCTTTCTGAGTTGTGCAGGCCTGGTGTACAGGAAATGGTGTTTTGTTTTACATGTGTAGAGTGTAGTGCTGTGGAAGTTGCATGTTTAGCATAGAATATTCGACATAGCAGTTCAAGCGTGCGACTGCATCTAGTGGTGCTTAAGTGTCTCTAGTGAACAATAACGTTAGGTCATAGTTAACGATATTCAGTCCCGTCGCCACGGGAGGGGATTTGGTGGGCTTAACACCCCCAAACAAAGCTACAAGCCTCCCGAAATTGAAATATGAAGCACTGTAAATCAGTGCAGTTTTTATCAATTTTTAGAATATCAAGCACCTCTGCGCAAATGCAAAGCCCGCCTATTGAAGACTTTCTGCTAACGGTTCCAACAATAGTCACAAGCCTATGTTGGGTTTGATAGCTTTAATCATAGCAAATTATTCTTTACAGCGGAAAGTCACCATGCAGGAGAGACATTTATATTGGACCCTTATTTTTTTCCTTGGCCCCGCAGAGGCCCCCTACTTTTTTCATTCTAGAATCGCCATTGCATTGCCCCTCTGTCCTTTCAAAAGGGAGCAACGGGGGCGGAGATGTCTTTTCATAACAGTATCATTGGCAATTTCATGGTTTATCAAGACCAACTTGAAAAATTTTATTGTAGCTATTCGGTCAACCAGAATATTCCGAATGGTTTTCTACAATTTCTGTTATTACTTTTGAGGTCAACGTTGTTGAGGAATAGAAACAAACATGATTGGTAACGTTTTTTTTGTTTTTTATAAGTTTCCATTGCCCTCAGCTCTTTTACTGCTCCCCTGCCCTACCGCTGCTCCGGCGTCCATGAAAATATATGCTGTGTCAACAAACTTCCCCAAAACGTTGGTTTGCAGCAAACGTGAATACGAGGTCATATTGTGACGTCACAAACAGCGTATATTCAGTATAAAGAACACCATAAGCTACTGCTCAATACTAGAATTTAGAATGGGTCATCCAATCAAGCAGCCACTGAAGAGGACTGAGTGATTTTTGACTCACTTCCCGAAGCACAACTGTGCAACTCCTATTCGTACCAACGTAGAAGGAAACAAACGCTTCAGAAGTTCTCAACTGAGTATGGTTACTAACAGTCGTTTCCCAAAAACTAATCGAGCAAAAAAACCAGAACCCCTTGAAAATTCATAGCAAGCTTGCTAGCATCTAATGTTTGAGTGGGTTTTACTTTTGATACTGTTCAAATCGGTGTATATAATTCACTAGCGGGAATTTTTACAAGGTGTATTATCTTAATTCATGGGCGTCTGAAGAATTTTTTCTAGGGCGGGCCACTAGGCGATTTTCCAAATATTTTCTGAGGGGGCCAAAACAGGTGAAACTCTTTTTTTCATTGGAAACTGAGAAAACAACCTTTTTGGCTAAAATGTTGAAAATCAAGGGGGTCCAAGGTCCGCCTTCCGACGCCCATGTATCTTATTATCATTATTGTTGAGTTCGTTTTACTTCTCAACATGAAACGCCTTGTGATTCTGAAATAACCATAAAAGAAGACACTGATCACTAAAGGAAAACAATTGAAGAACGTAATCCAGAAGTTCACTGATGAATTCACGGCAAGTCAAGCGAAGCTGGACATTGAAGACATAATTTATTGTAAAATTGTACTTATGCATTTACTGTACAATGATGTTAAGAGAGAGTAACTAAAACCCTTAGAAAACAGTATTGAAAAACGTAGTTCAAACTATGATAAAAATCGTTATCAAAATGACTACGATTTCGAATGACTCCAATTCTTAGAAAAATGACGTCACGCACGCACGATTGCGCAAACCGTACGAAACCAGGTGTGCGACCACGTGACCGAAATCGACCAATGAAAATACAGCACAAAAATAATAAGCATGGGTGCATCTGCTCAGTCTAACAGAGCAGTGGGTTTACCAAGCGTAGAACCAGTAGCGGGCTTACCAAACTGGATTGAAGGATAGATAGTCGGCGAACTTGTGGGGTCTGGTAAATTCGTGAACCAGAATACGCTTGTAGCTGGCTACTATCCTAGAACGGCTAAACAAACGTAATTACCGTACGTACAACCAGTTTCTTTAAGCAGGTTGTAGTGTGACTGCTTAACAATAAGGGTTACTCTCTCTCCTTCCTATGATATAATAGAACTGCGCGTTAACTCTTAATTACTTGTAGTAAAGCTGGTATATGTTAAAGTGTATTATAAACCCCTGTTGTGATAGATAATCGCAGTGCTTAAAGTTATACTAATAAAACCATGAGTGAATACAGTCTTGTTGTGATAAACACCAGGATTTTGCGCATCCGCCCCTGCATGGGCCATAATAAATGTTAGCAATGTTCCTTGCGTTCGTAACTGATAATATGGGCAGCAACAGAATGGGCCATAAAATAATTAGCAATGGGGTTTCGCTTAGATTATAGCAGTGTTCGCTTTCACACTAAAACTTCGTGTGATAAAGGCCAGTGGTTCTCAACCTTTTTAGGCCAATGGACCACCTTTTAAAAAAATATTCGATTGACCACCTTGCTATGTTGACACCTAATGAACAACTAGTCTTACATAACTTCTTGTACAGTAAAGGTTACAATTTTAAGGAACGTTTGAAGGATTTTGTGGAACTCTGTGGACCACCGACGGTCCACGCTGAGAATCACTGATATAGGTCCATAACGTGCAAAATTAAATTTACTCCAGTTGATCTGTTTGTTGTGACATGGCTACGAAACGAAGATCACAAATGTATTTCACAGAAACATCTTAGATGTTATATTGCCATAGCGACTTGCATAAGTGTAACATATTCGACAACTGGCTTCACTTAGTTTATGGTAGAACTTTCAGAACAAGACAAGTGCTTGAGTTTAAGTACCTATTTTTCTGTATTCAGCATCACATGACCATTAAACGAATTTCTCTGTTAGCGCACATACTGGATGATCGAAAAGCTGGAATTTGCCTTGCTGTTTAATATTTTTTTATATCGGTTCATGACAAGCACTACAGTAACATAAAATAATACTGTGCTGTCAATGTGCGAAAAAGTAGACAAAACTTGTTTTGCATTGGGTATGTTACGTTCCAGAAAACAATGCCTACAGCAAAGAGAAAACCAAACCTGATATAGATTGAAATGTTGGTTCAAAGAAGTGAATGCATCGACAGAGAAAATTCATAAAAGTACAGATTTTTTGGTTGAATGTTTTTTTAGTCAGCGGATCAAAACAAAAATTTTCTTATCGTGTAATATGCTTCCTTGAATGTAAGCAGTTGCAGCTTAGTCAACGTGTTCTATTTTTAGCCATTACAGGAAGGACAAACGTTGAGTTTTGATCTACTGCGGAATAATGACGAGAACGAAGATGAACTGCCATTTGACAGGAATGGCATTTTTTAACTGGTGGTAGTTTCATACAGTATCGACAACAAACGGTCGAAAATAAATTATGGAGAGTTCATAAGTAACCAGCTTTTACCGCGTTTTTCAATAGACAAAAACTGCCTAAAACAAATTTTGCTTAATCCTTATTAGGGTACCAATTGTGATTCGGTTCAGTGATTAGTAGATTACCAATCTAGTCGGAGTAAACGACTAAACGTCAAGTGCAAATTCGCTTGAATCTGATGCAGCGGAGGCAAAGCAAATTGCTACGCTGTCACGTGCTTCAACGTCATAAAGCATAAATATGACTCACCGCAACGTTTTCACATTCAAATGTGTTATGATGTTTAGTAAGCATTTTGCGAACAAACGTATTTGCCTATCTGATATTCATACACCGCGCATTGGCTACTGACATGACTCTATGCCAAAAACCTGTTTCTAATATCTAACATTGCCAGGTAAGACCATCAGCTATGTTCATATGAGACACCATAGGCTACTTCCTACCAGTATTTACTCAGAACCTACAGCTGCAAAATTGTACTGAGACTCGCCCCTGCACCATCACTTGAATACAGCCGCACGCAAAACAAACAGAACACCACAAACAACTTCTGTATTGTTTTCACTTTCTTGACCCTCAAAAACAGAGAAATACTATTAAGTAATGCAGGATATCGGACTTCGGCAAAAAAGTGGTTTTATGCCGGTAATGAACCGATACAGGTATAATTCTAATCAAAAACACCCAAGGGGTCATCTAAACGACGTTCGAAGAAATATTATAATGAAGTTAGGAAGTATATTTGCAACAAAAAAATGACGCGTGCAATCATAATCCTGGTCTCAACAAACTCAAAGTACACAAAAAAGTAATTTTATTAAAGCGTACTTTGGATAAGGACTATTGCAATTGAGTAAAGCCCTCACCTAACGTAACAGGAACATGGACAATTACTCGTTGTTCGGATAGTAAAAGTTGAACGAGTTATGAATCTTCTGGTAGCAGATGGCTTACCAACATCGCCTGATCTTGTTTTTTGCTTTTTAAGGCAATGTTTTCGAAGTTTTTTTCCGACAATCTTGCTTCGTCAGCAACGCTCATGCAAAACATTATCATAACGGACGGGGTTGGTTTTACCCTAGCCTAGGTATATTTTCTGTCCAGAGATCGATTAATTTTGTAAGACAGATACGCATTCCTCAGTTATCAATCACAGGCACGGACGAATGCATGAAAAACGTATTGCATTTACGAATAGCTGTAAATGAAGGTCCCAATAATAAAAATCCAGGGGAATGTCAAAAAGAACACGTACTGACAAAATCTGGAAAATACGCTGAAACGAAGACCATTAAACGCGACGTTGCAGAGCGGCTCCTAGAAAGCTATTATTCCACATTCGGTCTGTCTGGAGGGGGTCCACAAGGCTGGAACATTTTGTCGAGTAGGTTGAATCTCACGCGAGCTTTAGATTCATTCTCAGCAATCGCTATGTAATTTAGAAGATCGTGGTGCCCTGCAAAAGTAAAGAATTGGCTTTAAGTGATAAGCTCACCGTTAACTCCGTGATTCTTAAAGTGGTATCGTCTGCTAAAACAAGTTTTAGTTTTTTTCACTTTGGATAAACGAACTAATTTCTCGACACAAGACCTTGATTTATTGGAAGTGATTGTAAACCAATACTAGTGGCATTGCTACTGTAACGAGAGGTACTTTTTGTAGTGCTACATAACTTTACTACAACAAATGGTGGCACGTCTCTTTCAAACAATTGTTGAAAAAGCAAATCATCATTGTTCTACATGTATCAGCATTATTCTAAATTTCTAAATATGTTTTTTTAGCTGGGACATTTCGGTCATTTGTCCAATAACTGCATTGAAACTGGCTATTACAGTGTTTATTAATATATATTTTCAGACACTATGACCGAATTGACTTAATTTTTATTCAATCATTAAAAATGGGGCGAACATTTCAGTTTTTTATTGTGCTGTTCTTTCTTAACAACCACTGAGACTGAACTCTTATGTTTATTGAAACGTTTTCGGATAAATACGAAATGGGGATATTTCAACCAATATTATTTTGCCAGTTTACATCATATTTTGTGGCATCATTTAATTTCACACACCCGTAGAAATTTCAAACTCAGCACCTATCATATTACATCCATCAGGCCGTCAAGTCAAAATCTATCTGAAATTTACTGAATGTCCAGGTCCAGTTTGATGTCAAAAGTTCAGGAACAGCAACACTAAAAGTTATTGCAACATTATATGGTATTTAAGGCTCAAACTCAATATTGACCAAATAAGGTTTACATTCCTAACATTTTCGGTAACACCAGGTGTTTTCAACTTGGAAAATAAGCTGGATACTAGGCTGCTTTTGAGAGTTTACCACATCAGTTCAAGTTTCCTAAACATCTTGTAATGAAATGTAAACAAGTGTTTCAATTATTTAATTTGATGTTCCTCTGTAGAGTTTTTGTATGTAAATGTACAAACTTTCAAGAGAAAGACTACAGCATGTATCAAATAGAAGTCAGAGATGTATTGGCAAATATTCCCACATTGGCACATCTGTTCCATATAGACAAGTGGTTCCCAACGTTTTTTGTCCATGCCCGAACTAATTACCTCTAATATCCTGACTGCACCCCATGTGGTGATATATAAATCTTATGATATGAAAAGTGAATTCTGCTTCTTTTAAAAACGCTTTGACAGAACATAGCATCCACGAAAAAAAATGAAATGAAAGACAGTTAAAGTTTCAAGAAAAAGTTACCAAAAATTGAATAACAACACAGTAAGTGGCAGTGAAATTTTGATAAAGATTAATATGATAATCAGGCACATAGCCAGAAATTTTGATGGGGGGAAAACAATAACCAAGTTTCAACATTTAAACATTTTATGCATCTTGCTTTAAAAGCATCATCAATAAAATGTGCATTTTTCTGGCACGTTTTCTGAATGATTATGTCCAGATTAAGCTGGAGAATGGAATGTGTATTTTCATTGAATTGACAAGTTTTAAAAGGTTGTTTTTAGTAAAGTTCCCAGCTTCTACTTTGGATGAAAGCCACCTTTTACTCGCAAAATTTTCTTGCAAAACGTTTGTGAAAATCTCTATGTTTTAAGTGCACGATCTGCAATATGCTTTTTGCAGCCAATATTGGAATTAGCAAGAAGTCATCGTGGCTGCGATTATGATTGCACTTTTCATAATTACATGCTTCTGATGCGCACCAACACACATTCAATCGAAGCCAGGTAGTGACTTTGCTTTAAGACCCTGACTCCTGAAGATCTACAAAACTTGTATGCATATAAGATGTGGACCTTGGGTTTTTTTCAGTCATAAACTGAAACGTGTTTGAAATGACTGAAAAAAATTAAGTCATTTCGGTCTGAAAATACAGGCTAATAAACAATGTTACAGCAAGTTTTAATACAGCTGTGAGACAAATTACTGAAATGTCTCAGCAAAAATGACTGAAATGTCTTAGTGAAAAAAAACAGCGTGGACCTTGTCTAATTCTTGAGCAATCGGTTGACATACGCAGCTGATAACTTAAAAGCTAGAGACCCTCAATGTCTTTGAAAAATGTTTGAATTTTATGATTAAATGCTATCAAATGTGACTGCGATAGGATTTTTGTATGCTACTTACAAGTTTGCTTCCCAAAAATATTATCTAGTTAGCTATTTAGAGTTAACAATATAATTCACAAAAATGATAAAGACAATTTTGTAAATTGCAGGATGTTATACATGCCCCTTAAACTAACTTGCATATGTTTGACCCACTAGTCTACACCAGTGGTTCTTAACCTTTTCTTTACCACGCCTCCCTCAAGTATTTGTCCTTTTTTTTCAAGCCCCCTGACTATAAGTAAGTTGTGAAATCAAATGTATTGTTTGGTAATTTTATTGATCAAACTTTCCATGTTGTACAGCACTTAAGGGCTGGTGCCCCCCTGAAAAATTATTGACACCCCTGGAAGCTCGCATACCCCTGGTTAAGAACCATTGGTCTACAAAAAGTGTGAAAATGGTTGTGTATTTGAGAAAAAATTGATTATCACCTCTGCGCTAAAGTTAAGAAATACTTGTCGCAGCAGCTTAACACAATGGTTGGTTAGTTGCTCTAGCCCAGTGGTTCCTAAAGTATGGATAGAAACCCAAACAAGGATGCAGAAAATGGGTAGCGCAGATGCAATCCAAACCGAGGTTGTGTATTTTCAAAGTTACCACTGTTTATCTGTGTTGGTCTGTAGCAAAGGCACTTGAGAAAAGAATAGACTGCTGTCATTAAAAACGAACTTTGCAACTTCCTGCCAAAAATCATCCACACAATCATTATTTTTTTCATATGTTGTTTGAGGCATGGGTTACAAGGTGTTCATTAAACTCAGATTTGGGTCACGCTAAAAAAAACTTTGGGGACCGCTGACTTAGCCATTCTAACATAAGTGCTAAAACTCTTTTTAAATGCATTAGTATTTTAATAACAAAATCCAATCGACTGGGAAAAAATTAAATTTAATATTTTTGTTATATGCGCTTTATCAAAAAAACAGATTGCAAGTTTATCTGTAAGTAGTGACAGTCTCAATGCCCTCAGCAAGCCTATATACAAATTGAAAAGCATCTTCCTACTTTTGTTAGATTTTGCTGCTGATTCTTCCTGTTGCAGCTGAATGATTTCAAATTTACTGTAGCAGAGGGTGTCAATTAACATCATATGAAAGTTGAAATACTTTCAGACTATGTACAGGTTGAACTCTGATTACTTGACAAAACAATTTTTTTACTTGTCAGCAAAGTAATGTGAAATCATTGATGAAAATGTTAATGCTCCACACAATTGTGATTGAACAAAAATCTACAACATTAATTTAAGGCTACGGATAATGTTGCAGACAACAGTAATTTTTAGAGTTATTAGAGAAGAATTTTTGCAATAGTCTTGAAATGAATTTTACATCACCATTAGGTGGGATACAGCAAGTTGGTGCACCAGAAACAGTTGCGAAAAACATTACTCCTTGTTTACTTTCGGTTAGTGATTACAAGTGTGTTGATACAAGTTTTTATTTCATTATCACTACTTTTCACACAGAGCTTAACACTTTGACAGCCAGTCTACAAATGTATCGTACCTAGATTTTGGCCTAAAACCAGCAGTTTTCGGTTGCCTTACCAACGCGGTAGCTCCTCCGCCAATTGCACTAGAGAGCTGTTCAAGGGCTCAAAAGGATTGGCCAGTCTTCTAATCTGCACTCAAAAAAATTTTTTTAGTTGGGGGTTGCAGATTTTTGTGAGTGACATCATAAGTGAAGTAGTTTTTAGATTATTTTGGCTCATGTTACCTGGCCTAGGGCACAACTGCTAGGCCAAAGTATTTCGTTGAAGTTTTCATTGGAAACTAGGCTCAAGTCTGAGCGTTTCTGGTTCAAAAGTTATGATCTAAAATAAACAAATTATTTAATTATCCAATTAGTCAAATATTTTTATTACTTTAGATCAGGGGTAGCCAAGCTAACCCATAGCCAAGCTATGGCGCATTGGATGATTTGAAGTGGCGCGTGTATACCTGTAATTGTAAAAAGTAAGATAGTAAGCCTTTCTAATGTTTTTATCGATACTTTTCCTTAAAAATTCTTCATGAGATGCCTGTTATCATCTTGAAACAAACTTTCAAGATGAAATTAAAACTCTTCATTTTGCAGTTAGAAAATGATTACATCAGCTAGTCTCCGTATTTAAAGGAGCAGATTGAATGATAATGGCAATATGAGAAAATGCACTATAAAGATCAAGTTATTGCAAGATTCATTATAAAATCGCTTTTGTGATTTTGCTAAAGAAAAAGACTGCATTTTGGTATTTATAAACCCATTCTCACTCAGTAAAAGAAAGATAATGAAAATAAAATGCCAAGTAACATAAAAATGGAACTTCTTGACTTCAAAGCGCTTTCTTCTGTCCCTGATGCTTACGACGCGATTACTTTCTGACGATCCTTACCATTTAAAAATTTCGCAGAATAAGAAAATTCGCTCAATTTGTGTGTCGTTTTGAAACGATGTACACATACAAATAAGCATTCTCGTCCATGAAATTGATTAAAAGAAAAACAAGGTCGCGCCTGACTGATTCAAAATTGAAGAATTTTCTGCTGTTCTCAGTAACAAATTTAACTCCAAACATTGAAAAACTGGTGAAATGTTTGAAATCTCATTCATTGAAGTTTATTTGCTGCTTTACCAGATATTCCATTTGTATTTGATTATATAACCTGGTAAATGGTGTGATGTAACATTGTTACAAGAAATGTCCGACGGTATGGTGCATCTCTACACATGTTTGGAAAAATTGGCGCATGGTGTGCAAAAGATTGGCCACCCCGTGCTTTAGATCATAACTTTTGAACCCAAAACCCCAGCAGGTCATCCAAATTATCAAAAGACTCGGATTGTAGCCTGGTTTCCAATAAAAACTTCAGCGAAATACTACCATCTAACGGTTTGGGCCCATGGCCATGTGAAGTTGGCCAAGGTAGCCTCAAAGCCCTCCATTTATGACGTCACTCACAAAAAATCCATACTCCCCAACCAAAAAATTTTTTTAGAGTGCACACTAGAAGACTTGCCACATCTTTTTGAGCCTTTGAACAGTTCTCTACCACTTTCGGCGCTTGAGTTACACATGTGCAAAGTCACATGCGATCCGGTTGTTTTGGCGTGAGAATCCCCGAATCCTACCAGATGTCAAAGTGTTAATCCTCAGGTAAAGATCAGTCATGGCATGAGTTCTCCAGCATTTACACTATACACAACATTTGATAATTACAAACCATACTGCTTTGATTAAAAGCTGAAGTAAGATAAGTTTTTTAAGCAGTTTTATTGATTTGAACCGATGCCGACGAGAAATTTATAGCACATTTTTGTATGAAGAAAAGTTTCTTCTGTACATAATAGTGAACAGTACTAAGTATTTGCAAAATATATAACTGGCCCCAACTCTTTTGGTATTGGAGTGTGAGAGTGAAAAGTCAAAACTAGTTTCTTTACAAAATCAAGTAGGTTCTATCAAAAATACATTCTCTGCCTACACTAGACAGGTTATCACCATGCATTGCACACTTAAATTAATACAAAATTATCTGATTAACACGAAAATAAATTTCATCAGTATTGGATTTTAATTGCAGAAATTGCTTAACAAGAAGTATTTCCTGTCATTGATCACGAACAACATTACTTAACAATGAAAAGCTCTATGTTTTCTATAGGCTTTGGAGGAATCAGCCAACTGGGCTCGGCTTTCATCTTTTTGCGATGATTCAAACTTGCACATATCTGTATTCAAGTAACTTCACTCCACAAGTGAAAGAAGCAAGGAATCAACCACAAATTTTTAATAGGAAATCAATTTCACATCACACTACGGACAGGTGTGTGAAACGTAGAAAAGGCCAACACAAGGTCAGAGAAAGTGAACAACCTCAAGACTGCAATGAAAAAAACCGCACATACCCGACCGCGACAAATAACTTACTGCATTTTGTCATTTATGCAGTAAGTTTTGAGGCTTCAGCTTTGCATGTAGTTTAGCAAGACGTTTTGGTTTTGTTTTATTTGTCACGGTCAGGTATGCGCGTTTTTTTCATTGCAGTCTTGAGGTTGTTCACTTTCTCTGAGCTTGTGTTGGCCTTTCTATGTTTCACACTTGTTAGCATTGCTTGCAGATGATAGGACTGACGATGCGTAGTGTTACGTGAAATCGATTTCCTATTAAACATCTGTGATTGACAACATTACCTAAGTATGATGCAAGTGTATCCCTGTGCTGATTTGTCAACCATTCCCACTTTGTTGTGTCTGCATGTCCAGTTCCAACATACTTTGATTGGAGATGTTCCATTTGAGAAAAAATGTTGTATCGGTCACCCATTTTTAGTAATAAATGGTACAAAACTTTCAAACAACTGTAAAAACTAAATAAAAACCTGGTATTGACCAAAAATACTATACATCAACAAAGAACATTATCCATCACAACAACATGGTCAAGAAGTCAATACATTTTCACCATGCTTATTAGGCTAGTGCTACTACTTAATTTTTAGGTAAGCTTGCTTTTGACTTTGGGTTAGACTAGTCAGCTACACTGTTGAGACACAAACTGGGGTTCAACTTTTTGGCAATGCCTTAACAAACACCAACGTTTAGGCTACTATATCTACTAATATTTCAAAATCAAAAATTAAACATGACTCATCTGGATAAAGACTGGCTGCGTGATAATAAAACAGTAGAATCATGTTATCTTCACACAGTTCTAAACTACATGTTGCTGGAGGTGTCCTCACTCCTCAGTCTGATGAGAATCCCGACAGAGATGAGCCATGTCACATTTTTCAGACTCTGACTCTGCTTCTGGCTTTAAGAGTCGTGCTGACTCCAAAAATTTTTGAAACATTAAAACTCCGACTCATGTTAACATTCCGAAATCTTCCAAGTAACTCATATCAAACGGATATTGTTTGTTTTGCCTCATGAGACAAAATATATGCCCTGGCTGTTATGCCTTTGATTTAACAGAAATGGCTGAAGTTAACTTTCAATTTTGGAAGTGACTAGGGATACGCCTGTCCTGACGCAATTCAAATAAAAGGGTCACTTTGTCATTCAAACTGCATGGATCGAATAGTGCAGCGGTCCCCAAACTTTTTGGATGCTGGGCCAAATTCGCAACCTTAGTGTCTGCGGGCCAGACTGCTTTGTGCATCGAAAAAAACAAAACAAAAATCCACATGCATAACATTGGACACGTTTGTACATTGCATTTTTTCTGTGTTTGCATTTTTTTTACATTGCATTTTTTTTTCAAGTGTAATGGTTATACGCTACGCCCAGGCGCGGACACAGGGGGGGATGCAAGGGATGCATCCCCCCCCACCAGACC
>Ga0210059_1009430_pt1 | contig 15255 bp, 11 predicted proteins | sample Ectturendosymbi2_FD_188042 | JGI IMG/M metagenome (GOLD analysis project Ga0210059, IMG submission 188042) | Ecteinascidia turbinata endosymbiont from Florida, USA - Sample 2 (SPAdes) (version 2) | ecosystem: Host-associated > Tunicates > Ascidians > Unclassified | place: Key West, Florida... | reverse complement strand
CATGAGCAGCGTCAAAAAAAACGACATCAATAACATTTGCAAGTCTCTAGGAATGTCAACACGCAAGGAATTTTTTCGTATACCGGAGTATGCACTGATTCGTTTTATTATATATATGTTGGTTGAAAGGAACCGACACTGATAGAGCTATCGGAAAATACCCAATCGACCGAACTCTATTTCTTAAAGACGAAAAACGTCAGTTTCTTCGAAGATACTAAAAATGGTCCAAAAACTAATAACATTGCTACTACTGAATCATCGCATCGACTTTCGCTGTGATTAAGAATATTAGTCAAAAGTTGCAATTAAGTTTAGCCTGATTAGTTTTCGCCGTGAACTGCCACAAATCCCCACAACTGTATGTGTTATTATTAGCAAAGTTGGCTTGAAACAAGACTTCATATAGTTTTCGGTAGAGCATTGCCACAACATTGTTTCGTAGGCATAATAGCCACAGAGCGGTATCATGTGTTTTATAAACTCTGGTTCGTTACTTGAGTAAAACAGTGGAACCAAGTGTCTTCTATTAAACAATACGTGGAAAGTGACTGTTATGAGACGATTTACGTAGCAATTAATGGCTAGCAAAATTAATTACAACTAGCCGTAAATTGTAAAACGTGCTTATCATGTTTTTCAGTCAGTCGAGTGTTTTTTTGTGCTTGTAGATGCAGCTGTACTGTGTTCTTCTGACTAATGACACAGTATGTCAGTACAGTAGGCTAAGAAAAGGATAACTTATACTCAGGGGTGTGGTGGGGCGGGAACGCGTGAGAACGGCGTTCCAACACCTTTTTCACGTTTTGCTTTAAAATGAGTTTTAAACTGTTTCAAAATGGCTATTTTTAGGATGGGTTCCCACACCTCTTTTGTTAGCACTACATCCCTGCTTGAACTAGCGAGTAAGTCCAACCACCCCCATCTTGGCTAAACTAAAAATTCCAAAACATCGTTTCCGCCACCTGTAGTTTGAGGTTTGCTAAAAAGTCTTTCTCTTGTGGAAATAACGCCAAAAGTAGGATTGCGTAGAAAGTGACTGGGTGAAGTGTTTTGCCAGTTAACTAACATAAGCGAATGCGATTCCATATCCAGGAACTTTTCATCGACTACCGAAGCGCTAATGAAGCCTGTGCTATATTTTATTATCACGGATGGTCAGACGATTGGATCAAGTGCAGTGAGCGTTTTCCTGAAGTTTTGGGGAAAGTTAAGCTAATATTACTAATGAAGTTTCCCACGAAATATGTTGCTGAGCAAGTTTCAAGAAAGTACCGCACATGCGTAATAAATACCGCAATCGTCTTGAGATGAATAAGACCGGTGGAAACGCCATAAGACTTAAGCTGACCGATTTGCAACCTGCTTTAAAAAACTTGCAGGTAACAGCCAGGGGCAAGGTTCGCAGTAGTTGGAACCAGGACTGTGGAGCCGAAACTCAAATTTCAGGCTCCGGCTCCAGCTGCAAGCATCCAAAAATTTTCGCACCGGCTCCAGAACGATTTGGTCCATTAAAAATTAAAAACAATTGCATTTTGTACTAATGGCTTGCTACACAAAATATGTCTGTTGAATGGGAACTCAAATTTCAGGCTCCGGCTCCACCATTCAAAATTTTTTGGCTCCGGCTCCACAGCCCTGGTTGGAACTGTTGCAACCTCTCCGGTGGTGTTGCGTTGAATGTATGATTCACCACGAACGGGATGTGCGCGAAGAACAAAAACATATCTACATGGCGCGAACAAGCAATAATAGAGTGATCTCGTCGGGTGATCTCTATTGTTGCTTGCTGCCACGGTGCGAAGCTTTGCGCACATGCCGCTCGGGATTTCCGATCGCAACAGAACCAACTGCATTTGGAAATGAACAACGTTGTTTCTACAAATGCAATGGCCTTCGTTTTGTTTGTTCGTTTTTGTGCTAATTAAACTGCCCCTTTATTTCATTAGCATTGAAATAATTTCAAATTAAAATAATATTTTTGCCAACACTAAAATCGTAGGTGGGGGGGCAATTTTGAAGAAAAGTTCCTGTATGGGGGTGATTGAACAAAAAAGGTTTAAGACCACTGTTCTACAGGTACTGCATCACCTGAGATATAAACGCTTATTAGATGTTGCAATCAATACCAAAGTGGTAACAAACAAATATCACAAATAGGCGGCTACTCCAGTTCTTCTACTTCGACTGGTAAGGCCTGCACTTCGCCTGATAGGCTACTCTGATCGGTAGCATTTATATCTCAGATAAGGCGATACTCTGACCAGTAGCGTATATATCTGTTCAGTCAGTGGAGGATTCAGGGGGGGCAGTTTGGGGCAACTTCTCCTCCAAAAATACTGTGGGGCCCCTTAAAATGGCGCCCCTCTGATACAAATGCGCCCCTTTTTGGTGGCTATCGAAGGAGAAACAAAGGCAAAAATACTCAGTCTAAACTAAACCATGCTTTACACTTCGTTGAACTTCAGTTATTTACGTGACGGACTTTTCCCCAGCCTCTTAGCGATTAGAATGAACATTGCTATTGTTTCGTAATAATAATCCTGTTCCCGTATTTCCTTTCCACGCGAACTGACGCAAGATTTTAGAAGCCTACGAAGCGAAAAACCAGTTTCAGGTCTGCTGTCAGTGCAGTCCTTGAGTCCGCTCGGCAGTGCGTCTGCATCTTAAGTTTTGCAACACCAAAGTGGATGAATTTATTTTCGGAACTAATAGCCCTAGTTGAACCATATTGCAGCATGTGAAAACGAAAAGCTATAGCAACATTTGTACGTTAACAGGGGCGTAATGAGGTTAGATGGGGCCCAGGGCAAGAAGCAATTTTGGCGCCCTTATCCGAGGTCTTTCGGAAACAAAGGTACTCTATTGAAGAAAGTACTTGTGACATTGTCGGGTCTTTTCGGCGCCCTCCGCAGGTTTCCTGCGGCCCCCCTCAGTGATTCGGCACCCCCATAGTGATTCGGCGCCCGGGGAATTGTGCCCCCCTGCCTTCCTCTCATTACGCCCCTGTACGTTAGAAAACAACTTGCCGGTTTCTGACAAAAATACCTTGAGCGTGCCTATTTTTTCGGTCATAGACCGAATGTTTTTAAATGACCGATATTCGGTCATAATGACCTAAAACGTATAGGCTAGTGAATACCGTTACGACGAGTTTTAATACTATCACGGGAGAAATGACCGAGATGTCTTGGTGAAAAAAAACAGGAGCGTGCTCCACTAGCTCAAGGAATTATGACATAACAATGCAATTCTGCAACACCTCATTCCGCCAACGGGACAGCGCAGCGTAGCATTGAATCACACGTGGTACCATGACGCGCTTCATCAAACCATGGTATTCAGCAGTCAGCTCTAGTGCAGAAACTTCTGCAATATACCAACTATCCACAGCTTGGTAGAACGATTAATTGGCTGTACGCGGTCATGACAGTTTTTGCTCAACGGTCCAGTATTTTCAGTTCGAAGTTTGAGAGGGAGTACGGCGCCTATCGCCGCTCCTGGTTAGGCAACTGGCAACAGTTACCCACTTTACACTGCAGTGTTAGCGGATTGACGCGTGAGCGATTCGTCGCCCTAGGCTTACCTTCGTGAACGCACTTGCGAACTCGATATTGGGGCGTTTTTACACTGCAAGGAATTCGAAGATGTGCTTCGTGCGTTTGGTTTATGGTATTGCGAAAGCTGGGGAATAGGTGAAAATGCAAAGGTGAAAGCTGATTCCACCACACAAAGGTGCTTTTTGTAGGTGTTGTTGGAATCGGCGAGATGTGATTTTATTTAGTGTAGTCCGAAAAATAACAGCCAGCAGAGAAAATCGTGGAGAACTGCTGGGCGATGAGGTCATGAAAACCGCGTCGCATCATAACTGCGCTCTTCAAGTGACTTTAATATAATTTGAATAGTTTCTACACGGCAGGAAATGGGAGTTTGTTTTTACACTGCAAAACCACTTTGTTGATTTCAGTAACGATCATTAACCAGTCGGTTCTCTGCAGTACAATAGGAGTCACAGCACTTTGTAAGTAGTAACCTATGAACAGTAGGCAGGCTACTGCAATTCACCAAATTGCAACTGTAACCTATTCCACAAACTTTTATGACACATTTTATGCTACTCCATGTGTTCCATTATGAACTGAGGAAATCATAGCCACGTAACTGGGATACAAAGTTCAAAGTGTAGCCTATACTGAAGTCATCCACTTCCAATATTAGGCTACATATTTTGCAGAGATTGAATCTCTCTACTATACCAAGGTGTAATGAAAACCTATTAATTAGTATTGGGGTAGTAGTCCTTCAATCCAATATCTGTAACCTACCGAATAATCTTCAGTTTGCTTAACCGATTCAATTTTGCTGATTGTTTCCCTAACTAGGTGTAGTTAGCCTGCAGGCAAGACTATTAAATAAATTAATCCGTCATTTTTGCTACAGATTAGCTTGAATAGGCTGAGGCTGATCTGTTCCACGGTACTGGTTTTAGCATCAAACAAGTACAGAAAAGGTTGCACAAGACTTAATACAAACCACCCAACCTGTTTTCCGCTCGAATCTCTTATTATCGGATTCCCAACCTACCTCTGCTAGTTGGATTCGCTGAATCGGGTATGGTTGAAAAAATGCGCGCTCAAGCAGCTTTGTGAGACACTCACGGTCGTGCTTGAGTGATTTGTGGGATTCCCATTCCAACGAGAATCCGATAACAGTGCAGTGTAAAGTGGGTAAGTGACTGATGGCCATATTGTTTTGTCTTGATTCTTTTGTTGCAAGTGCAAACCGCAGACAGCTCACGCTGGCCACGAAAAGACAAATTTGGCGTGGTTAGCGAAATCTGCAACCAATAGCAAAATGCGTAGAATATTGGCTATAGTGGTTCTCAACCTTTCATTGTTTGTGGCCCCCTTCCAAAGATTCTCAACACTTTTGGCCCCCTGCTCATCAATAGGGTTTTGCAATATCACGGCAGAGCTATTTAGTAAAGACCTCTACTCGTGGCTCCGGAGAACCGCTCCGTGGCCCCCAAGCGGGGCCAAGGGCTCCGGTTGAGAAACCCTGGGCTATATCAAGGGTCTCCAAAGCACGCCCAGCGAGGAAATTTTGTCAGTGATGAAAAAATATTATATTTATGAAATATAAAGCCCCAAAACAACCACATTACGTAAGACGCCTGTTTCCAACTTTTTGAATTAATGAAAATGCGATTTTAAACTGTGGTGATTCCCTGAAAGATCGCATAGTTAGACCAACAAAAATAGCCATTTTCTTGTCCTAAAAAATGTAATAACTTTTGTGTGATACCCAACGATTGTCGCAGAGAAGCTGGGGTATTTAAACAAGTGAAGATTTTTGGCGCCCCCTTATTTGACTGTCCCGCTAAAACGGCTGGTCTGGATCCGCCACTGTGTTCAGTTCATGTGCCTGGTTTTCGCTCGAGATTGAGTGTGACTCTGGCCAAGGCCTCCTAGAACCAAAAAGTCATCTAGGAGGCCTTGCTGCCATAGATAACCTGCGCACGGGGGACACTTATTCATAGCACAGCAAAGATTCCGTTACTCGGGCGAATAAAACATGGTATATCTCGGTAAAATCTATTAAGTCATAGACGCAGTTAATTGCCCCATAGTATGGTTTTTCTGAATTGATAAGTTGCTGATTCCTGTAGACGTTTTAGTTTTCTATATCTCAATTTCTTCGCACTCCCAATCAAAATAAACTTTCAAAAAAGTATTGACCGTGGTACCTGGACATATTACAGTTGACGAGATTACAATCAAGCAAAGAGCAAAAGCTTCGGGTGTTAAAGATTCATTAACACTTTCAGGAACCATACGAGTAGCTTCAAACTAAAGAATAAAATGCTGGAAACGCATTACCTAAAATATATAATTCTTCGGATATTTAATGAACAAAACGTGTTTTTCGTGCTAAATGTGCTTGTTGAACAAATCGAATAAACAAAATTGAAAGCAGCGGCAAAAATATGAACAGGCTTTGTCTACGTTGATCGCATGTGATTTAAAAATGAAAAGCCAACAGCAACAGCTGAGGTTCGGACCAGCATCGATATCTTCCTTCTTAGACTACTACCCTTTTTGCTAACTTCTGCTGACTAAATGTTATGCAAATTGTCAACAACAAAATGTTCGTCTATTTTTATGCTAAGATTTTGCTCACATGCTGAAAAGCAGGGACTGGCAAACCGGGAAAATGCCCGGGACCTCGCGCTTTTGGGTGCCTCGTGCTTGAATATCAAAACAGTTCTTCCTTACAACAGTATGTACCTCCAGTATGTACCTCCTTACAACAATATGTACCATTCCTTACAACAGTATGTACTTCCAGAGCAGAGCTTTTCAACCTTTCTTGCTGTGGTGCCTCTTTCGGCAAGTTTTCAAGAACATTGTATGCCTCACCAGTTAATATCAATGTTTCTCAATCTATTTTTTTTCATGTTTTTAGACTGTTCACCACGCGTCAAAATTGTAGACCTTTTTTATTCTGCATTACCTGCCAAGATGTCTGTCTGTGTTCAACAGTCACATGCAGGGCTCCCATTCAGTGATTTCAAATCAACCCAGATTGCACGCCAAAAAAGACATATTCGTACAATAAAAACCCAGAAAGCTTGTGTTACGAGCAAAAACATATGAGTGTGCTTATTTGAAATGAAATGATAATGGAATACTAATTATAGTTCCTCATCCAGATTTTCTTCTGCAGCGCAAACATGAACATTTGGAAGACCTTTTTTGTTGCTCTAGACATATTTCATAACGCTGGTGACATACTCCGTTGATGATATATCTCACTACTTGCAGGAGTACATTTGTTATTAAACTAGGAAATTTTGTGCAATCTTGAACTGCAGCGGGATCTAAAATCCTACAAAAAATATAATCTCAATTCCTTCCTCTAAATGAAATTTGTTTTTCAATTTGCATGCATAAGAAACATCGAAATATAAACAATCAGTCCTAACCCTTGTTTCACCAGTTTCTTCAATCGGCATTAGAGGCAATAACAATATATGCATAACCCCAGCAATGATCTTATATGTGGTTATGAAACCGATTGAACACGTTCTGCTTCGTCCAATATGTTGCGTACTTTCTCACCTGATGTGCGCATGCAAACACTGTAATATGAAGTTATCGTTATAGTATTGAACACATTGAAGTTGCTGATGAATTTATCGCTTCAAAAAAACGAGATTTAAACCGATTTTTCATAACTAAGCCTAGACACCGACTAAAAAAAGTCGACTAAAAAAAGCAGATCTGGGTGGAAAAAACACGGGAACCCTGGTCACATGCGGAAAAACGCCTACTACCGTAACTTGAAGTTAACGTTTGAAGATTCATTTTTTCGCTTTTTGGGATACAACTTTCTGTTTCAATAAATTAACCACATACGAACCACCGTACACGGTGACCCACAATTGTCTCTGAAGTGCAGGCTGCCAAATCGTATCAGTTTTGACGTTTTTGACCGGTGCTTCTGCAAAGTTGAAACGAGGGCATGTGAAACGCTACGCAGTTGCGCTAAGCGTTTAGGGGGCTTCGCGGTCACGATTTTGCCCGGGGCCTCGCGTTCATTTAACCCGGCCCTGCTGAAAAGGAATAACTTTCCAAATAGTGGGCAAAACTTTGTTGTTCAGGGCAACTGAGAATGCATTAAGTATTTTGGGAAAACGGAAATATTGTTTGCTGAATAAAATACACCAAACAAAAAAACAAATTTGTTGCACCAACCTTCCTGATGTTGCATTTTCCGTTTTTATCCATGTATCGTAGCCGCTCTTTTGAATCTAAAGATTGCCCGTCAACGCCAGCATTCTTGGCCACAAGAAGAATACCGCATGAGTTGTGACTGTCTGAAGAGTTTTGCTTAGCGCCGTCAGAAAGACTGGGAGATGATGCAACCTTCTTCCGTTGAGAAGAGAAATGAATTCCGGCAGATCTTGACTCGTAACAAGAACTGCCTTGACCCATCACCACCAGCAACCACAAGCTGTTCTGTTGGTGCTGGTGGAAAATTTAAAACACGCACAAATGGCTCTAAGATAGTAACATGTCTTCTGCAAGATAAGATGAAGCAGCTCGAGAACTAATCATGTCAGTTAGAATTTTGACGATTTCAAGATAGCAGTCGCATACAGAAGACGTAATCTAAACAAAATGTAACTCTTAGCTTTTTACAATTTTGAAGTGCTTCGATTTAGAAATGTACTTCTGTAATTGTGCTTTGCTTGTTTTTAAAACTGAAATAGCTTGGAAATTTAGGAGGCATGTACTGTTTGCAGGTTATTTAAAATATTCACGTGCTCTTGTCCATGAGCACCTTAAAAATTTAGAAAAATTTTAAGATTATCATCAAGAGCCAGTATGCGTCTATCGTAGTTCTGCAGGATGTCTAGCACACAGCTGCGAGAATAATGTAATGCTTTAAAAACGAACGATCGAAGTCACAAGCAAGTTTTTGTTGAGCACTAGGAATGAAAACTGAGCTGGCCCTGGTAATGGCATCATAATCTTGCTGCCTATGGTTCAGACAAATCGATAATACTTTCCTAACCTTAACTAATAGATCGTGTAGGTAACTGTAGCATACACTTGTCTTTTACGTTGGTGTGGTTCCAGTAAAGCATGTACAGTCAGTGGTGATCTTAGTAATTTGGGGGCCTGTGCAGAATATATTTGGGGACCCTGCGCTCGCGTAAATGAAAGATCGAAATAAGGCCATCGTTTTCAAAACGTAGGGTTTGTATTTACAGTTACGCTGATATCTGATGCTAAATTTTACAACAACCCATATACCTTATTTGGTAATACATTATCCTTCCCATATGTGCACCATGATCCACTACACAAATAACACATGTGCACACAATATACAGCAAAATATAACACCCCACTTGTTGTTTAAAATGGGCAGAAAATACTTCAGCACAGGGTTGGGAGCTTGGTCTTTTTGCTGCCAAATTGTGAAAATTTCGTAGGTGTTTTCAGATGGTAGGCGTTTTCAGGAGTGGTTTGGCCGCAAATAATTTGTTTGGCCTTTTGTGAGTATTTTTGGAAATTTGGCCACATTTTGGCTTAATTTGAATGTGGTGCTACATTCGGGAAGTTAAACACTTAAAATGTCACCATGTGCTCTTTCACAAGCACGCTTTCCTTCATGACAGTTGAAATTACCCGGGTTAACATTCCAAACCCAGAGAATGGCGACAGAACGACGCATAATGATCATTGTCATGCAATCAATCGATCGAACTTCTAATCTGCAGTTTGCTTCCTGAGGCTGAACGCACGAACAGAAGCTCACGCTGATTTGCTGAGCAAGGTTGCCAAGTCAGCATTTTTAATGCCAAAATTCCAGAAATTTGGCCTTTTTTAAAGTGACTTGCATGAGAAAATGCTGTTTGGCATGTACGCCATAGTTTGGCATGTTTTTGGCCTTTTTTAGTGGTGTTGGCAGAAAAAAACGTTGTTTAGCATTTTTAACTTGTTTGCTTTCAGCTTGATTTTTGAGAATATTTTCAGTCTGTTTGGCATTTATTGATGTTATTTGGTATGTTTTCAGTAGCAGTATGACGTATTTGGTCCAGCTAACATGGGAAGCTGAATAATTATTCAGTGGTTTCTCTGTAATTGCATTTTGTGATAGAATGTGTAATTGTGATGAATATCAAGCGCTTGTGTGCCACGTTCAAAGTAAATAAAGCTATGGCATAGTGCATATTTGTACTTTCATAACCTGTATTTTGTTGGTTCAAATAATTTTATGTATTTTATTATGCATTTTCTATAAGAGGAGATGGCACTTTTGGAGATTAACAAATTTTTGTTTATTTATTTGCATTAAATCTAGATTAGGTTCCGTAGCAACATTATTGTACTTTTGCCATTACCCATTAGCCTACTCATCCAAGTAGGCTAATTTAAAACTGACAGCCATTGGCTTGTTTCAGCTTGTTTGGCATTTATTAAGCTTTTTGGCATTTTTTGATGTGCAATTTGGCATTTTTTGTCCATCTGGACGTGGCAACCCAGTCGCTGAGCAATAGCATATGGCAGGGTTTCTCAAACTCTTTTGTTCTGCGGCCGCATTTTAAAACAGTTTTTTTATGCGACCCCTTGATGGATAGCCTAGATGTTAATGATACGTGTGACGTCTAAATACAAATCTCAGGAAGCATTTTTGTCCATGGCGAAATCATACAAATGCGCACAATAAATGATTAACTATACAGTAACAAAACTACCACGTCATGGAAACAGTACGGCGAAAAAAAACAACAAAACACAATTCAGTTTATAGAAGTTATCAAGAACAGGTAATGTGACAGATGCACTTGATGATTTTTACACAGAATTATGCATTCGTAGATTGATACAAGACAATGCAGGATGAAGGATATTCTCAATTTTTCAAAAAGGATTGGTTTTTGGAATTGATGATTATCAATTTTGAGATTGCTGCTTCACACAAATATGTTGTGCAAAAGGCTGAGAGTTTATGAGTGGCTAGATCAGAAATGACTGGGCATGCATTTCTTGTACTTATCGATGACATAAATTCTCTTCTGAAAATTCCAGTAGCAAAGCTGTTGTCGTCTAATAACTCTGCAAACTCATCCTGGGCATGACAGGTGCGTCGCCTCCTGAAATTTCAATTGTGTATGGTTTGCGGATCCATCTTTCTTGAATCAAAGTCCAAAGTACTTCTGAAACTATGTATGAAGCTTTCAACTTTAGTCTTTTTTTATTCGGTGTGCTCTGAAAGACCTAGTTCTAAACACAAGCATGTCTTCGTGTCTGAATGAATGCAACAAGGGCAATATTGGTCTGTGCGTTAAAAACACCATGATGTAACAACGCATAACTTGTTGTGCTTGGTTGATTATTATGATTTGATAGCTCACGCAGACATCCTAGTAAATAACTGACAGCATGAAGCATGGTATTGCTACTAAAATGCAGTAGAAATAAATTCACTACAGGCCTACTTCTACTTTTCTTGCAAAGTTTGCAAAAACTTGTATATCAAATTTGTCACCATTTATTTCGCGACCCCAAAATTACATTTCGCCACCCCAAATGGGGTCGCAAGTCGCAACCCATAGTTTGAGAAGTCCTGGCATATAGTACAGGGTTGTACAACATACGGCCCGCCGACCGCATGCGAAAGCTTTTCTTGCGGCCCGCGAGAGCTTTCTCAATTGTAGAAAATGCTGCATAAGCTCGACCTCGAATAAGTAATTGTCGTTCTATAATTTCTTCCATACTACAACCTACAACGAAATCTCTACGTCGAAATGAAACAGACTTTGGGGCCCGCTGCAAGTTTATGTGCACAATTTGGCTCTTCGAGCTTTCGGGTTGTGCAGGCCTGTTATAGTAAGTTGATGGTGGTTGTTGGGAACGGTGAGATCAGTCGACTGGTTGTTCTCTAGTATATTTCAGACCAGGTATTGGCGGTGGTATTGTGGAATTGTTTTAAGGAAAACATTTTTTATCAAAACAAATAAACCACGTTTGGCCTTAACCCTGCTCAGGAATCATGGCCGGGCCCCTCCCCAGAGGCATTTTCTATTGTTAATTTCAGATACTTAGAAAAATGCTAGAAACCTGTGCTTCCATGACTTTTCCTGATTTTCAGAGATCAATGGAATAATGCCAGAGTAATTTCCGTAAATGTCCCTGAAAGCCTATACATAGGGTGTATTGGGTACTACACCACCCAGGGTACCTGATGAGCAGATAATTTTGGCCACTAAGTTATCATTTCAATGCAATTTCAAGTGCAAAACCTGTTTGGCCAGGTAAGACCACCTATACCTGATATGTGATAAGTCTTCCAACACCATGGCTTGACCTGAAAAAAAAACCGGATCTAACACGTGCATGACGTTTACGGCGCACAAACCAAAAATCTCCTCTATAAAGTCCTTTTTTTGGTGGTATCCGGCCTAAAATTTGTATGATATGTCCGTTTCGCTGGGAACATAAAATTTTGTTGCGAAAGTTATTGACAATGTACATATGGATATAAAAAATAGTATGTCACGTGTCCCAGGAAGACGTTTGCAAATCATGGGTAGCATTATACCCTGGTTTTACTAACGCGTATAGAAAAATAAGGATTCCTGAGGAGGGTTTTAAGCACAAATCACTGGCTGTTTATGAGGGTTCGCCTGACCAACGCGTTGATGAATTGCTACCAACCCTGCTTCAGCATCTCTTCTACCTTCATTCCTTCGTCTTGCACATGAAACAGGGTAAAAAATATTTATTCATCGCATGCCAAAGATTTGTAGTTTTGTGATATTAACACTTTTGAGAGCCGGCGTACGAAATATATATATAAAGTGTTAAATTTTGATTGGGGTCCTCATACCTTTTTATTGAAGAAGAATATTGGGTCCCATATCCATGACCAAAAAATAAAGGGATCGCTTATCCTTTGATCAAGGGCCCTTAACATCTTGGTTGGAGACCTCTTACCTATTGACTGGGCCCCTTGTCCTTTAATCATACTGTAGTCTATTTATATTATATCACTTTAGTGTGGCTTTTCATCTTCAGGCTGAAAACCCAAATGTGTTAAAACATATCATCAATCACAGTATTATACAGCAAACCAAACCAAGTTTTCTACCAAATAATATGTAATCATAAAAAAGTACAGTCATCATAGACAAAACCTCAGACATTTTTGAAAGCGTGTAAACTAAAAGGAGGGCCCCCATTTTGCACACCCTGCACACCCACTAAGACCATATACTGTGTATAGTGGAAGGGCACCAGCTGGGAAAAAAATGTTTTATACAAAGCTGAGGTATTTAGCTTAACACTGTTCTTTAAAAGTACATGTTTTAACCACAGCTTATTAGTCTTTACGAAGTCAACTATCACTAACGGTTGAGATCAGGGGCTCAAACACGAGGGCTGCATGTGGCCCGCAAGGGAATTTTGTACGGCCCAAGATGCTTTTTGGGAATTTTCAAATATTCCACAGTGAAGTTATTTAGTTTATTCACCGGTGTGCTCAGCCAGAGAGTGAACAAGTTCCTTTTAAAAGAAGGTAGAGATAGCTAGAAATGATTTCCCATCAAGGCTTCAACTCACGATACTTTCATAGGTAATAAGACGTACTGTAAAAGCTGTTTCTGTTAAGGTTCGGGTACCGCCATTGTTGCGTCAGCGTCATAATGCGGCCCTCGAGTAATATAAGTCCTAATTTGGCCCTCGGAGCTATTTGAGTTTGAGACCCTTGTTTTGGATCAAGTTTTACCGTTGGTAGTTTCAAATATAAGAGCAAATATTTCATGGCGGAACTAAAAGGTTAACACAGAGTTAAACTAAATATAGGTTTGTTTTGAAAACTAAGACTGCATTCTCAAATAAATAGAAAGCGCCTTCATTCTTCGCAAAAATAGCACTACTATATGTCCCACAATTTCTTTTCCTTTGGTTTGGCGCAAGAGGGAGGTGAAGAGAATGTTGCCAATTCCGTACCAAAGAAAAAACTAAGGAAATCCAACTGTCAGAAAAAACGTTATGCACATTCTTGATAAAATCAGACGAAAATAATTTGTTGCAGTGCAATCTACTTTTTTATGTGAGACACGTGCTACTTGCTGGGTCAACGCTTGATGTGTTGTCCGGGCTTGACCTACTAATCGTGTCCACCTTGCTTATCAAATCGAACTTTTACGCAAGTTAAAACATTACTAATTATATTGTTTGAAATCAGTTTCAAGCGTCGCTTCAGTGAAGTTTTTAATTTAAATATCAGATTAAGCACGAGTTGAATTCAAGGCATAACGAAGGGGGGCAAGGGGGTCACAACTCCCCGGGCGCCAAATTACTATGGGGGCGCCGAATCTTTGCGGGGGTGCCGAATGACTACGGGGGGCGTCAAAAAGTCCCAACAATGTCAACAGTGTACTTTCTTCAATACCGTACATTTAGTACAAAACGCCCCAACAATGTACTTTCTACAGTACAAAAATGCCCAACAATGTACTTTCTTCAATACAGTACATGTGTTTCCGAAAGACCTCAGGTTCGAACATGGGGGCGCCAAACTTGATTCTTGTCCCGGGCGCCATCTAACCTCGTTACGCCCCTGGTTGAAGTGCCATAATAATAGACGACAAAAGAGTTACTATCAGTATATATGCTCACGGTTTCAGTTGCAAACTTGTGTCAAAACCCAAGCGGCTGGAGGCTGCACAAGAGCAGTAATTCTAGGTCTTAGGATGAGCATCACAGTTAAGCAGCGTCGAACCGAACCTCGCGACCACGTGTTCTGACAAAAGCGCTACAGCGATTTGCAGGTTTGCCAGAGCTTGTGCAGATGATGTGGATTGTAGGTAATCCGAAATGCACATGAATGAAGTAAGTTTGTATTGTTGACCAGAGGAGTTAATTGACCGTATGCTTGCCAGTTAAAATTACTATATAGCAGTGGTCGCGCAACTCCATAAACTCAATGGCCTTATGATAAAAGGTGTTCTCGTAACTCCTTACCTGGGGCACACAAGCCAGTGGCCAAATAGAGCACCGTGGGCAAAGTTTTAGTCCTTCTCAGATTATACGAATTGGACCAAAAATAGATAAAGCAACGATTGACAAAAATGCCTCATGAGTTTATTCTCGTCAGAAACCGTTTGATCAATAATATATGAGAATAATCCCAAAGCACTAATCTCCTGCGGAAGACGTTGAAATCCTGTCGAAAGCTGGAAGCTGTGACGTCTAACGATGCTAATCGCACCGGATGTAAAACGACCCGGGTTATTATGCATGAATTATTAATTCTGCTTAAGATAAACTAAAACGCTTTTGCAAATTAAACAGCACCCCGAGAACGCTGTAAAAACTTTTCCAGGGTAGAGTGAAACTGGTTGCTGCCATGACCTTCAAATTTCGCTTTAGCAAAAGTGGCGTGCGTTTGATGCGACTCGCTGATACAAGAAAAATTATTGTCCATTCGAGCAAAACTGTCGTAGTCCCCGTAGCGTGCGGCCATTGTACGCATGTGACATGAATATTGGTTTAAAGCAGTGTTTCCCAACCTTTTTTTGGTTTGCGGCACTTATGGAAGAGAAATGTAATTTGCGGTACCCAGTGGTGAACCCACAGCAATTTGCTTTAAAGTTTGATGACATTTTTAAAATGTATTTTTAATGACATATTGAAAAGATGCATTAGCTTGCGACACCCCTGAGGATCGTAAACG
>Ga0210059_1009429_pt1 | contig 15256 bp, 11 predicted proteins | sample Ectturendosymbi2_FD_188042 | JGI IMG/M metagenome (GOLD analysis project Ga0210059, IMG submission 188042) | Ecteinascidia turbinata endosymbiont from Florida, USA - Sample 2 (SPAdes) (version 2) | ecosystem: Host-associated > Tunicates > Ascidians > Unclassified | place: Key West, Florida... | reverse complement strand
CTTGTCAAGTCAACTTCGAGTTGCCACTTCTTCTATCAATGCTGACATTGGCAGGATCTCTGGAGAGAGGAGATATCAGACATCGCACTAATCACTTATTCAATGAGTAAATGGACTTCATGTGCTTATCCAATAAAATCTTTATAAAAATTTATGTGTTGTTTGAATGTCTGGCCCTCAGCATCATTACAATTGTACATTGTGGCCCATTGCGATAAACAGTTGCACGCCCCTGCTTTAGAACATTTATATTTTTATCACAGGATTTCTTTTTTGTGTCTCTGAAATGAAATAGACAAATTTCTCATTTCTTGTGATGCTGTACCTTAGTAAACATTTGCATCAGAAAATAAGGCAACATGCAATTGTTATAGCAGTGCCCACACGACATCTTTTAATTTATAGAACATTTTCTTTTTAGTTTACAAAGCAATTTTGCACCATTGCTGTTGTGCTGCAAAGACTGCTAGTAAGCAAGGATGCATCCATGCTTCTTATCAAGTCGCAGAAATGGCATTTTTGGAGTATTATGAGTAGGCTATTCATTTTTTCAACAGATATTTTAGGTGGTTTGAATTTAGCCCATGCTTGAAGTCGTAGGTTACTTAAAGCTTGACTAGGTAGTGTTTGGTTTGATGTAGACTTGCTGGGAGATCTTAAAGTTTTTTTTGCCAGCTCTTAATCCAGTATAACTTGAACCGTTTTTTCTTAGCACAGATTTAATCAATTGTGTAGGCTACTTGCTAGAAATGTTTGCGATAAGGTAGATGAATTATTTCCTACTTTTGCACATTTTTCAAACAACCAGTGTCAATGCAAGATGAGAGCAGCCTTGACTCATCCAGCCTCAAAGCTTTTCAAAATAAGTCTCAGGTTGGATGTTTTTGTATGCCATGTTCTTGTAGTTAAAAAGATGAAACGTAAAACAAATTCAGTGTTTGGAATCTTGGTTGTTGTTTATGGTTTCGTGGATTCCCATAAAGACATGAACGTGAACAAATTCAGGATACCAAATACCAAGCATTTTATCAAAGGGGGAAGTGTGAAACCTTCAAAGGGGTAAACGTTGTAGTTTATTAATGGTGAATGCAGGGATATGGGGCGTGAAAAAAAGTGGACGCGGTACCAATTTGCTATTGCCTAACATTTATATGTTGCCAGCCTTGTCTTCCCATTTTTCAGTGTTATCAAAATTTTGTATCATGAACACCCTTTTGCATTTTCTCCTTTTGCTGTGTCAGTAATGTCGTAGTCTCAGGAACGTAGGCCTATCCTTCGGTGGCCGTATCTTAGGCTTGATCAAAAGTGCTTACCACGGTTGGCTGATTATGATGACGTCATCAGAGGGGCCCTTTTTAGTCTTGCCTCGGGCCCCCCCAACCTTAAACCCACCACTGGCCACAATGCATAAATACATTTTAAGCATCGAAAACGCAAAAAACAACAACTGTACAAAGCACATAATTCACGAAAAGAAAAATATAAGCAAACGAAATTTCGTTTGCATCATATTAATGGAAAAGTCACACTTTACCATTAAAAAGCATATATATGTTTGGACAAAAACCTATTCATAGTTTAAGAGACGATCCTTATAATGTTTGCAGAAAGTGACATAGGGCAAGGTTTTCAGACTCTTTTCGCTTTCTTTCCAGAGCGCAGCCCTCTATAAGAAATACTTTTTTTAGAATTTGCGCAGACTCTTTGCATAAAATAATTTTGGTTGTCAGCGAATCTGGTTTTGTATGAATAACTATTATAAATAATTTTGAAGAAATTGTCAAAGATTTTGGGCAGCGCACCATGATGTAGTTTATGCATAAATTTTGCCAATTCAAGCCGATATTTACCGTTTAGTTTTAACACACTGAGATTTTTGTATAAAGCAGTAACGTAACAACTGTAAATACTAAATGTCATTATTCTTAATATATTATTATGCAAAACGTTCAAAGGTTGCAGGATGGAATTGTTAGCTGTACCCCATGACATAATACAGTATTGTAAGTGACAATAGACAAAGCTGTAATATAACATTTTCAGAACGACAATAGAAACAAATTTTCGAATTTTAAATAATAAATGCGATGCACGCGATAATTTACTTCTCACCAATTGTACATGAGAAGACCAATTTAAATTACTGTCAATTAGGACACCTAGGTATTTGACACATACATGTTGTTTGACTCTATAGCACATCAAAAATTTGTGAAACAATCAATGACTCTCTTGATCACGACGGAGCACTTCACCAGCACTTCACCCACTATTTTCCGGACTGTATACCAGAGGTGTGCATGGACTGGATTTTGGAATTTTTGGATCAAGACTCCTGCTTCCTCCCACAGGATCAGGACTGAGTTTTTCTTTGCTGTAGCCGGAGCCGGATTGGATTTTGTTTTTGCTGAAAAAATGTTTTTGGTTGTTTGCTTTACTTAGAGTTAACCCGAGTCAAACAAGAGTCAGATTGCTTGTGCTTGATTGGTACCGGATCAGAAGCGGATTCGGATTCAAAATTTGCAAAACAGGATTGGATCCGGACTCAAAAAAATCAGAGTCCGCCCTCCCATACTGTATACTAACCAAGTAATTGCAGACGGCAAAGATTACGCTATAATAAACGTCAAACCGCAAAAAGGGCGTATTCACGCATCACAAACCGTGATGGCAGTGCCAGTAGCAACTACCTGGAGTTTGCAATGTTGACATCTCTGCGCAAAATCTTGAAAGTTGAAAACTGATTTTACAATTTCTTTAAGCTTCGTATGATTCTACAAAATTCTTTGTAATGTACAGAGTTCTCTACCTGAGGAAAATATTTGCATAGGTCTACGAGGGGAAGCACTGACTTACCTTACGCCACCAACGCTACTGTGTCAAACCAGGGTTGCCAGGCCCTGATGGACCAAAAATGCCATATCGCTCATCAAAATATGCCAAAAAGTTTCAAAAAATGCCAAACAAACCGAAATAGGCCGTTGGCTACAGTGGCGTACGCAGAAAATTGTCATGGGGGGTTTCATTCAGTGGCATATGGTGGTCATTTGTATTTGGTGTGCGCTGTTTGTGGCGTCACAATTTGATGTGATATTTATGATTCCCAACCAACGTTTTGGTGAAGTTTGTTGACATAACATACATATTCTTCTACAGGCACTCCCCTTATTTTATAAACTATCAGCGCTCCAAGCAGTCCCGTCGCCACGGGGGAGCTTTTGGGGTCTTAGACCCCCCAAACTAAGCTCCAAGTCCCCCCAAATTGAAACACGAAACACAATTAAGTAGTTGCGTTTTTGTCAATTTTTAGAGTGTCAAGCCCCCCCCCCCGCACAAACCCAAAGCTTCCCGCAGAAACGCAAAGCCCCCTTATTGAAAACTTTCTGGCGACGGTTCTGGCTCCAAGTTAGGATGTCGGAGGAAAATAAACCAAACGCTACGACGCAGCAGTTCATAATTGCAAAAATCTCAGGTTTCGCGTTAAAACAGGGGAGTAAAACACTCATCACTGGGTCAGAGCAATGTGCAACTGCAAAATGAGGCTGCGCTAATGTCTTGTCGAAACGAGCAATCGAGCATAGCAAGCGTGCGGCTGGACTGGCTGGCGCACAGCCCGGTTTGCAGGATCGAATCTTGCTAAACTACACAAGAATTGAGAATTCGAATAAAGTACGCATGAAAACTTTCATTGTTTTGTTATGTATAGAAGTGCAGCAAACTTTTATTTTTCCTTTTTCCCTGCTGAGACATTATCAAATGCCTGAATCCTTCTATGTTAAAAACTGCTGTTTTTGAGCTCGTGCAACGGTTCTATCATGCTACTGAAAATAATAATGTAGCCAATGCGGTCAGCGCTTGCGCTGATCAGCCATAACAGACAAAATAAAGACAATCGTTTCGGATAACGTGAACTATCGTGGAACACAATCATGCGTAGTGGACGAAAGGTCTGCAAAAAGCTGTGAAACCGTTTCTGGACGCAGGCGATATCCCAGATTCCCACCAAAACCTAATTATTACATTTTGACCCATTTGCAATGCTCCTTGAAATTTGCATGCAAATTTATTCCGTGGTATTTGCATTAAGTAGACAAATTAACAAGCAAAAGTATGCGAAAACAATTAATCTCCTTTGCGTAGGTAATCAAGTTTTTGTAATATATCAAGTTCAAAGGGAGTTTTAACCCCAACCCCCCGTGCGTACGGCCTTGGTTGGCTGTCAATTTTGATCTACCCACAATAAGTAATGGCAAAAATGCAATGTTGCTGTCAATGCTGTGGAACCAAAGCTAGAATTATTGCATTTAAATAAATAATTGTTAATCTCCAAAAGTACCATCTACTCTCATGGAAAATGCAAAGTACCTACATATGTTTGAAACAATAAAATACAGGTTGTGAAAATACGAATATGCACCACGCCATAGTTTTTAATTAGGCTACTTTGATTGAATCTGGTACACAAGCGTTTGGTATGTTAGATATGTCACAATTCCGCAAAATATCTATTACAAAATGCAGTCACAGAGAACCCACAAAAAGTAATATTAGGCATTCCACGTTCAAATGGACCAAATATGCCAAATCGCTAGGCAAAATATGCCCTAGCTTCTATAAATGCCAAACAGGCTGAAAAAATCTAGTTCAAGTTCAAAACAAACAGGTTTCAACAAAATGCCGAACAACGTTTTTTCTCCCTACTCCACCAAAAAAAGCCAAAAACATGCCAAACGCTGATGCATATGCCAAACAGCATTTTCTCATGCCAAACCACTTTAGATAAGGCCAAATTTTTGGAATTTGGCATAAAAATGCCAGCCTGGCAACCCTGTGTCAAACTTGAGTTGTGCAGTAGCTCAAAACTTGCTATTGTGAGATCACAGTATCTCCTGAAACGGCACAATTACTTTCATTTTTCTTTTCAGTGGTTGACTTCGCGGTGATTGATTTATTAATAATTCCACTGGCAATCAACGTTTCATAGAGCTTGACATCTGTATAGCACAGTTGCCTCACTCAGGTGAGAATGGGTTCTTGCGTGTCAGCAATGAAAGGTAAGTTAATGTACTATACTCCTCAGCAGACCTACTGTTTAACTTTCGGTTACAGAAAGTGTCGCATTCAGGGGTTGGATCAGGGGTCGGGAACCTTTTTGGCTAAGTGAACCATGAAACCTACATGTTTTTAATTGTATTTCCGTGAGAGCCAAATAATGTTTTTCAACACTTAATGCAACTAACTTACTTAACTAGCGTGTGCATTTTTAAGCGAAATCAACAATTTTAAACAACGGTAAATATCCGAATTTTCTCTTACATGCTTCTTACTGTTAATGAGACTTCTGGTGCTGCATGGTGTTGCTGATGACTTTGTAGGAAAATTACAGAAAAAGTTTCATCCGTAACAATCGTGTTAAGAAAATATCCAAGCGAGCCACATGCCGTCATCAAAAGAGCCACATCTGGCTCGCGAGCCATAGATTCCCGACCCATGGGCTAGATCGTGTGTTGCACCGTGGGAAAAAATGCTAAAGCACTCAAGTGTCAGCTCATGCACTTTAGCTTAAAATTGATCCTAAGTAACCCGTGACAAAATAGGGGAAAATGACTCTGGTAAACTGCTCTTTCGGAGGGCTTGATTGTGTGTTTGGAGGAGGCTTAGTCCGCCTAAGCCGCCTCGGCGATGGGCCTGTAGTTAATTAAAGAATAGTGTACCTACAATTACAACGGTTGATTTTTTCTGACGAAGGTTGCGCTGATTTGCCTGATTTTGCATAATTCAAAGAACCATGCCTGATTTTGAATAATTCATACTTCTTGGGGAGGCATGCCAGAACTCTCTCCGCGGTCCATTGTAGCGTCTTCACGCAACAAAAAAAGTCCGCACTTTAAACTCCCCATCTTCAGCTGCTTGAACATTTCCAGTGCAACAACTGATGTACAATCTTGCATTAGGCCAGGTTTTTTAAAGGAAAATGTTAAGTATCCGGTATGGACCTGTAGGGACCCGATGATAATTTTCTCTTATTCTAGGGACCCGATTTTCAATTCTAGGGACCCGAATCGGGTCACTGAAACACCTTAAAAAACCTGATTAAGCATACTTTAATCGTACTTACTTAATCCTGATTTCCCGTAGGTAACTGCATTCCATATACCAAGCAACTTTAGCAACGTGAGTTTAAACAGGGATCCGGCGATGTTGCACCTTTTGTTTCAGTTCTATTCACGTCTCCTCAACAGTAAAAAAATAGTGTGTCAAAAGAAACCTTTCCGCAGCAATGAACAAACGGGATGTATTTACCAAATAGATCTTTCGCCCATTTAGAAAGTATCTTCAGCTCTTTTAGAAAGAAATATTGTTAAAACTGTTGATGAAGACTGCAAGATTCCCATAAAAACTTCAAAAGATTCAATGCAGAAAGAAACTGAGAGCGTTGTAAACTTTACCCATATCATTTTATAATAAATAGCAGACGTAGTTGCATTAATTCTAGGCACGTTGAAAGGATTTGCAAGAAACATCAAGGGTGTAGCTAAAACGGGCGCGCTGGCCACTGTAGGAGGCTCACTAGCCAACACTCAGAAAAAATCTCTTGGGAAATGATGGTGAATCCGGATGTGGATGGCCATACTAAAACCCTAAACCACCGGAAAATACCCCGTAAAACGCACAAACAACAACAGCCTACTGAAAACCAAAAGAATACTATAAGTGAGGACCCGGTTTTTACTTTTAGCTTGCCAGTGGGGCGATTCCCCCCGGCGTCAGTTACGCCACTGCTCTTGAACACAATGAATTATTTTAAATCAGTTGTGCCAGGGTAGCGCTAAAACACTTGCAGAAGTACCGCCAAAACACTGGCCGTTTTACCTTCAAAATAGGAATCGTCTTCACACAAACTTGTACTCTGGAATATTCCATTTTCTCATGCTTCCTGCAGCAGCAGCAGCAGCAGTTGGCCCAATAGGATGGGTCAACTTACATATTTGCATCCGGTTAAAGTGGCCAGAGTAATTCTTAGTGCATTTGAATCTACTTCGTGCTTAATATTTTTCAGATATGTCTCCTTACTTTGCACCTAAAATTATCATCAACAAAGCCGTTGACATTAACCTAACCACGGTAAAATCAATACGTGAATAAACCTATTTTGTGAAGAAAGAAAAGCTGGTAGATATCTGAAGATACTCGTTCAGCATTACAAAATTTGCATTTCAGCATGCGGGGTGCACCATATTTAATGATCTGCCTCCTTTTCCTGACTATCATTACAGGAAAAGCAGTTGTGGTTCCAGCAACAAGTTCCATCGCTTCCATTGAAGCCAACAGAAGCTCAGAGGAATTGCCGGAGGAGATTGTTCGGAAACTTGCGTCGCAAGTGGATCAAGTCACTGCGACTGGAGGTGACACTGAAGAGGAAAAAGAAATGTGCACAGAACGACTGTCGCATATAGCAGAGCGACTTTTTTTGGTACGAAACTTTAACGATGATATATGAGTGGGATGAAAAAAGTGCTTGATTTTGTATGAAGTTACAAAGTATCAACCGTGCACCGATGAAAACGCTGCCCAGTTATTGTATCTACGTAATGGATGATAGCCACTAACTTAAAAGAAATTTTACTTCAATCAGTAAAAGATACGCGATTGAAATTTAAACAACTCGCATCCCACCGCAAAACTTGCACCAAAGAAGCATCAGCCTAAAATGTTATGTATTCATTTGGAAATATGACAAAGCACAAAGAACTGATTGCATAGATGCAAGGCCGGCCCTAGCAGATGCGGGGCCCAATGCAAGACCTGGGTGCGGGGCCCAATGCAAAGCGTAGGCGCGGGGCCCCTCTGAGCAGTGATTTTATGACGTCATCGTGTTCAGTCAACCGTGTTACGATCGTGGTAGAGCGCAGATACACAGTGCAGCACCCACTCGAGAATTGAGCACGTTTGCTAACGTTCGCGAGGAAATTTGCTAGTTCTAACAAGAGCGTTCTTTGTTAACAATGAAATTTATATGGCGTTTCTACTGAATTATCAAGCGCAAGGTGCATCTAGCAAAAATGAACAGTCTACCTAAACACCATGGCGCGGGGCCCAATGCAGCTGCATCGGCTTAAGGCCGGCCCTGCACAGACGGCTGTACAAATCAAGATCATAACAGCTGAAAAGTTGCTACTAGTTTCAGCTTTAAGGTTGCTCGTGGAAGATCTATTTGGAATGGAAGTCTTGTCCTTATACTGTATATAAGACATTAAATAATCTGGTCATTATCGTAGTGGCATTTTTAAATGAGGCTTAAGTACACGAACTCCATCCACAGAAAGTTGAAATACTCTATGACAAGATATTCCTACTTTACATTTCCTCCTCTTTCTAAAAAATAAAAAGCAAAAAAAGACCATGTTTTAAAATAAGAAAATGTTAGATTAAGCAATTTTTCTCCAAGCTCATTTATCTGATCTGTTAAGGCATAGCAACGATACTATGAGGCAGGCCAGTTTTTGTATATTAAACCGTGGCGAATAAATGTAACTTAACCTTATCTTATAAAAGACATTCGGTGTATTGAGTAACGTTTTGGCACACAGTTGAACAAAGTGCAACTTTCAACAAAACTAACCTTAGTGATGTATCTTTCAGCAAGACTTAAAGCTGGAAACTAAGGCCACTGTTGAAATAGACACAGAAAAACCTATTGAAGTTGAATCAGAACAAGCAAGGCGTCGCTTGCAAAAACACAGAGCTTCAATTGCTGCTCAAGAAGTGATAAAAGCAGAGTTGCACGGTGAAGGCATTCGTAATCTAAACACCAGCCAAGTGGAAACCACCTCAATCGGACCAAGGTTTGTTTGAACAAAAACGTTCCTTACTTTTTATTCGTATGTTGTATGTTGATGGAAAACAGGGCCGCTCTTGCAAGGTATAAAACCTCAAAATACGTCACAATAGGGTTTCCGGTGGTGTAATGGGAGAGAAATCAAAAAATTTGCGAAGCAAATAAATTTTAAACATAAGCCATTAAATCAAACATTTGTGGTGAGAAAAATTATCAAAAAATCGTTCGGATAGTATCTGAAACAAAAGGTCATCAACACACTTTTTCCCAACTTTCATATCAAAACCTCGAGGAAGAACCAATAGCTGCACAAAAAATCCCTTGTAAAAGTATGCTTCTTTAATAGCCTCTTGCAATACTGTTAGTTAATTGGTGCTTCCCTGATCGAAAATTATTTGCTGTTTTATCAATTTTGAACAAACTTCAACATTACATGATCGTAAACAAAGCAGATTTGGCCACAATTTTCCTTGGGACTCTCTGAAGGATGTGGTCCACTGATGCTTCGACAACTTAGTGATACTAACCTTGACCAGGATCGCATCGAAATCTCAAGCGTTCATCTTCTCTCATAGTTTTGTTGCACACACACATTGTTGTTGCTTGGCTCAACCTGAAAGAAGATTTGACTAACTCTACAACAAAATATTTGCCAGAAATCGTGTCGATTTTGTGATGCACAAATATTTACAATATAATGGTATGGTTTAATCATACATTTTTGTGACTCAAATCACGAAATAACACGAAGCAGCAAGAGAAAATACAATAACATCAAAGATCACTAGTTGATTATATAGTGATGAAAAAATATAAAAAATAAGAAATTTCACGTTTCGCAGCTTAGAATCGTGTTCTAACATGTTCAATCACAAAGGGTTGGCGAAAGACCACCTGGGTCAAGTTCTCAGTCAGCCCTGCTGCTAACACCAACCAAATGTTAATTGAAGACGTTTTACAAGTAGTAATAAAAGTAAGAAAAAGCGTCAAATCAACGTCAGGTGAAAAAAGCATAAAAACAACAACAAAAAACAGTGGGGTAAAGCATGCCTATGTACAGGGGGTGAGGTGAGCAACTATAGAGGTAGATAGGAGGGAAAATAATGGCATCAGCGCAATATTTCAGAATGTGACAAGAATATAAAACGAAGATCAAACAGAATGTGACAAGCATATAAAACGAAGATCAACAGGAAGTTGATGGCAAGATAGCAGGACTTTTTATATTTTTTGCCAAAAAAATAAGGCGAAGGTGATTTCAATTTTTCCGGAATGTTAGACCAAATTTTCGGACCAATATACTTGAGAGAAAGCTGACCCAGAGATGTTTTCATTCTGGGTAAATAATATTTTTGCAGAGAAGCAAGTCTTGTTTGCTATTTGTGGACTGATGCAATCTCAGCAAAGTAGTTATCAAAGTGATTAGGTAATCCACCATTATAAAAGGAGTACATGAATTTGGCAACTGACAATTGAAATAAACGAGGTGTTTCTAAAATTTTGTGCTTGGAATAGAGTACAGTTTTGCTATATTCAAGTGTTCTCTCAGCTTTATTTTGCAATCTAATTAAAGGGAGTAAAGTCGTCTTGTTGGCCCTTCCCCAGTTAAGCATTGAGTAAGTTAAATAGGAATGGAAAAGAGCGAAGTAAACAGATTTGAGCACTGAAATGTTGGTATAGTGTTTTAATTCGAACAACATTCCACATGATTTGGAGAGCTGTGTTACCAACTTTTCAATTTGAGGCTTCCAATTAAGTTTATCATCCAGTACAACGCGAAGATATTTTAAGCTGCTGTTTTGATATTGGGTGATGATTAATTGACACTGAAAAATTGATATTTTTATGGTTGTTCATGAGTATGAAATTGCTTTTGGAATAATTGATATATGATTTGTTAGCACGAACCCAGTGATCGATTTTTTGAGCTCATGGTTAACTGTTTTTTCTAAGATTTCGTGGTTTTTCCACGAAATATGCAGATTGATATCATCAGCATATAAAACAGTACTAAAGTTGGAGGCTTTTACAATGTCATTAATATATATAAGGAATAGTAAAGGCCCAACAACAGATCCCTGGGGCACGCCACATATAATTCAAGTCTTCAACTTCAAGGAGCGAAGTCTTCCAACATTACAAGAATTTTGTTGATGTTGACCGCACGTTAGGTTACAGGGATAACAATTAACGAAAAGAAAATATTTTCAGCAGCAGTTCTTGTTGCCCCTCGGGATACCATCAACATCAGCACTTCTCACGCACTGAACACTTTTCTTACTCATTTGTATTCCTTGCGATCGCATGTACTGTAAACGCCAAAGCACTTCAGCTTTCTCAAATATATATCCATTTTCTTTTCCGCTTATCAATGGGATTCCCAAGCTTTTCCGCCTCGTGCCTTATTATCCTCAAGCCAAAATGAATTAAATGATTTAAAATATGTCTTCAGATTTATACTGTACGGCAAATCAAAGTTTCACGCCCCTAGAAATTAAAAGAGTTTTACAAACATTATCTACGCTCTGTCAAAAACAAAACTCTAATCAAAAATATTATCCATTAAACTCAGTGATAACATGGATCGCACTCCGAAAATTCGTAAAAGCACAGATGTTGAGTCACTGGTGAAGTTGTTGCATATTCCTGGTGAAAGTGCACCACCCGACGATCCAGAAGACGAAGTTGCGGGAGAAAAAATCAGAAACATCAGTCACCAGGAAATCAATGTTGACCCTCAAGCAATTTTTTCACCGACCGTGAAATACCAAAGAGTTTTTGTGACGGGACAAAGCGAAGACTTCGATGTGTCAGTAAGCAGAATTGAATATTTGTTAAAGTTTTGAATGCTGATTCATGTTGCTATAGTACTTTGAAAGGTCTCTTTTGGCGAAACTTTGGTTTGAGCGGAAAATTATATGACCGACCGACTACGTTACACACACAGTCAGGAATACCGATACCTGAAAAAAACTACAAAGAATTTGTGAACTTTTCTGATCTGCAGGGTAATAATATATGCGACAATAACAACAAATCATATATTTAACGTAAAGCATCACACATCAAGAAGAATAAAGAGGAATTTTCTTGTTCTTTTGTGTTCCGCTTGTGTGATACAAAGTTTTCGCAAATTTTGCAACAGTTTACCAACCACTTGTAAAAAAACACTTGTAAATCATTTCTAACTATGGCATCTGTTGTCTACTGCACTTAACGTAAACTGTGAGTGATGTGTCTTCAAACCTACCCAGTGTCGTAGCCAGACCAAAACTTGGAGGGCACACATTTTGACTTTCAGCGAGCAACAGTATTTTCTTTGGATCACCGCCTCCCAAAACAAAAAACGGCAAGATATGCTAGAAATTTGGGGAGGTCCATGACACCTTTGCTCCCCTTAGCTACGCCTATGTACCCACGTAGAATTTGACTTTATCTGGTAATTAAATTTAAGAACCACGTCAAGCAAGCCACTAATCATTACAAGCAAATCGCAGGATACTGATTTAAAGATAAACACAAAGTGGCACAAAATAAATTCTATCAGTCGGAAAGTGACAGTATAATGTCAGCAAAGACTTTACTGAGCAATTAACTCGAACTCAAGCACAAACCATTCAGCACGGTTCGGTAAAAACAACACTTTCCAATTGCGTTATTAACACTTATTTGTGTTGAGACATAGCTGTACTGCACCTAAACAGGGGCGTGACGAGGGGGGCAAGGGGGGGCACAATTCCCTGAGCGTCGAATCACTATGGGGGCGCCGAAAAGTACCAAAATTGTCACAAGTACTTTCTTCAATGCAGTAAATTTGCTTGTTATATGTTTTGCTAAAAAAGCAGAAGTGATCGAAAACAGAGCAGGGTATTTAATAAAGTGGAAGAGCAATCTCCTAACTAAACCAGAAAATTTATTTGACAAATCGCGAAGTTTTGACGAAGTAGAACCACTGAACTCACTACCTCAAAACTTTCAAGATTGCCTGATCAATCGCGAATGCTTTCATGCTGACATTGCACTGGTCTTGGTAGCGACAAATGCAATTTCAACAGCGTCGACTGATTCGATATTGGCTTCGAACTTTGTAAAAATAGGAAAATTATTGCTGCTTGGCGCTTTTAATGAGTAAATTGACAAAACACATTATTTTGATATGACTACAACTAAACAAAGTGTAACAGAAGAAATTTCAAAGCTCATAAAATCATCAACTCTCATTGATGTCGTACATCGCAAAGGATCACTATGGTGGTCCATGCGTGCCACCCTGAAAAATTTCCGTTTCTGGCATTTTTTTGAAAAAACGTTTCAAAAACAAAAACAATTTTACTTTCGTTTCCAAAACACTTTCGTTTCGCAAATGTTTTCTAAATAAAAACATTTTTGTTTAAAAAAAAATTATTTTCGTTTCGGAAACACTTTCACTTTTGTTTGCAAATTAAAATCTTTTCGTTTCAAAAACAAAAACAATTTTATTTTCGTTTCGAAAACACTTTCGTTTCGCATATGTTTTCTAAACGAAAACATGTTCCCTTTAAAAAATTGTAGTTTCGTTTCGGAAACACTCACTTTTGTTTCGGAAAGGAAATCGAAAAAAAATCGCATTAGTTTTGTGGTTGTGGCCCATGCGTGCCGCCCTCCGTTGAGGGCCAGTCGATGTCTGGTTGTAGAATGTCTGGTTCGATGTCTGGTTCCAGAAGCTCGCGATCGTATTGCGCGCACATCTGAGCTTGACGGTTGTTGTTTGTCGGCTGTGACGAGTGAGAAGCAGACGTGTAGACTAGTCCAAGTCTTTCCTTGTTGTGATGACCTACGCCTGGGGAAATGTTTTTGAGGGATTTGTGACATAAGACGTATAACCTGTGTCTTAGAGTAAGTGAATGGAGTATCTTTTTGGCCAAAAGAAGCGGATGGATTGTGCGCATAGGGATTGGTAGTTGTGATGCAGTTAGTCAGCACTGAAATATGCTGGCCTGTAGCCTTGGTTGAAAAGTTAAAAGCTGATTCGTGATTTTAAGGAGCCTAAATAATTTTATTGGGCATCATTTGTCGAAAATAAAATTGTTTTTACTGCATTGTGCAAATGCAATATGCCCTAGATGCACTTACAGCATTTTTACTATAGCACATCTTCACCTAAGTCTGTCTGAATGAAAAATAGTTTTCGAAATACAACAACTCAGACCAGGACCTGTAAACTTTTCCGAGTCTGCACGTACTTTCTGCAAGCGTTATTATACGGTTTTATTCGTGAGTGGTAAATAACAATAACAACTATCACTTTTCTGTAGGAGATACGAGACTTCTCCATGAGCATCATGCACGCCTTACGCACTCGTCAGTTGTATATGCGGATGTCAAGACAAACATTCTCAAATAAAGTTGCCAAGACTATTTCTCAGACTTGTGGAAAAGCGCTCAAATCTCCTGTATACCCAGGTATGAGCAATACTACTAGGAAAAAGCTACGTTGTGCAACTGATGTTACTGAAGCACTTTTAAGAAAATTTTTGCAAATCCTGCCTACATCACCTCGGGTTTTACTGCAGATGTAGTCGCACGTACACGTTAAGCAACATCAACTCATATGGGGAAAGATTTAGAAAATAAATTACTGCACGGTTTTTCAAAAATCTAAAAACGATCAAAATTTCGCATGTACATTTCAACTGTATGATCTATAACAATAGCATTTTCTTTAATTTCAAAGCACTACCGGAAAATGATTGCTGCATTGTAGGTTTCCAATAACAAGGGTGCATTTTTAAGGGAATCATTCAAAGGTGGATTAAAAGTCAAGTTTTTTCGGAAACTTGAAACTATTTTATCTTTTTCAAGCAGCAAATGCGATTCAGTGGCTTTTTTGACGATTGATAAACACAATTATGTGTGCAAGAATTTTGATAACTTTTAAGAAATACTGTACAACTCAAATCATACTATTTTACAAACTTGAGAATTCGTTGATTTACATGACATACTTGAAAATTAAAAATTGCGCTTATTCACTGCATGAAAAACAGAATCTAAATGTAAGGTCAGCAAAACGGATCCAACCTTTTCGCTACTGTTAAGTTATTTTGTCCCATGACATAGGTCTTTCTTTAGTGTTTCGTCAATTTTGCTGTCAGATCAACTTGGAACGGGGCTATTCAGTATTTGATGTCTAGATTGCTTTGGTTTGAGCACATACTCATCTACCAAAACTTGTTGCGCTTGACTGAGCACTGCCATGTAAAGGTCTTTGGAAGCGTGTTATGGAGGCCTCCGTTAGATTTGAGATAATGTTGAACTCAGTGCCGTGGCAAGGGTAAGTGAGGCCCCCCCCGAAATTTCACGTGGGGCCCCCCATACGCTATTGGCCTATTATTATGAATTGCAGTAAAAAGTCGTAACCTCTCTGGCAGTCATTTT
>Ga0210059_1009428_pt1 | contig 15257 bp, 5 predicted proteins | sample Ectturendosymbi2_FD_188042 | JGI IMG/M metagenome (GOLD analysis project Ga0210059, IMG submission 188042) | Ecteinascidia turbinata endosymbiont from Florida, USA - Sample 2 (SPAdes) (version 2) | ecosystem: Host-associated > Tunicates > Ascidians > Unclassified | place: Key West, Florida... | reverse complement strand
TGGCGCCTTATCCCAGGTCTCCAGCAATTGCCGAAGAACTCCCGACAGATGTCGCCTCGCATCCCACAACTCTGAGCGGTGTGGACAGTGTCTTACCCAATTGCCTTGGCGATCCGCCGCCTGCCGCTGAGTCGCCAGGGTTCACCTCCCCGTCGCCGAGCACTGACTCCTTTCCGTCACCGCCGTGTGCAGATGTGCCTCCCCTACGCCGGTCGACAAAAGTCAGGAAACCCCCTGATCGTTTTGGTGATTGGTCCGTAAAATTTCAAAGGGGGGAGAGTGTGACGGTTTCGATGCCAGTGGTTGCCTGCGCCTGCACTGATTTGTCCGCTTATTGATTACGTGCCGCGTTGTATTGCATTGCTTTGCCTGGTCGTTTGTATTGCACGTCGATGTCAGATCGTTTCTAGTTTCGTACCAGGTGGTTGCTGTGTTGCGCTGCAGATGTTGATGCGTGCTGGTGTTCTTAGTTGAATAAAGCCTGGTGAAAGGTTTCGTTCGTCGCTAGCAGTTGGTAATTTCAAATAACGTAAGCTGCACTGCAGTATACGTATATGCATATTTTACCAAACCAACATTCCTGTACTGAAATACGAAGTCCGCAATCTGTGGCATCTTGTCGATTTCAAGCTTGCCAAATTTATCACAAATATCTTACAAGAGGTTGGTAATTAAAATAAAGTAAGCTGCAGCATACGTAGCCTACAGTAGGCCTATATATATTTCCCCAAACCAGTATTCCTGTACTGAAATGCGAAGTTCGCAAGCTGTGGAAACCCGTCGCGTTTGAAGTTTAGCAAACTTGTCACACAAAAATGTTACGTGTTGGAAATTAAAAAACGGCGGCTGCAGTACGTATATATATTAAACCTAGGGAGTGTAGGTGCGTACCCGGAAATTTCAATAAGAAGGGGGCAAACACCGTCCGAGTCTCAACATGTCAATCTTTGATGTACCGTGCATTTAATGCATCTTACATGAAACGTGCATTAATCCAGCGATTTTCCTGAACAATTGTGTTCAGATTTAGTGTGACTAGCAAAACAAAATAAGCTACTGGCATGTCACATCTTCAGTTTCGTATTGATTTGCACGGGCGATGCTGGTCGCTCGGCGGTGGTGAAGGATCTGAATTATACGAATTTAAACATTGCCTGCAATAATTAGACAACATTGTGTTTTGGGCAGTATTGCCAAGTTTTCTTACAACGAATATACCAAATCTTGTCTAAAAATGTACTACATGCATACGAAAATTATAGATGCAACGAACAACTTACAATCTAACGCTCTTGTTTCAATGCCTTTTTATTGTTACACTTGGATCATGAACAGTTGCTGTTGAGAAGTGCCACCATACACATGCTGCAACCTTAATTTTTACTTCTTTTGCTTTAGCAGAAACAGATTTATTAACAACTGGAAAATTCAATCTTCTAACACCTGCAACTGCAGATTCATTTCTTTTGTGGTCCACGGCATTATCATGCTCTATAATAGCTGCTTTGGGCTTTGCAATTTTCTTTTTGCACTGTTAGCAGAAGGGATACACAGCACCAGCACAATACTTGTTTTAGGATAGTAGCTTTATAGTAGTTACACCAAGCAACTGTTCCGTGATCTCGTGGACAACAGAGACTGCACCTGCGATATTGACTGCATCTCTCTTCTAAGTGTTTCTCTGAGAGTTATAATCACAAACAATTTAATGACAGAGTTGGGATCCATTGCAGTAAGCAACATTACAAAGATTGCTCGGAGTTTTTGACGTTTTGGAGCATGTGGGTTTTAAAGACACGTACAGTGAACTCAAGCAGGCCTGAAACCAGCTTGGAACCATAGGAGGGGCGAAGGGTTTTCTGAGAGGGTCCACATTTTTTAAACTATGTTCACTTGTTTCAAACTATCTCCAACACATTTTTCTAATTGGAGTGAAATTTTTTTATGGGAGGGCATCGACTCACTCCGCCTCCCTACTTACCGGCTTGAACTCAAGCATGCCCGATAATGAATGAAGCAGTTTAAAAAGCAAATGCCAGTGTTCCGTGAAATTAGTTGTAATCAAAACGAGATTTTCCAGCTTGCGAACTTCGCATTTCAGTGCAGAGATGTTGGGTACGTGAAAATAAGTGCTGTGTGTACTGCAGCCTATGTCGTTTTAATTCTCACACCCGGACTTCAAATATCAGCACAGGATAGCTGATTAGGTTAGTCGCATTTCCTAGCGTTGACATAATATGCAAACATTCTTCAAACGCGTTCTTAGCAGGAGGGCACGCCTCCACAGGGAGCGTCAATGAATGAATTTCCAGGTGGCACGTGCCCTTACACGCTCAACAACATGGAGGGTTTGATCAATAAGTTTACCAACGGCTTAAATCGGAACATAAACATTCAGGAAAAAAACTCCAGATAAATGCACCTTTCATGTAAGACGCATTAAAAGCAAGTGGCATCAAAGATGGACATGTTGAGAATCGGACGGTGTTTGCCCCCTTCTTATTGAAATCTCCGGGTACGTACCTACACGCCCTGGGTTAAATATATAAACGTACTGCAGCCTCCTTTTTTTTAATCTCCAACACGTACAATTTTTGTGTGACAAGTTTGCTAAACTTCAAACACGACGAGTTTCCACAGCTTGCGAACTTCGCATTTCAGTGCAGGAATGCTGCTTGGCGAAATATGTGTAAGTAATGCAGCCTACGTTGTTTCAAATCTCGCATCTGAGCTTTGTATTTCAGTGCGCGAATGTTCATTAGGTTAAATATATGTACTTATTGTACCTTCTTAGATGCATGTGAATATGTAGCCTTCAAAACTACGAAACACCACAGATTGCGAACTTCGCATTACAATGCAGGAATGCTGTTTTCGTGAACAACGTGCTGTAGCCGACGTTAAAATCCCCAACCAGTCGTGCATTCTTTGTGATAATTTTGTTAAATTTCAAAACGACCAGTTTCCACAGCTAGCGAATTTCGCATTTCAGTACAGGAATGCTGGTTTGGTGAAATTTTTATTTTTATTAATTAATTTTTATTTTGCATTCACACACAAGCCCATAGTACAAGCACACATTGTCTGGACAACGCAGGCTGATAAAAACAGGCAGAACAGAACGTTTCACGATGGCGTTGGAGGCAGAACCACAGACACATTCTTAACACTATTGTTTGCAAACCCGTAACACGTGGTACAACACTTCTTCCAGAGTAGGACGCTAAGTCGAGAACTGGTCAAGGCCAGGTACAGCACGAATGTGTTGTGGCATGACACGCCCTCAAACGAACACACACTGTAACGTCCGAGAACTCAGTCATGAAGTAAAATGCGATTGTAGTGTTGAAAGAATAAGGACGGATATAAACAATCTGACTGCATCAAAGCGCGCAACCATGCCTTGTTAGACTTTGTGCATCCTTCAAGAAGCAGGTACCAGAGATGATAGTGGATTTTCACTATCCGATCCTATCCTGTTTTTGAAAAATGATATCCGTATCCGAACCGAATCCTGTTTTGGTTGAAATCATACTATCCGTATCCGAAAACTATCCGAAAGTGTATTGCGATGCACAACATACATTTTTGTGCTGTGTCTATTTTGCCTCATGAGGCAAAATAACTGCTGGAGCTATTTTGCCTTTAACTAAACACGATTGGTTGAAGTAGTCACACGACAAGTTTGGAACGCATGTCCTGCTTAGTTGACCATGACATCTATAAAAGCTCAGTCCCATGCATGGATGATGGTTGTCATGGTTTCAGGAATGGCAAGCAGTTAGCAGCTTCTTGTTTGCATTTAGCGAACTGTAGGCTAAACCCTAACACTAAACATTGAACCCCTAAACCTAAAACTTGACCATAAACCCTGATCCTAAACACTAACCATAAACTCCTAAATCCCAACCAATTGCGTTCAAATGAAGGCAAAATAGTCCCAGCACAGATTTTGCCTCGAAGCAGAGTAGACACTTGAATGCGTTGTATCACTTTGGTCCCTGTCATGCTTGTAAACAGAAAGTGTGACATATCTTCTCTTGCAAGCATGACATATTGCATAACCTAAGTACTTTTCCGAGTCAATTGCATTAAAAAGCAGGCTGAAGTTTTGCGACACAGTCCAGTTACCACGGGTGGCCTTTGGTGGGCTTAGCCCCTCTGAAACAAAGTTCCATTCCCTCCTGGCAAATTGAAATATGAAGCACTATAAAACAGTGATGTTTGTTCAAATTTCAGAATGTCAAGCCCCACTGCACAAATGTGCTGTAAAGCTCCCCTATAGAAGACTTTCTGGTGATGGTTCTGTTGCCACACCAAGTTTTTCATTGGCCATTTTTTTTGGCAACAATGGTTAGATTTCAACACCATCCATGAGTTCACATTTAAGTTTTATTTATTAACTCTACCCATTATTGCACTTTAACCAAACCTAACTACATAGCAATGCTATCCTACAAACCAAAACAGTATTCAAAACAATACACTGGATTAAAGTTTGTCATTTATATTGAAATGACTGATTAAAAATTCAGTCTAACAAGTCAATGTAACAAATCAACAATCTTGTATATCATGTTTAAAAAAGCTATCTGGCCTGGTAGGCTATCACCCAACAACCAGTCAATGCAGGATCACGTAGAATAGGCGCGAAGACTACAAGACCTGGTGTAGACTTCAGAACACATTAAAAGAGCTAGTGCTCTAGCTAGTCTAAGTCTAGGTTACAAATCACGGTAGGTCTACACTACCTAGCCTTAGTCCAAGTACGCAGCAAACAACGTCCTTGTAATGTACACTGAAAGAGAGCCCTACCTTGCCACACCAGAAACAGATTCATGCTGACAAATTTGGCATAACTCTACAGTTCAGAGATTACACCGTAGACAAACTCGGAGTCATGGTGCAGAAGGCTGAAAAGATGCTTCTGAAGATAATATATGAATGATTGTGCAATGTGCAACTTTTTCCAAAAGTCTGAATCCTCGAAATATTTATAAAAACGTTTCGGATATCCGGATCCGTATCCGGTTCCCGTTTGAAAGCAGTTATTGGATATCCTTATCCGGTTGCAAACTCACTATCATGCCGGATTACCAGCCGGCAAACCGGATAGTGATCATCTCTGGTAGCCACCCTCATGCCCTCCAGGAAAACTAATTGGCTGTCGATCATATGATAAACGTGTTGCAAGCATTTGAAACCTTGATCAGAACAGTTTGCGTGTCTCTATGCGCCATTGTGCAACCCCATTTGAATTATCCTTCTGTTAGTTGTTTGCTTCAAAATCTTGCTATTAGAATGCCTTTCATTTCTCTCACACTACTGGATCCCTGCACCATGATGGGTGAATGACGCTACCAGTGGGGGTGCTGTTGAAATGTTTTGCCCCTCTCAACGTTGGTCGTGTGCAAACACCGATTGTGTAATGCACTACTGTATAGCTAACCAATTTTTGTGCTTTTGCAGTGATGAGCCTGAGTCATTTTTGTCGAGTGAGAGTCGAGTCATGACTTGGTCGAGTCGAGTGAGGGGTGAGTCACAAGAACTGTCGAATCACTTCGAGTCATTGGTTTGCAAGCTCGTGCCCATGTCGAGTCAAATGAAATTTCACTTTTTTTTCTGTGACTCCATGCTATGAAATGGCGCCCGATAAGTTAGGAAATGGTGCCCAACATGCTATGAAAGGCGCCAGATGAGTTAGAAAAGGGTGCTCAATATTGATTTAGCAAGTTTGAATGCAGGTTATTTTCATCTAAGGTTTTTCAGTTTGCGTTTTACTTGTCTCTTTTATTCTCAGTCATTTCAACAAACCTAGCCCAACCTTGCTGCAAGTGTTGCAACCTCTCGGTTAGTGTTGTTTTGAATGTACAATTTACCATGAATTGGATGTGCGTGAAGAACAACACCCATGTATATGTGGCACAAACAAGCAGACAAAGAATGAGCCTGACATGTGATCTCTATTGTTGCTTGCTGCCACAGTGTGAAGCTTCGCACACTTTTCGCTTGGGTTTTCCAATCGTAACAAAGTGGTGCTAAGACCTGGATATGAAGGTTGTGCCTGGTGCAACCTTCACAAGAGGTTCATTGCAAAATTGAGGGTATGTTGTTGCAAACTCTCAGTTGGCGCTGCGCTGAAACTGCGATTCGCCACGAACGGGATGTGTGCGAAGAGCAACACAGAATTATATGTGGTGCGAATAAGCAATAATAGAGTGATCTCGTCGAGTGATCTCTGTTGTTGCTTGCTGCTACAGTGTGAAGCTCAGCGCACTTGCTGCTCGACCTTTTCGATTGCAACACAAGAAATATACTTCCCTGTCTTTTGCATTCCCCATTCATGGACATGTACTTGGATTTGGATTTAAATCTTGCGACGTTCCACTATATTGCTCCATTTGATGGATTTGGATGTTATCATTATTGTTTAGCCAGACTGTGATGGGAATTGATGATTTTCTTTTGCACTTCTTCGTAACTTTCTGTTCAGTTTTGGCACTGCAGTTTACTGTATTGATAAGAGTTTCTCAAATCCATTGAGATTGTTATTTGTGTTTGTCTGTTGAGCCTTGTCTCTGACCATCGAAACAAGTCTTCTCCATTGTCTATCACAGTGGTTCTCAAACGGGAGCCACTTGGCTCAATAAGGGAGGAATTTTTAATACCTGGAAGGAAATTTTCTCCAGGGTGGAATTGGGGAGGAAAAGTTGTGGAAAAAAAACCTTAAGTGTTTATTACTATTAGCTTATTTAACACGTAAAAAACTGCACATAGAGGTTGGTATAGATCGGATTGTCTAATCTAAAGTATGCAAGCACAAGCTCCTTCATCATCATCGTTTGAGCCAGTTATTTCAGTCCACTGCTAGGCCGCACTAGATCACTGGGCAGGTGTTGAGCAGCCATTCGATGGTCTCATCATTCAGAAGCGTCAGGCCATGCAATCCGTGGGGAGGTCGGTAGATTGGACAAGGGAAGACAACATGGTCAACGGTTTGATCTTCTCAAACGCGCCACAATCACAAACCGCAGAGGGGTCATAACCCATGTGTACCAGCAGGAGCGGAAACGTCCAATACCGGTGTAGAGGCGGTTGAGCCGGATCCACGCTGTCAGTGGCTCAGCCAAGAATTTTGTTCAGGAGGAATGAATCACCTGATGCACGTCCAAATGTTCCCTCCGTTTATTTCAAAACAATTGAAAATTAGTATGAAGCACCAGTGAAAGCTTAGAAAGTTTGCTTTGGAGGAGGTCATGGCCTCTTCGGCCTCATTCTGGTTGCAATACTGCACGCTGTTCTTGGCAGTGCCATTCCAGGAGGGTGGGTGCCGTTGTCTGGGGAAAGTATGGAGTCTCGTAGTCACTAGCGTGCGGAGGGGGAAGGCCACTGTGCCATGGCCACTCCCACAGACCCTAAAAATAAAAAAATGTAGAAACAGTTTTGTCTAAAACTTGCTTCCGGAATGCACAAAAATGCGTATTTTTAGGTGTACTTTTGCAAAATTTTCCTGGGGGCATGCCCCCAGACCCCCTACAGTGGTCGCTCCTTTGGCACCTCCCCTTAAGTTGATTTGTGACTTCACACGATTGTGACGAAACTTGTTTCTTCCCCTCAGAAATTTTCTGCATACGCCGCTGCTCGTAGTGCACCCAAAACCTTTCTGCATCCCAGCACACTTCTGTTATTATCGGTAGATGAACTGATGAGTTGTTGAGCAGCGGGTAAAAAATGGGTGTCTCAATTTGGGACGCCGTGCATTGGCAATCGATGGACAAGTGAGTGGTTGGCAGGTCAGAGATGTAGATGATGGGGAGAAGGGGTGCCAAGATGGATCCCTGCGGGACGCCATTCTTGACGGGTCGTAGCATTTGATGCTACTGGAGGTAAGGGTGAACGCAATTACCAACCTGTTCCATGCTCAACCGACCATGCACATGTCAGGTAGCAAGCAGTGATGGAGTCTCGAGACTTGGTCTCGGTCTCGAGACCCGTTTTTTCAAGTCTCGGTCTTGTCTCGGTCTCAAGCTCTTCGTCTCGAGACTTTGCATAGGCTATTTTTCATGAATTTTTGCAAGGAGTGAAAAAACGGTTTTAAAAAATGGTTGTTCAAAATTCAGCCATTCAAAGACGTCAGTGGCTAAGCTTTCCTTGTTGCTATGTTATTTGTGAGATGGAGACAACAATTTGCCCTCTAGACCTACCCTGTTTAAAATTTGTACTGAATTCAATAAAAAATGTGTATGTATGTATGTACCAATGAAACCGCAGCGCATGATCTCTGCAACGAGACGTTGGGAGTACTTTGCTAAGGACAATCTTTGAACTAATTTTCCAGGAGTTTTGTTATGAAACCCATAGGCTTATTCAGAAGGGGTGGGAGAGTGCCAAAAAGTTTATTTTATTGAGAAGCCAAATAAAACAATGTCTTTTTTTCGAGATGCGTTTCAAAGCACTCTGTTAAAACGTGCTGGTGAAGTCGTTTTTTTTCTGCGTAATGCAGACTTTTTTATGTTCAAAAATGCCTCAGAACTCTCTTGAGGAAGTTTAGCTCATAAGAGTTTTATAGAAAGAGCAAATAATGTGCCATGGCTGATAGTTACTTTGACGCACTGTTATAGGCTTTACGGCCTTTCTGTGTTTTTTGACCGACATGCGGTGCTGCAAAATCTCTATGTGTGGCAGCAAAAACGGAAATTGGAAACAGTTGTGAATATCAGTTTAACGTAAAAATATGGAAATTATGAAAAACTTGAAAATATAAAAACTTGACAATAAAAAAAATAACAAATCTAGGAATTATACACATAGTCATAAAATCAGCGGGAAGGCGAAACACCATTTCACTGCTAGTCAACTACACCGGTAATCTTGAACTTCGCTCATTCTACTGTAGCATGATGCATCCCAACAATACCTGTCGAAAAGATATAATACTTTCTATCAGAAAAAGAAAAAAATCTTCACTGCGAAGGCAATGGTTACCTGCAAAAGATCTGCCGCAGTTGTAAAAAACTGACAAACTACGAGCACCTTATTCTGAGTAAGACAAAAAAAACAAACCGAAGTTGCTTCAGGGCTTCATTAGCCCTGTGCACTTTGTTGCTGCCATGGAAAACACATCGAATCCACGGTGCCAACTGATTCACAAGTAATGACAAAAAGTAAAAATTCCCAGCTGAACCACAACCTAGCATGTGCCAACTATGCTATTTGTTTAGCCATACATACATGCATATGTAAAGAAGGCAGAAAAAATAGGAAAAGTGATGACGAGAAGGGTGGCTAGCAAGCAGAGAAAGCAAGATCCATAATCGTGAAGTAAAAACAAGACCCATTTCAGTTTGTGAGTATTTGATTGTGATGCTCAAGATGCCTTATTAGTCCTGAAAGTTATAATAAGCAAGATACATGATTTTCTCTCATTTTATATTGTTGTAAGCAAATGTGAGGAGTGGAAAGAGGAATCATTTTTATGGTCGGCCCAGGGCGACAGTTAACATCGCTACGTCACTGCATGAGAGCATGCGGTGGGATATTACCTCGCTGGTTCAAAGTGTAAACCTAATTTGCGCCAAAAAAGTCTATTACTCTAATAGGCCTAAATATTTTTTCTTTGTGTCAACAGAAGAATCATGAGCAACATTTTTAAAACTTGTTTTGGACAGAGTGAGCAAGTTTGGATGGATGAAACAATTAGTTACAATTTTGCTTTTCGAAATTAAAAGTAGTGCTTTCGTTTTTATGTAATATCTAAATTTATCACCTCTTAATTATAAATCTTTTGAGATTAATTAATCAATTACTTGTCGTGTGAGGAGAAAAGTAACTAGGAAAGGTGTAGGTAACGTTACAAAAAATGTCAAAGCTTTGTTAGCCAAAATACACGAAATATGTGGCGAATAAATTTGAGTGTCAGTGCAGATGCCCAGTGTTAAAATAAAAAGAATGTAGTGAAACGGGTACGTGGTAGCTAGTAAAACACTTTAAAAGTGGATTAATTCCTTGGCAAATGATTTAAACGACGAAACACCTTGGCAAATAATTGAATGACGGAAAGCCACCTTTCCTGTCGAGTTATCACTTCACTGTGCTGTTTTGACTAGTGCTGTTGGGGCTGTATGCACTCGCCTACATCGACTGTACTTGTATAAAAATAAAAAGTAATGATTCGGCTCTTCTCAACTTCTCAAATAACATAGGCCTACTTCAATTCTAGATAGGAGACCAGAACATGGAAGCTTCATCAGGGCATCAGCTCCTGTCCTAACACAGAGGGTTGGTATTGTTTTGTAACGAACAAAACAATTGCAAATTTTTGTAACGAACAATAATTTGTAATTGTTTTTGTAACGAACAAAGCAATCACAAATTTTTCTGAGTTAAAACAAATTTTTTGAAGCATGGCAACGGCAAACACCTCCAATACTCAATTGGTTCACCGACATTTTTCGAGTGAAAAATGCGTAGACCATCTAAACGCAGCCAACATTTTCAATGTCCATGCATTTATTCAAGGAATTTTTATATAAGGCCACAGGTTTGAGGTTGTAAATTCCTAAGAAGTAAGTTAAAATTCTGAATTAGTCTGTTTACATGGCACATTTCATTGTGGCCAAATTGTGGCTTTTGGTCGATTGTGGCTTTTTATTTGCTGAGTCACGCTTGATATTGTGTCTTTCAGTGGCCCTGCTGGCGAGGTGGTCCAGGAATGAAAAGCCACCTCTGCTGATGTATCATGTAAGTTGTTGGTGTCAGGTCCTGATACGTATGCAGTTAGGCGCAGGGCAGGGCGATGGCACTGATGTCATTACAAATTGTGTGTGGGGTGAGCCTGTCACTGTGGTATGACGTTTGTTACAGCTTATATACGAAAATAGGACTCAAACCGAACAAACCAAAGTACTGTAGTAATTACTTCCTTTTACGTTGTTGTCAGTATGCCAGTACACTGTATTACTGCATTGATTTGAAGGGCAAGGTCAGATGCGGTGGGTTATTATAAAGACTAGGATTTTTATGATTGCGTATTATTTACTTTAGGCAAGTTGTAACCTAAATTATAGTTGTTCAAAAAATCATGTGCAATACAAACCATTCCATACTGTTTCATACAGTGGGTATCAGTATGCTAATTGCTGCATGTGGGATGTATGTCATGACAATAGAATATATGATATGAATGATAATTTGGTATGTTATTTTCAGATCTTCCTGACAGTAATTAATTACTTAACGAACCTAATCTCTGTTTTTCATGTAGGCTACCAGTCTCATTTACTGATTATTTTTAGGCAGTGACTTAGATGTGCCTGTGGATCTTGAAGTTTGGAAACCTATTCATACGCCACCTGTGTAACGCACTACAAGAGTGCAGTAGTAGACTTGGCAGAAATGAACTAAATGTAAATGATAAACCCTAAGTGTAGCCCTAACCTAACCCTAACCTAACACTAATCTAATAGCTAAGCTAACCTTATCTAATCCTGACCCTAAGCTAACGCTAACCCTTCAAGGTTACACGTAAGCCTGAAAAAAAGTACAGAAAAAAACAACGAAAGTCAGAATGGTGAGAGTCGAACCGAAAAACATTGTCATAGCAGGCTCCGCAAGTAATGCATAAGCCCTAGGCTACGAGATCCACACTGTTTGAATGACAAACTAACCCTTTTGTTTGAATTGCGTTAGGCCAGGTGTATCTGTAGTCACTTTGTATTTTTTATTATCAGACTTGCGATCTTTTTCAATATTTGAGATTTCTGACTGGCTGATATTTCCACCCAACTTGTACGGGTCTGCTGTGTAACAGCAACAGTGGTTTTCATCATGTTCTTCAGTGCTTAACTGTGCTGCTTCTGTGTGGTCTGGTCTGTGTTGTAGAAAACTGCTTTTTGCTTCTCTTATGCACTTCTAAACTTCGAAGTTCTTACATGATGTCAGTCATCATGCTTGCTGCATGACTTTTTCTGCTCTTGTAGATTATTTCCATTTTCACTTATATTTCTTGCCTAATGTATATTTGTGACTCGCTTATGTGCATATTTCTCAATTCTTCATGCATTGCTTACCCTCCACCTCTGTTCATGTGAGTGACTGTTGTTCCATTTGTGAATTGAATTTTGGGGTTTGTTTTTTCTATTTTGTTTGCTTATCATGTGTTTTTATGTGTCGTGTTTGTATGGCTTTTACACCTACGACCTCAATAGCATACTACTGTTTTATGAATTACTTTTACTTTGTACTAGTTTGCTATAAAATTTCTTTTCTATTCTTCTTTAATGCAATTTGGTGATCAGTGCCAAAAAATGCAAATTTCCTCGTAATCAAACTTTAATATCCCGCAAGCTGTCGTAAACTTTTGTTAAACTTACTTTCCAGTATTGTAAAAGTTTTGCATATGAGCTACACCTTCAAGTTGCTGTCTTTCTTAAGAAACATTATTAACATTTGAGACTTGATACATCAGCCATCATAACGCTCTTACCCATCTCCCACATTTTTTATTTCAAGCTCCTTTGTTACCAACGCTGACATCTGAAATGCCCAGTAGTGCTCACTTTTAGGGATGTTGTTCCTCAATTGGAACTTTTGACTCTTTTTAGGGATTTTTTATGAATTTTCAGAAATGTTTGAAAATGTGTGAAATTAATTATTTCACTTTGTTTTGCAAATCATGTTTGAAACTCCAAAGGCCATAAATAAAAAAATGTTTTCTATATTTAACGTTTATCAAGGCATTCTTATTTTATGCTGCACCACCACAGATTTAGGGATTTTGTAGTACTGTTCTTGGAATTTTTGGAGTTGAATTTGTGAGAGCCCAGATGCCCTGCAATTTATTATAGTTAAACACAGACAAAGGGCAAAGAGTGAAAAGTTGTAGTATTGCTGCAAAACATTTCCCACAAGCAGGTCAGGTTTCCCAGGATTGACATGTACCCACATTCTTCGTGGCCTGTTGGTGATGTCAATTTTGTCTAAATACATCTCTTGCTTCATCTTGTGAACAATGATGGAAACTACTGGTAATTATATCCTCATCTTTGAGCATAATGTTGTTTCTTGCTGAAAGACACCATATATAACATTGTCCTCAGTTGGATTGAATAAAAGCTGCTGTAGACTTGATCTTAAGGCTTTTTGAAATCCATATTTATTGAGTCTTTGAGATATGCTAAGATAAACCAACATTGCTTTAGCCATCAGTATCGCTAGAAAAGTGTTAAGTTTATTTCTACTGGTTTTTGAGATTTACTTGTGTTGCAAACATGCATGAAATCATTGAACCAACTTTTTGGATAGCACTAATTATAGTCATTGACAATACAAAAACTGTATGCATTTCATGACATTGTTGAGGAAGCAGCCTAAAGCCTTGCCTATAGTGTGAATCTTTTAGGGCTGTTGCATTGTAATATTTCAAACTTAGCTTTCAGAAGCAGTACAAAATTGTTTGCAACTTTAAGTATGAATTAATAAAGGTGAAAGATGGTCATATATTTTGAAAACTTTGGAAGTTTCATAATTAAACTATACAAAAATAGTCTTGTGCAGTTAAAGAAAATGTAGATATATTGGCACTTTGCATTGATTGGTACCTTATTGCAGGCTTTCAATTTGCACGTTGGCTTTTATTTGTTTATCTGCTGAATAGTTATTGCAGAAAGCATTTAAAGGTACCATGCTATTGAAAGTACATACATCTTGGTACAAGACGAATCTGTTTCCCCTTAGTGTTTTTGGTCAAATAACAATTTTGATTGATGTTCAAAATCATCAGTGAACCAGAAAAGCATTTTTTAGAACATGTGTTATCAATCATGATTATGAATTTCTTACCTCAATCATCAGTTGTTTCATTACCTCAATCATCAATTGTTTTCAACCCAGAAATGTATGGCCCTAGCATTAGCCTTAGTGGACTTCAACATCTTCAGAATATTTGTGATGATTATGCTGCTGAACACAACATGACTTTTAATTGCAACAAAACTTGTGGTGTATCTTTTTGCCTGAAAAAGTATAAACAACCTGCTTCATTTGAATATTTTCCTCAATGGTGTATGTGTACAGTTTTCAGACCAAGTCAAGTTTGTAGATTATTAAATGTCCAACTGAAGGATCACAATGATATCCATAGGCAAGTGAAATTCCAGTACTGTGCAGCAAATAAACTAATGGGCACATTTGCCCAGTGCTGAACTGCAGTAAAAACACTACTTCATGCCTATTGCATGCCAATGTATGCTTGCCAATTGTGGAGCAAATACGCACAGATGATATGAAGCATTTATGAATTGCTTAAATAATGCCTACTGAATTGTGCATTGCACACCCAGAATCGCGTTTGCCCACACCACGTTAACCATTATGTCAGGACCTTTGATGCCTTGTTTAGAAACTATGTATGGATTCATTTGCCAAGGTGAGCCTACATCAATTTCTTTTATTCAGACAAGATACAACAAATCTTCATTTTTCCTCCATTATTTAACCCTCCTACATGATGGTGATCAATTGCAATAGTTGATGGTGCATTGTATTGATGTCTGTTTTCTTCAGCATTGTCTAAACCTTCCATGCATTTCGTTCTGCCTGATTTTTGTTTTTGCTAAAATATGACATGCAAAAACATTTGAAACCTTGATCAAAACAATTTACATGCTTTAGCAAGCATCCCCATCTGACGATTTTAGCCAGTTACATCACAACTTGATGTTGAAATGACTTCAGTTTTCTTTCCACTGCTGGATTACTATTTGATGAGTGAATGCATTTACAGCTGCTGTGTTGTTTCAGTGTTTGGCATCTCCCTGTGTTGTCTGTGCTTACCAATTAACACTTGCTCTGTACTGCACTATTACTATGTTTACATGGCCAGTTTTGCGTTGTCTCGTTACCGTATATTATATGGATAATGAGTGGTCTGTTTCTGAACGTGATTTGCTGAGTCAGCACCATGAACAAGCCAATGCGTTGGCCACCTGGACAGGAAGACGTCTCGTTTGCGAGGTACTAGGCTAGCACCTAGCAAGGCTAGCATTCAGTGCATGTCTCCAGATAAGATATAACTGCAGCGTTATTTTAATTGTTGGTGTGTTGAATTCAGTTTTACAAGTGTAATACCAACATAATTACCATGCAGTCGACAAGGCACGCCGGCGAGGATGCGTAGTTTTGCAATAGATAGCAGTTTAGGCTTTGGGTTGGCAGTGTTAGGATTTCTAATTTTGAAGGCAAGAATTTTAACCAAATGT
>Ga0210059_1009427_pt1 | contig 15257 bp, 7 predicted proteins | sample Ectturendosymbi2_FD_188042 | JGI IMG/M metagenome (GOLD analysis project Ga0210059, IMG submission 188042) | Ecteinascidia turbinata endosymbiont from Florida, USA - Sample 2 (SPAdes) (version 2) | ecosystem: Host-associated > Tunicates > Ascidians > Unclassified | place: Key West, Florida... | reverse complement strand
GGTTAGAATGTCCGACTTATACCTTTCTATAATTTCCGACTCCGACCTCTCCAAAATATCCGACTCCTCCGACTTCATAAAGTGAATGAAGTTTTCCTGTCAACAATTTTGTAGAAACTGGCACTCAATCAATGGAAATGGTGGTACACAGCAAGAGTTCTATGTTTCAACAAGTTTCAAAGGAAATTGCACCATTTCAACAGGAGTTCCCAACTTATGAGTGTGATGTAAAAAATGCTCCAGCTGGACTTCCGGAGTCGGAGTCTGAAAAAAATCCGTCTCCGACTCCACCCAAAAACCTCAGACTCCTTGCGGCTCCGACACCGCAACCCTGGTCGTTTCTCTTATAAACTTAGCTTTCTTGGATGCTGCACACATTACAGATGTGATTCTCGAAAGTTTAAGGCGTCAGTTTGGATTGCTTCGCTTGTCGGCTTGGGTTTCGATGGTGCACCAGTCATGTGTGGAGAGTGCAGAAACAAGTGGTGTACAGGAACAAATCCATGAGAAGGTTCCTTCAGTCTGCGGTGCTCACAGACTGAACTCAGTGTTGTAAAGGATGCGCAAGCAACAATTTTTTGGCTTGCTTGAAAAAGTTTGTTTTCGTCAGTAACTCTAGGTTCTTTGCAATACAAACAGAAGTGTTTGCTCAGCAACAAGTACGAAAACTGCAGCATCCTGAACGACACGTGGTGGTGGTGTAGAGCCAGCTCTTGCGAAAGTGCTCTGCTGCGTCTGACATGCTTTGTGACGTCCTTGGAAAGAGACCTCGGTGGACGACATCGAGCTCAAGCCATAACCGTTCGGGAGCTGCTTGCTCAAGCCAAATTTGTTTGCTTGATGTATTTTATCGATATTTCAGGTAAAGTTAAAAAGTACCTAAACTGCTGCAAGAAATGCAGAAAAATCTCGCAAAGGTAACGGAGCACATTTCATCTTTCGTGAACGTGTAGTTGGTATGCAAAAAGTTGACTTGAGCGAGTAGTACTTTGAAAAGGTTGACAATCTCTGCAATGAATGCAATGTTTCATCTGAACCATGTGACAGCGCACAAAGAAACCTCGGCGGTTAGATGAATTTGGTGACGGAAACAATTGGAGAGAGACTCTCTGGCCTGCGTCCAGTCCACACCAGCATCTTCTGTTTAATCTTGGACTGTTTGATGAAAGAAATAGTCGTGTTTCTAAGAATTCAGTTGTCATAATCGCAGGGCTTTCATCCTCCGTCGCGAGTTGAACATTTTTTTCAATTTTATGGACGCGATTTAAAGCACGAAATAATTATAGCAACGACATTGCTGTTGAAAGAGTCTGGACAACCTCCATCGCTCGAGCAATTCCTTCCGTTCTTTCGTCCTTGCTACAAGGTGGCGTCTGAGTGCCTGTACAGTGTACAAGATACTACTTATCGCTGTGACCCTTCCTAACAAGCGCTACATGTGAGAGAAGATTGTCAAAGATGGAAGTAGTGATAACATTGATAAGGCGATGTCCAACGAAAGGTTAAGCAACATAGCTCCACTATCAAAAGAAAGGGCACCAACGGAATAAATTTAGACAGCTTTGTCGATGAGTTTGACAGCCGACATGAAAATCGCAAGATTAAACTACACTATGACAGTTGCCGTCTACTGCACAAAAGTGTCGTCACGCTCGTGACCACTGACCATATACAAAATTCACATTTCCCACTTTTTATACATTATTATACCCTGGTTAATTGCAATTTTCGTATTTTATACGTTATTTCCCTATCTTATGTAGAAAAGCCATATTGTCTAATATTAGTAAAAATATGCGGTGTCCTAGGCAAAATTCTGGGGTCGGAGATCAACACCACACTGTAAATAACCTCAAGCACATCGAACTGCAGCATTGGTGATAGTGTTGAACTGCGATATATTCCCATATTGCACGCTATGTGTTCAGCGCACTATGGTATCAATAAAAACAAGAATGTTAGGCTACTGTGTTCGGAACCATCATGCACTTCGCCAAGAAATGTTTACTAGCCATCGCAGGAACATTAAAATGGGGTTTCTTCTCGATAGAAATGGAGAAAGACACTGTTGAACTTTGCGCAACGCGATAAAAGTATAACAAAAACAACAAATTTATTTATAGCAAAAGATTTGCGTTTTACCGTCAAAATTTTGGTCAGTCCAACTTGGCTCCCTAATTTTTGAACGTTAGAATCGCCACTGCCACGGAACAAGATAAAAAAGCTTGTCTGAACGTGACATGACTATTTTTAAAACATATGACAAAAAATAACGAGACGAAAGCAAAGAACTACTGTTGTACCTGTCGTTTAAACCATTCTTTAACAGAAGTTGTTGCAGCCGAGGTTTGGACATGCGGTTGATTTCGCCATTGATCCTTGACAAGCCGTGGTAAACAGGGTCAATTTCCAGTTCTGCATCATCTTTACGCGCATGCGATTTGCGCATTTCAGAAAAACAAAGCACTTTAAACAAAAATAAACGCATCTAAGAGTAGTTAGTTTGAAACGCAACGCAGTACATGGACTCAACTTTCATAAAAATCATACAGGCAATATATCAATATAATGCCACAATAGCCGCCAAGAAGAGAAACAGTAATGGAACTGTTGGGAAAATGCCAGGTCGCCAAACATGTTTACTGCAGGGCACAAAAAACTCCAAGATTTATTAATATGAACGGTATCCACAAAAACCTGGTCATTAGCTGGTCGCTTGGTTGCCATCATCAAAAGCACAAAAGTGCCAAACAAATAAATAACAAAGCCAATTTACCAAGTAGATACGTTCTATTCAAAAGCTGTTTCAATACCAGAAGTTCAGTCAAAAACATGGACCAAACAATCAACAATGTACAGCTGTCAACAGCACAACTCGAAAAGTGCACACATGCATCATTTGTCTGTGATACACACAGAGTTGTTTCTGGGAATGCAAGGAAGTTGGCAAAGTACCGTCTGAACCAACTTTTACTGGCAAAGCTGATAATATTATCATAATTTTTGAGGTGCTCACAAGCCAAAATTAATGTTATTGAGCATTTTGGCAGTAGTTGAATGCAAATCTTGGAATTTGTCACCATTTTCACCTGAGTATGGTCTTTTCCAATTACCAAACCGGATGATAAGAACAAGTTTGTTAAACTTAGCCTGGTACTTGCCAACACTTTTGTTTGAAGGCCAACTTGGTTTAGGTGCATGCTAATTACCATAACTCTTCATGAGAACACTGACAGGCACCTAAAATTTGCCAAACCACAACAAAAATGTATAATGCATAAATAATACCCACAATTGTTCTCATATTTTTAGTCTTTCAAATATTAAAATTTTGTTAATCATTTTGCCATAAATTTACTTCATAAAACTATCACCAAAATGTATGTGGCAATTGCTTCCAACTACAATAAAGTAAGTGTTCAGCAATAAATATTTGCTCAGCTAAAAAATCAGGACAAGTCAAATGCAAACCAACAGTGTCAATGTTTCAATGAAATTGGACTTTTTCTAGGTCACATCACTGCTTGTTGAAGTTATAAGCATGGCAATACATTTTTGGTGATAGTTTCTGGTAAAACAACTGTGAAACACTTCTGAGGTCAATGACAAATTATCAAAAAATGCAAAAACATTTAATAAAAACCTGTCATGTAATTTACAATACAAGCAACAGTCATTGCATAACAGTTAAAGTCAAAAAAACTACCTGGGAATCAAATACCTCAAAAGTACAAATTTAAAACTACACTGCATCACATCTAAGGACAAGGAATTTTAGCACCACTTCAACATATGCATTTATGACATATGATTGAGTGTGCTACACTAATGCAGCTCCATAAAATTAATATTAAAAGATTGTGGATTACTAATAGTACTGGAATACAACTGGACTATGCTCTGGTAAATTTATGTCATGCTGACTAAAAGTTAAGCTAAACAAATGTTTTTTACCACTCTTTAAGGTAATCAAACGGCATGATGTCAAATTGCAAATTTATAAAACCAAAGCTTTAATTATAGGTACCATTAGTTATTTGTTTTCTCAAAACAAGTTGCACTCTAATCAAGTGCTTGCTCCCTGCTGTCTTAGCATAAAAAGCAAAGTTTTGCTTCATTATTTTGGCCAGCAAGAAAATGATGGCCACAACTTAATTCTTATATCCAAGATAGTATGTGGCAGCCTGTGATTGGTATAAAAACGAATTTTTGTGCAGTGTAACATAATAGAATGGCATTCCTTCTTTGTAAATTTTTCATATTTCAGTTTTTGTTACCTATGGTCTTGCGTGTTTCCATCTGTTAATGGCCCATCAACTACAAATGCATATGAAGCCACACCTATAAATGCAGCATTTTAACGCTCTCTAATAGACAACAACCTCTGGTGACACCTATCAAGCTCTTGAGCATGAGTGCTTTCTATACACTAGCTCAGTGTGGTCCAACTGCAGGCCCGCAGGCCACATGTAGCCGGCAAATAGAATTTTTAAGGCCAATAAGCTTTTTCAGCATTGTTTGTTGTGTGTATGTCACAGTAACTAATTTTAGTTAGAACAAGCATAACATCTTTAAACAGAACATTAATGGGATTAGACTAGATTGTAGGGAGATTCTGGAAATTAGTCAGCAAAGATAAGATTTCCCAAACTGAAAGATTTTGCGCAAAAAACCCACTTGATGTTTTGAGCACAGTTTCTGCCTTGAAGCAAGTCAAATCTAAAAACAGAAATGGAATTACACATGAATCATTGGACAATAATGTCTGACTTGCTACAACTAACATATTGGGTTTGATATGGGAACAATAGTGTCAGAGAAGCCTCAACCACAGGTATCCCACTGATAGAGATTTGTAATAAATTGCTATTTGCTGCTGTACAATAATTTCAATGATGCGCTCACCTTTCCTTTTCAATTTTAAATCTTGTGAATCTGTTGTCTGCCACACCATTCTGTTAGAAGTGGCCCACAAGTTTTCATGTTTATGTAAAATGGCCCACAGGTCAAAATATAGTTGGACCACGCTGCACTAGCTCACAAAACCAAGCTTTAGAACTTACTTTAAATAGTTACTCAAATTGTTTAAACACGGTAAAGGAACTAATTTCAGGTTCTGTTTATTGGCCACTTGTGCATTCTGTATAACAGAAGAGCTACCAGTGAAGGCAAATCTGTCTTGAATGGATTTTTAGGACACTGACGCAGCTACATAGTCTGGCACTTTCCCACAATTGTTTGCAAAACAAACTACAACTTCAAATAGTAGTATGCCTCCAACCTAGAGCACTAACAGTTATAAACCAAAGATATTATAGAAACATTAGAAAAAATAGTGAGAAGTAATTACTTTATGCTGAAATATGTATGAATTTGTCAAGAATGCATATAAACATGACAATTGTGCAAGAAAAACAAGCACCAAATGGCACACCCTGCAAAACACAACATAACCAGCTTGGTTTTCTTATTAACAAGAATTGAGATGCATAATGACAAACTTGGAGCACCTAACTGGCCACAACTTTTATCAATGGAATTAATAGGAAAATCTGATAATCTCATTGCATGAACTTGTCAATAGTGGCTGCTGATACTGTTTTTTGTCAAATCAACTCAAGTATTTTGACAGTGCCTTGGCTGTTCGCAGCAGCTACAATGTTGCTGTTGTTTCTCCATGCAACCGCACTCACAAACTCATTGCCATCATCATCATTTTGCTGTCTGTCCATAACACTCTTTATCACATTGAACTTGTATGCAAGCAAAGACTTTGATAAACCTTTATAATAAATGTATAATGAGTTGTTTTCACTGCCACATGCTATAAAATCCCCATCTGTTGCAAGACCAACAAAGTTCTTATCATTTGTGTGGCCACGAAAAGACCTAATGCATGACTTAGCATTAGTTTTCCATAATTTAAGTTCACTATCTGTTGATGCTGAGACTATTTCATCTTTGTCAACAAATTTTGCATATGAGACAGCTTTTTTGTGGCCGCGAAACACAGCTACAGGTTTTTTCAAAGCGCGCAAGTCATAATAGTGCACAAAATGGTCAGCACATCCAAAAGCAAGCTGAAAAGCAGAATGTGGATTAAATTGAACACAACAAACATTTGCTTTAGCTTCAATGCTATTAACAGAATGTTGGGTTCCAGTTGACCAAAGTTTGACTTTTGCATCATCAGAGCCTGAAGCCAACAAGCGAGGATTAACTGTGTTGAAATCAACACTCCAGCATCGCTTTTCATGTTCCTGTAGCACTCTTACTTTCTGACCCTTGAAGGCATCCCAGATCACCACAGAACCTTCATAATCACTGCTAGCTAAAGTTGACTTATGATAATGACTCCAGCTGATACAGGAAATTTTAGAAGTACAGGCCATTTGTATAATAGGGCAGTTGGCACCATCAACCATATTGTTTATCACAGATTCATAGTCATAAACTTTGATTTTCTTGGTGACGCCAGCAACAGCAAAATGATCGCAATCTTTGTCAAAATCTATACTTGATACAATGCTTGACTGATTATTCAAATTGTCTCCAGCATAACTCAAAGTTGCAACTGACCGAACAGTTGAAAACTGGGTAAACTTTTTCAATTTTTCACTGAAGTCCGTCAGAAGTTCAACATTTCGATCTTCTACAGGACTAACATCACTTATTCTTGTATTAAAATAGCATTCTTGCAAATCATCAAACTTTTCATGCATATGACATCTACGCTTTGCTAAAGTCTGATGAAAAGAACTTTCACAAATTTTGCTTTTGCTATTTAGGTTATTAAATGTCTCATTTTCAGTAACAGATGAGGTGCTAGGTTCACCTGCGTGTTGTGGCTTTGGAACCATTTGCTCAATTTTTATATTAGATTCAGCATGATCTGGGACCACAGAATCAAGCAGTGTCTTGTTGTCTGCTTCTAGGGTTTTCTTAACACAAGATATATCTGAATCTACCAATGAAATTTCAGCACTAATTTTTTCCAATGCTTCTTGCTTCTGTTTGCGTAATTCATACAAGAACTCTAGCAAAATTTGATTATGGGCTGCAGTGCTCTCAGTCACCAACTGCTTCCTCTTTTGTTGCAGAAGACGTAACATGCAGTCAATATCTTCAACATGTAGATCACCATCTTCCATGGTCAGGTATGATTGCCATTCCCAAATTCGACTGTCTGAAGTGAAATTCTGGGTGTTTTGCAAAACTTTGTTCATTTTTATCCTTTGTTTTTGAATCAAGCTGTTTAATAAAAAGTTAGGAAATATTTCATCTTTACTTTTCAGCACAGTGTTACATTTTGTGCATTTGTTACTGAGCTCCAAGCTCTGAACAAGACAAGCGTAGCAAAATGTATGGCCACATTTAGTCATATATGCTTCCTCAATCAAGTTCAAACATATGGGACAAATCAATTCACTGGTAATTGCAGTATAAGATCCCAAAACTGATGGCTGCAAGGGTGTAGCACTTGTAGCTGATGACTTTATAGGATTTCCATTTGACGATCGTTTCATTGCACAATGTTTTGTGAAAGTAGATCAATACCTGCCAACAGAGTTCTTTGCACAAAGACAAGAAAAATAACTATATCAGTTGATATTTTATAACATATTTAACAATGCAGTAAAAGGATACCTGAAGTAAAAGACTATGTCACAAAAATTGTACATAAGCTGCTTATAGTGCTATTCCTTACACAATATATGCACTGACATGGGTGGTACTACAATGAAACCATTGCAAGAATTAGCGCCATTTTGTCAGCATAGAATTACATGGTCATTTAATAGTCAGTCCACAAACACATGCAGTGTAAAAGTATCTTTAACACCTTCTGTGCAGTGTGAATTCCACGCAATTATTCAGCTGGTGCGGGACAGTTTTTAGGTTGTTTTCATCCAACAGCTATACTCAAAATTGAGTAACTCAAAAGGTACTTGCCCAATTGACTTCAAATTTTCAGGTAAGATGCATTTTCACACAAAGAACATTCATCTGAAATTTGGTGGCAAAAGACCACGCATGTTAAAAGTTATTGCACTCTACTCAACAACTACTGAATCTAAATTAGCACGTTGCTAGCCATGCACACAAACAATTAGTTCGATGTGCTGGGAACACAGTCTGGTTGCTCGATTAAAAAATTATTAACTCGGAAAGTTCTTGATGCATTGAATTCAAATTTTCAGGCAAAATGCATAACAATCCAAAGATAATTCTTCTAAATTTTGGTTGCAAAAACTTAAGTTTGAAAAAGTTATGGTGCTTTACGCAACAACTGCTCAACCATGATGAATAGGATAAAGTTTTGTAGCCTATGTGCATCTGTGCTCTGTAGTTACGAAACAGTCAAATTTTTAGGGATGATGGGCATAGGTATGAAGATTATATCCAGAAATTTTCTGTCCACGAATACGATTTTTTAAAAATTATCCTTGAGTCCTGACAGTTGTTGCATGTGTGAGTGTTTTGCAAAGTCTTGTAGCCTAGCAAAATGTTGCTGGATAACAAACCACATTACTAAAAATGTTCTTGCTCATATCATCTAAAATTTTTAAGGATTATGCAGGTAGGTTTTGGAGAACATTATTGTAAATTTTCATTGCAACCAATGAGTACAAAAAATATTACAGTGTGTGACATAATAATTGTTCACACCTAAAATGTTTGAAAAAGTCTTGTAGCCTAGGTTTAGCAAGATGGTTTGCTACCAAACTTAATAACTCAAAATGTTTTTGGTCAATTTGTATGAAATTTTCAGGATTAAAGAACATTTGTGGAAATTTTCGTTGCAAACAAACAATTATGAGAAAAGTTAGCACGTTGGCAATTATGTATGTCAATCCACATCTAGTGTATTTGATTGAATGTCGCACGTATGCATTATTCAGCACCCTGTGCATTTGAACATATGACGCATATATACGCCAATCAGCACTGAAGGTGTTAACAAGCATACTTCTTCAACTTCTTCCCCACAGACATATAACAGCTTAAAGATTCATAACTTTAAAACAACTTACTAGGTGAAAAGAATCTATAAAATCCAACTCTAAATCTGGCAATTAGTATTTAAAAATAAGACATTTTAGTCAACAAATTTGTCGTGGAATATCATAGCCATTGCAATGTCAACAAAACGACACTGTATCGTTTAACCATTGAAGTAATCAACTTAACCCTTAAACGGCCGCGATTGGCTGGCCTTTTTTTGGCCAAAAATTGCCAGCCGCTAGAGCTAGAGAGCTGTTCAAACCTCTACGGATTCAGCAAGTCTTCTAGTTGACATCGAAAAAAAACGTTTTTCGTTTTCGGTTTGGTGTTTTCTGGAGGTGACATCACAATGAGGGCATGTTTTCAAATTTTTGGTCACCTTTACCTGGCCTTGGGCCCTAACCCATTGACCCATTCTTTTGAATCAAAGTTTTCTTGAAAACTAAACCAAAATCCGCATCTATAGAGCCGTTGATTGACCCGCTAACATATCCGTAGCCGAAATTATGGGTTAAAAACCCAGTTTTTGGCAAAATTCAAACGGTTCAAAAAAAGGCATATTTTTCTCTTTCAGGGAAAACTTTGGCCAGCTATAACTCGGCAGCAGATTGAGCTAGAGAGCTGTTCAAACCCTGTAATGACTAGTGGCGTCGTGTAGTTTAGAATAAATTTTTTTTTTTTAATTTGGGTGGGGATTTTGGGTCACAGGGGTATATTTTTTGGTTAATTTTATGACGTCATCATCCGATCCAACGCACCAATATTTTGGCTCACAATATTTTCGGTTCCTAAGTGAGAATACGCGTTTTTAGTGCCCTTGATTGAGTTTCTAGCGTTTCTGGTTCAAAAGTTATGCCAAAAATATTCCAAATATGACAGGAAACTCCCAGGGGATTAGTGGGGATTTCCCCAATTAATATTCTACCATTTTTGCCATAACTTATCAACTAGAAACGCTAGAATGTCCATCAAACCCTTTAAAAGCTTGTACTATAGCCTAGAATGCATTTAAATCTCGCGCTGTTTCACGCCAGTGATTCGGCTTGATTTTTGAACTCCCACGGGATGTTGACGTCATGGATTGTTTTGACAGACCTGCAAACGCCAAACCAAAAACAAAAATTTTTTTTTCGATGTCAACTAGAGGGCTTGCTGAATCTGTAGAGGGTTTGAACAGCTCTCTAGCTCTAGCGGCTGGCAATTTATGGCCAGAAAAGGGCGAGCCAATTTATTGGCTCAGGCAGTCGTTTAAGGGTTAATGCTTGAATTATTTTTTGCGTCAAAGATTCTGCTATTGATTAGATAATTTGCTTTCATGCCAGGGTTAAACTTGGACTAGGGCTTTGAATGTTCTCCTACAGAACACAGGCTTTCAATTTTAGTTAAACTGCTCTGACAGTATTTTTAAATTTTTGCTTCCTTTTCTATTTCAGCATAGAACCATTATTTGCAAAACGTTAAGCATTTGGCAAAAATCAAGATTAAATTTGGAAGGGTTTTGATAGCATATTTTAGCAGCATCATGACTATGTGTAATAAATGTTTCTCAATGAGTTCACCACATTCAGCAAAGTGAAAAAGCCAAGCTGGTTGCATGTTTCTAACAGTGGTCATTATGCTGTGGTTATTTTAACTCTCATATGCTCCAGAAACACATTTACAACCCATTTTATTAGGCTCTAATACAGAGGTTCACACTCTGGGTTGCCTATACCCCTAGGCCAAGGGCTATATTTGCCTAAGTTAAAGGGAACATTTATTGCACAGCTGCAACAAAGTAACTTTAAGACATAAAAATGGAGTCTACCTTTGTAGTTCTAAAAATCTAAAAGTTCTTTTTAATAATTCAGTGGATTTTCAACATTTTTGTAATAAGAAATTTGCAGGGTACTTGCTCATCTGTCAAAATGCTGAAGAGCTACATAGAGTAAGGTTGGGAACCCCTGCTCTATAACTAAGTGTTTTGGTCATAGACTGAATTTTTTTAAATGACCGAAAAAAATTAAGTCAATTTGGTCACAATGTGGGTAAAAGTATATACAAACATTACACTGCAGCTGACATGAAGGTCTCAAAGGTGGGTTACAGAGCTGACATAAAGGTAATTGCACAGCAAGCGCTCACCAACACAGGAGTGAGTTCGTGACAAAACTGCTCAATGCGCAAGCCACCTGGTGAGAGGAGGCACAAGCAGTCGCTGCCTCCATTCGTGACTTTCGCTTAACTTGAAGAAGAAATACACAAATTCAGATGTAATGACTGTGAAAATGATAAGAATCATACAATAACTGCACCTTTTCAATATGAAAGGACAAATCTTTATTAAATTTGTTATTTTGGATCCCTAATTCGTTTTGCACATTTCATGATTATGGTAGGGGAAGCACTCACTCCTTTGCCTCCCCTGACGGCCCGTCACTGATTTTTTATCATTCAGAATTTTGAACAACTTGTACTTGCCCTGAAAACAGAGTTTGCCCTGAAATTTATTACTGTATTGAATATACTTTTCACATTCAGAATTTTTGAGCTATTTATGCTTGCCCTGAAAAACATAGTGCGTCCTGAATTCACTGTACTGAATAAATACTATTCATCATTCAGAATTTTGAGCAACTTGCGCTTGCCCTGAAAACAGAGTTTGCCCTGAATTTTTCAAACCGCAGGGGCAGCCACCCCCCCCCCACCTCGTACGCCACTGTGTGTAAGTCGCACCTAACGTTTTGGGTGAATTTTTAGTACAAAAAAATGCAACTTAGGCTATTTGAATAATAACGGTAAATAAATAAAAAAGCTTGCTTTTGCCCAAACCACAATTTTGATGAACATGCTCACATGAAATATTGGGCCCAGTAAAAAAATTTCCGTAAGTAAAGCAGCAAGTAAGGTATTATGACAGTAAGTTACTTCTAAATTAAAGAATTCTGTCCTAGAATTAACTTTACTAAATGATTTTAATTCTTGTAGAAAAAGTCATTTTTTTTCTTAACATTTATCATGAATTTCAGTGTTCACTTTTTAGGTCATGCTGTTCAATTCATCTTAAATATTAATGAAACCAAATTATTTATGCAGTTGTCACAACACAAACTTGTATTTCATGTGAATAAGTATAGTCAGTAGTTATCCGGCATATTTGAATGGGGATCAGAATTTTTGCACGCAAGGCAATAATGGTCAGTCGTGGCTTGTGGGCTTTCCAAGTTAAAATCAAGGGCTGTACAACATAGGCGATTTTGAAAGTGACAAAAAATAAAATTTTAATGAATAGTTGGTAGAAATGTTCATATGTCGTATATATCAGGGATGTCCAACTTTTATCAAAGAAGATCAAATTTGATGAAGGTGTCTGTGGGCTAGCAGGACCTTCTGAATTTTTTTATCCTAAGGGCAGGGGGTCATAGCCTAGGCATTTTGCTTAGGCTTAAAAGCAGAAACATTCCTTTGCCACAACTTTTGTGCTGGTTCATTCTCAGCACATCAAACCACAACAGGAAATGTAATAAGTAGCAAGAAACTGCTGTTGCTCTGGCACAGGAAGTGAAATTCAGGCTTTGGTGGGCTGTATACAACAGAGTCTAAAACAAAAGCTGCAGGCCAAATGAAATGTGCCCACGAGCAGCATGTTGAACACCTTTACTCTTACTGTGCATTTTAGCAAATATCCTAATTTAATTCTTTGGACCACTCAGAACAACTGCTTTGTCAATTTATATTAACATATTACTCTGACATAGGCTACAGCTTGCTGAATTTGTAGCAGAGTTATTAAGTTTCATGTCACAGAATTAAAAACCTAAAATGTTGGAGAAATGATGGTCAGGTTATTAAAGAGCTGGTTTTCTTCCACTGGGACATTTTAGTCATTTGTCCCATATAGTAGCAGTGAAACTCGCTGCAACAATATATATGTATTGCTCTATATTTTCAGACATTAAATGTACTCCTTCTAGTTCTACTATATGCTCCCGCATTTCCATAGACTGGCACTTACTTGACGTTATGTATAATGTACTGAATGTGCAGCGTTACGCCACATCAGCAGGGCTCTCACAAATGCAACTCCAAAAATCCCTAGAACACTGTTCTAACAGTACCAAAACATTCCAAAAAATCCCTAAATCTTTGGTGGTGCAGCACATGAGAGTAGGAGCAGGCAAAATTTTGGGGGTGCTAATGATCTTTGCCCGAATTCTCCCTAACTTGCCCAAAAAAACCCATAAAAAAGTGACCTACAAAAAAAAGTTATTTGTGTTATTTTGAGCGCCGTTGGGTGCCATTTTTGCTCATATTTTCAGGCGTTTGCTAAGATTTTCAGGGATTTGTGAAGGTTTTCTAAAATTTTGCCCAGATTTCCACAGATTTTTCCATGATTTTCACCAAATCAAAACTGTTCGTTCGCACCCCTGCCTCCTACACCAGTGGTGCAGCATAAAATTGGAGTGCTGTGATAAATGTTAAAAATAGAACCAAATATGATTTCCAAAATAAACTGAAATAGTTCATTTCACACATTTTCATACTTTCCCGAAAATACCTAAAAAATCCCTAAATCCCCAAAAAGGGCCAAAAGTTCTAATCTAGGGACAAAATCCCTAAAAGCCAGATCAATGTACATCAGATCAGTAGCTGGTCAGACATGCACCTGCAGTGATAAGCAGTGTTGCCACTCTGTTGTTTCGGAAAAGTACTGGATTTCATGATATAAAAACACTAGATTCACACAAAAAACACTAGATTACAAAAAGAAACTTAAATACAGTGAAAATGCCCAGAAAACGTCTTGCAATGGCAACCATAGACATTGTGCAACCCATTGTAAACCAGAGACAAAGAAAACAAGAGATACTATGGCAGCAACACTTGCGTTTGTACAGGTCACTAAAACTTTTAACAGATGACCAAGTGACTTCGCAGCGGTTTAACTCAAAACATTACATTGTCTTGTGTAATTTAAGATTTAATTAGGTAAAATTTTTAGCAAATTACAGTTGCACTAAATCAAAAGGTCTCACTTACAGTTACAATTACACAAAATTGTGCAATTAATTACATTCCGCTCACTCATAAAAACACACTAGAACACTAGATGAAATGAAAAAAACACTGGATCTAGTGGAAAAACACTAGGAGTCACACCATTGGTGACAAGGTGGCGAAGTGAGGCAGCCAAAATTTCTGCCTCAATGAAAACGTTTCATTGTTACGACATAGGCAATTCTATGGTACTGATATGGCATCACTCGCGTGACCGGCAAGTCGTGTTGCGGAAGCATTTTGCGACATGAAAAGTCTACCAAGAAGCCTCAGCAGACATGCAAGGCCAAAAAATCACATTCAAAACCAAATTGCTTAAAAAACTTCTGGGAGAGGAAGGATAGGCTTTGGCTTTGAACGAACAGCGGAGACTAAATATATCAGCGTTCACAATGCTGAGGTAAGGGAAAACCGAGAGATTTTGAAAGACCTCATTAATGTAAATTGTTTCCTAGCCAAAGAGCAATTAGCATTTCGTGGTAACGATGAGAGTTCGACCTCCTCTTTTCGTGGCAACTATGTGGAACTTTACATACTCGTGCTGCGAAACATGAAAGATTAGCTAGACATTTAGAAACGTCTACCGTGTTTTCTGGCTTTTCGAACATAATTCAGAAAGATTTAATTGGAGCAATAGGGGATGTGATTAGATGTGATATAAAGGAGATAAGTGCAGCCCCATTTGTTGCTGCAGAAGGATGTCACAAACAAAGCTCACCGGATGTCACAAACAAAGCTCAGATCTCTGTGTAGAGCAGTGGTTCTCAAAGTGGTCGATTTCGACCCCCAGGGGTCAATTGGACCATCCAAGTGGTCGACAAATAGTCACGGGGTCGAATGGGGATCACTGAATAGCCAGGGGGCTAGGTCATAATTCTTAGCCTATTTTCGGATTGTGTATTTTTTTATCATGCATTTCAAGTAAAATGTACTCAAATTTATTTTGACACATACTTTCCTTATATTAGTAACTGTTCGGCTGGGCCACGGGGTCTACAGAAAATTGTATACTTTAATTGGGGGTCAATGTACAGAAAATTTTGAGAAACACTGGTGTAGAGGCTACTTCGCATACAAGCTCATACCCTCTACACCAGGCCTCCACAACTCAGAAAGCTCGAAGGGCCAAATTGATCAACATAAACTCGCCGCGGGCCGCAAAAGTCTATTTCGTCATAGTGTGGAAGAAATTTTGAAAGGACAAGTAATTATCC
>Ga0210059_1009426_pt1 | contig 15257 bp, 7 predicted proteins | sample Ectturendosymbi2_FD_188042 | JGI IMG/M metagenome (GOLD analysis project Ga0210059, IMG submission 188042) | Ecteinascidia turbinata endosymbiont from Florida, USA - Sample 2 (SPAdes) (version 2) | ecosystem: Host-associated > Tunicates > Ascidians > Unclassified | place: Key West, Florida... | reverse complement strand
ACTTTTTATAACATCTGTGCTCACATGTCGCGGCATTTCGTTTTTTAGCCCTGATGAAGACAGTTGTATCAACCGTCGAAACGTTGGCAAGTTTTTAACGTGTTTTTATGTTTTTAGCGCCAGTAGAGCCTGATTAAATTTGTTCAGTTTCGACTAGTTGTTCATGAGGTAATAGCATAGCAAAGTGGTCCAACAGATGTTTTTGTAAAAGATGGTCCATCTGCTCTAAATCAACATGGAAAGGTGAAATCGATTTCCGGTTTGCCGCAAGAGCTGGTTCGGCCGAGGACACTCTCAACCATGAAGCTTGGTAACGAGTGTGAACGCGGAAACATGTACTTTGTCATCTGGTGACAATTTCAACTTCAAACGAAGACCATGCCTGAAGAATCGTAAGCCTCATTGCCAGCCTGTACAATGCGTTGGTTTAATGTTTGGTAAATCTGTCAATGCCTATTCACGTTTACCTTGGACGCTTTTATTTCCTTCAGCTCATCCACGCACAGGGTGACTTCCTCCTGTCTACCGATGATCGGGTAGTCAGGCTCCCTCACGATGGTGGAGCCGACGGGCTTCCTTTCACCTTCAGTGTAATTATACACAGCAACATGGCCGACGCCCTTCATCGTTTTATAAGGAAGTTTAGAAAACATATCTTTTGACAGCTTAGAAATGTTGTATGTTTCATTATCACACGATACCAAGTTCGGATAATGCATCATCAGCCTTGCTGCAAGGTTAACCTGTTAACAAAACACAACATGCATATCATTTATTACAATCAATAGCCTTCAACAGAGCTAGAATTACAAATTCTAGTTCAGAAATAATCCACGGTTAATACATATATATACTCAATCATAGATCTTATCACAAAATTAATTTTTCATTAAAAAAAGCGAATAGCCCAAAAGTTCATCAGCTGCCGCTCGTGGACAAAGAATAAAAAAACTGTTGCAGATCATGGGGAGGTGAACTGGTTGCGAAACTATTGCGACTTGTTTGTCTCAAAAAACCAAGCGTGGTCGATACCAAGTAGAACGAACAATGAAAACAAACAGTGACTATTGTATTCGGTCATTGTCATACAAAAGCGTTACATAAGGGGAGGAAAATTGAGGTCTGTACAAAAACACCAGAAGATTGAAGTGAGCTGATAAAAGAATTGGATGAAGGTAAGCATCGTTAAACAAAGGCATGCAACTTGCTTCTAATCAAGGCATCAGTTCTTCTGATGAAACAGGTTACTTAATTTGGGCGAACACGTATGCTCCTGGGATGCAACGAAAAATCCGGTAGGCGTTCTTGCAGGAACGCGGAAGTGTTTAACAAGAGACTGTGTGTACTTGCACCATACTTGGCAGGCATGTATTGTCATACAATAGACACGAAACAGAGTGTTATTAACTGCAGCAGAGCACTGAGCAAAGGTGCTTCAGAACTTGTTTGCTGCCAGTTTAGGAGAAATTCTCAAACCGCTTAAAATCGTTCGAAAATTTAACCAAACAGCCTCAACTGTTCTATTTCTCTCAAACGCTTTGCTCATTTGATGTATTTTAAGACAACACTGTGAACTTTAGCTGGTGGTCTGCATAAGTTGTCTTCATTTCACTTCCAACACTACATCGGCGAAGCAACTCCTTCAGCACACCAGTGCTTGCGGTTCTTGGGTTGGTTCAAAGAAAATTGCAAATCCAAAATGCTCGATTCCCATCAACTGAACTTTAAATGCTTATCCGGTGAAACAGAACTTCAGTTCAGAACGCAACCGCGCGTGACCATGCTTGACATCCACTAATTCCTCTAACAACATCACACAAAAACGATGCGTAGCTGGACCGAAGCTAGCCAAGTGCGGTTTTCGTCCCGGCCGTAGCACTACAGAATAAACTTTCTTCAGCAAATTTTCGAGAAATCTTGGGAGCATGCTAAAGGTAGACATGCCATACGTCCCGGTTTGACCGGGACTGTCCCGGTTTAAACGTCTGACCCGGTGTCCCGTCCTGGTCAGCAAAGTGTCCCGGAATTTCATTTCAGTGAAATTTTCAAAATGAACTCCAGCATGATAACGCATTCCTATGAAATAATTCCTCTCAATGGCCATTTGTAAAATTGAGGGCTTATTCAGTGCCGGGTTTAGAATGGTGGAGGCCTGAGGCCCAGGGGTAGTGGAAGGCCCCATGTGCGGATACAAAATGTTGAGGTAGGGGATGATTGATGAAGTCACCGGTATTTCCACATATCATTAATATTTATGACGTAATCTTGTGACGTCATTCTTGTTAACTCAACTGTAACAAAACTTTATGATGCAACATGGCATTTGACAATGATTAGCGATTTGTGAAACTGTTGCAAAACCAGTGGCTACAGGAATCGCTTTTTTTTCAGTCCTCGCTCAGCAATAAATTTTACGGCAGAAAACAAACGTTGCAGACAGAGGTGATTTCCGATATTGTTGGCATTGATTGACCTGACTGGCCAGTTCTGCATCAATTCTTCACAGTGATTAATTACATCGACGACTAAATGTAATCGTGGCATCTATATGTTCCATTGAATGCTCGTGGCTCCTCAGGCGTTCAAGAGCGTGCTTCCAGTCGAAGATTGCTTTTGCCGTTGTGGTTCTGGCGACGAATAAGACGTGTGGTACGTTTCTGTGACTAGTTTTCGCCTTATCTGTGTGGTGGAATATCATGTTTCAAAAACGACTTTTCACCACAATGTCAAAAAGAACCTAGTTCATATTTCAACCAATAATCCCGCATTTTTTCCGGTATATTGGCTGGCCAGAGTACAGAGAGGCCGATATCGCTGCCTCCAGTGATAGCGTCAGCCATCTCATCTATCATGTTTTTCGATGATACATCTTGACGTTCTTCTGCTGCTGCACCGCTGGTTAAACTAAGTCTATTTTCATCGTTACGTAGATCTAAGTCTGTCGCAACATGTTCTTCGATTTTCTGTCCTCTTACAGGTTCGGCAGAAATGTCTCCGCTGGACTTCACTGCCACTGTAAAATAGTCACTGGAATGTTTCTTGACTTGGCTGCAAATTTTTCCTTTCTCATTTTTGCCTCTTTTGCTTTTTTAAGTCTTTCAGAACCACTTGGATAAGCTCTACACTCTGTTGAGATGACAATCTCCATTCTGTCCATGTTTATTTATTAATAAGCTCGATAAGGCTGCCACATTTAACGTAAAAAGGGAGAACAACTTACGGCTTTTACTTATTTGAGTGTATTATCTACACTTCACAAGTCAAATAACAATTAGGCCTATAGATAAGTTTTAAGCATTGAAGTAAGACGTCCAGTGTAGACGCTGTTTCAGTCAAAACACACAAAACAAAATCCCTATTTACTTGTCCTATTTAGCTCATGAATATTTTCCGGTTTCCTTAAATTTCTTTAAAATGTAACATCGCATTTAACAATATTATGAAACTACTGTAATTGCATGAAGGATGTTTTAAATTTCACCCCAGCTTTAACAGAGTAGAAACTGGTTCAATTAGAATGATTTGTCGTTCTTTTAGGTTTGTTCAGGGATATTTAGGAGTTCTAAATATGGGTTTGTTGCTGCATCAAGGAAAAAATCGTTCCACATTAGCGTAATGAGCCATAACGCTGAAGTAAAACTGTGCAATCTTTATCCGTTCGCTGAAGCAATGGTATTGCAAATTGCAAAATATTTTGTCCTTCTTTCATCTCCCATCATTTTACAATAAATTGCATTTGGTTGATGCTCTTTTCCCACGAATTCAAACAAGTCTTTATATTGGTCAAACAGATTAGCTTCATCAATGGAAACGTTTCTCTCAAGCAGATGCTACTCACATGGTTCAACATTTTCCAATTCAGTTGTTTGCAAACGGAGGAATCTAGTCAAAGCATTTAAATTCAGCAAATAAAGTGATCCATTTAGCCAGATGTGCAACACAAGACTTGTACAATACAAATACGTCTGACATGAATAATATACACAGTCACGATCCTTGCCTTCTCTCAGTCTTTGAATTTTCTTAGCGCTGATTTAACTTGACTTGAGATGTACATCTGATTGTCTCTACTGAATCCTTGTTGTGCCGAAACACGATAGAAACCTCAACAAATGATGCTTTGGACTTCTCTATATTCTGAACTTGCTCATTACAACCAGAAATGATCGCAAATGTTTTAATGTCTTAAAACAGAGTTCGCTCAGATAATTTCCAAAAAAACGTTTCTGAACAACAGTTGGTTTGTCGATGGACATGAAGTATGATTGTGAAGCTGGGTACATTTGAAGCATCCTTGGCAAACTAAGGTAAAGTGATAGCCACCTGGTTACGCTGTGAGAAATAAGTTTTTGGTACTCAATATCCACAAAGGTCACAATAATTTTTCACTCTCTTTTGCGAACTTTGTAAATGCAACCACACGTAATTCACTCAGCTTTAAAATCATTTAGACCCCTTTTGAAAAAAGGATACTTCTGATTCTGACAAATTTCTTCATTTTTTAGCATTACTGATTAGCTATAACTACTAGAAAGTGCTACACTAAGCTATGTACAATACACTGATCATCGTTCATCAGCAAAGCTAATACAGTACCTACAATGGAGTCAGAAGTCCGTTCTAATGCCAAAGTCATCGAGATATTGAAAAAAGATTTACCACTGTTATGTAACGTGTAATGTGAAAGCATTCTCGCCTTTTCAGCCCAAAATTAACTCAACCAAAACATTGATTAATTAGACAGCTTGTAGGCCCTCCCATAAACTAAGCTACGCTTGTGTCTTGTTGCAGTTGAGCAGGGACAGCTTACTGTATGTAAATACAATACAGCCTATCATATATCAAAAACAGGACAAACAAAAGGCCAAACCGACTGCTTAAGGGCCAGAAAAAAGCCAAACTTTATTTTCGGTATTGCCATTCCTTTGTCACAAAAAAACTCTAAATTACGAGAATATTAAAATTTTTTCTTCGAAATTAAGATTAAATCTTGTTTGGCATTGTACTGAAGCACTGATCGTACCTGACTTTTCATGGTTTGTGAAATCGCACACTTTAGGTAAAGTGGTGCCACAGTTTGCATACTTATCCATCGGCAGCTTTCTGTACGAAAGTCACTCCTGTTCACTCCTGTACTTACGATCAGAATCATAAGAGTACTTGCGCTACGACGTATCGTATTTCTATCGCAAAGACGCAGACCTGTTTGCAAGCGCTGAGACTGTTTAGTGCTTACAACACAATTGCCAATGCACGGTGCAGTGAGTGCACATATTTCCAGTGATTACGCAAAAACTTAATTTTGAATTTAGCATTCATCAAATATTACTAATATCAGAATGCGGCGTCTGATATAGCGTTTATCACAAAAATTTGGCAAATGTGTTGCCAAAAAGATGGGATAGCAATATTTTCCCTCTTAAGAACTTATTTCAGCGTAAAAAAGGCCGAAAAAGAGCTAAAATGTCAAACACATTTTTAGGGCCAGCCGACTTAAGATGAGGCCAAAAAAAGGTCAAAAGGCCAACTAAAATTTTTTACGCCAACCAACTTGAAACGAGGCCAAATTTTTGAAATTTGGCCTAAAAAGGCCAACCAGGCAACACTGTTCACTAGATTCAGATACCTGACCAACTTTCAGGAAAACAATAAGTACAACAGTTGTTTCGTCACAATATCAAACTAATAATATACAAGTGAAATACTGCCCTCTGGACGACCGATAGAATTTAATCGTGTCTACAAACAACTTTTCCTCGCTAATAAAAATGACTAATTGGCACGCACATATCGCACATATGGCTAAACACATGAACGTGGTGGGAGGCCCTTGGGCCCCTCTTTGGTGGGGGGCCTGGGCCCGGGTTTGGGCTCCCCCCTAAATCCGGCGCTGGGCTTATTGTTGCGTCATTTTTCCATTGTCTTCAATGGAACTACAGCAACTGCTGCAGTTAGAAGCCAGTTTGTATGCTCTGAGAAGGCAGGACAACTTTCAGTTAGTTTTGAGTCATTTTATGCTGAAAGTAAGCTAGAACTTGACTTAATGCAGAGAAAAATTTGCCAAGTTCAGGCCTTCGGCCGCTCGTCAGGTTATTTCAATCATGGTTTTGAATTTGTCCCGGTTTAAGCCTAAGAAATTATGGTAAGTCTAGCTAAAGGCACCTACATATGTTTTGTCGACCTCGAGAAAGCAAACGACCGGATTCCCCGTGAAAAGCTTTGGGGAGTGTTGCGGGAGTACAGTGTTGACGGCCGCCTATTACTGGCCGTGAATTCGTTGTACTCCTGTTCATAAGTTAGTGTCTGTGTCGACGGAGTTAAACCACAACCATTAACAGTGGCTGTTGGACTCCGACAAAGGTGTGCGTTGTCACCATTCTTCTTCATAACCTACATAAGGGTCTCTAAACTACGGCCTGAGGGCCAAATCCGCCCCACGAAGCCATTTCATCCGGCTCGCGAAGACATATTGTCAATTGTGAAAAAAATCATATATTTACGAAACATTTGTAGATTTGGTAGAATGCAACATATCCCGAAACAATCACATTACGTAAGATGTCCGGCCCTCGAACTGTTGTGTAACAGCTTATGTGACCCTCCGACAAGAACGTTTGCAGGCTCCTGGTCTACAGTGCAGTATATGAACGGGATAGACTGTCACAGACGAATCGACAATTTTCCTCCATGAGCGAAATACCTTCTGTCCAATGACGGTGTACTCGTGTCGCTCCTCGTGACCGATCACTCCACAAAACACGGACCCAGTTGTAACCCCGCTTGATACTATAGTCAAGGACTGAAGGCAGTGTCGGAGTTCCTGGAAAATACCAGTTGAAAACAAATATTCCACATGTAACGGCTGTTAGCTGTGTGCACAGAAATATAAGAGTTTATATAGGAAATAATATAGGTTACAGTTAATGCTTTCCGCTTAGCAAACCTGCACCAATACTTTTAGCAAATTTATTTTCAGTGTTAATGGTGACTTGACTTCCGATTGGCAACATCTTGGCGTGAATCCTAATCGAAAGACGATTACGCAAAATAAGATTACACGTATGTATGCTACACTCAACTCGGCGACTCGTTAATTTCCTGCTAATACTACGTAAGTAGAGAAGTATATTGAGAAATGATATCAACCTGAATTTCTTCACAACGCAAGTTGTTTTGGTGTCGCTCTTTACGTAGCTCTAGTAGCAAATCCGTTATTTACCTATTTATACTGTTTATGTTTATTAATTTAGATTTTTGAAAACAGCACGTTTAATACACTTATTTACAACTTTTCGTTTCTCCCTTTTCCTCGACATGCCAAAATTATTTTTTAAATACAATTTTTACGGAGCTTTTGAGTTCTGCAAATAGGAATTTATTCACACACCATCACAACGTGGATAGATTTGCATTTCAAACACGTGCACACGTCTACATGTTCAACAACAAAAATAATTAAGTGAAGCGCAAAATAATTATAAATCCAAACTATTACAAGAACTAAGAAAAACAGTGGAAACTTTCACCGGCTGGGAATGGTGGCACATTGACAATAATATGTCATGATCTTAGTCAGAAGGTTAAAAATTGTATAATTTGCATCCCAAATATATATTTTCCTGTGAAAATTCATTATTCTAATGCAGGGGTTCCCAAACTTTCTCTGACCATGTACCTCTTTAGCATTTCTACAGATGAGCATGTACCCCTAAAATTTCTTACGACGAAAAGCCTGAGTAAATAAACAGAAATCCACCGAATTTTAATACTGTAGAACTTTTATATTTTAGAAGATTTGGAAATAAATTATATAGAAACATATTTTTTCCTTCTATTGCTAACCTTAAATGTACTCCTTAAGATAGGCAAATGTACTCCAGGTTGGGAACCTCTGTTACAATGCATGGTCGTCAGCGCAGGTCATTTGCTACTGATAAAATTATTCATGACAAGTTTTTTTAAGTTTGATGCAATGTTGTTGTGATCACTGAAAAGGTTCAGCAAGCCTAAGCAATCCAGCTCACTAAGTGAATAGTTGATAAACCAGTGTTTTTCAACGTTTATCCACTTCAGGATTCCTGTTATATACATAAATTTTGTTCTTGCGAACACAAACTTCAAAATAGCTATGTCTAACCCAAATGACTTATTGAGACAAAAATCATGTCATCATGTCACTATCTCAACCAGGGCCATACATTGAATAACATATAATGAGGGCCGCACATCAAATGGCTTACTTTGATCTTAGAAAACTAAATTTAGTTTAAGCTAATGTACTGAAAGCGTTCGAATCATAATTGCAATGGTAACAGACGTGATAAAGTAACCTGCATCAAAATGTCAAATTCAAAATTATCAAAATAAGGACGTGAAAGCCTAAACTGGGTTGCCAGATGGCAGGTATTTAACCGGCCTGGCTGGTATATATTTTACTGCAAATTTGGCAGTGGCCGTTGTGGCCGGTATTGTTTTTAATCCGTGCCTGCAGCCAGTATTTTGGAAATGAATATTTGCAGTAACTGCAAAAAGAACTAATGCAGAAGATGTTCATTTGAGAAATTGGTATACAACATGGAATACTGCATTTCATAAAGTGCATTATTTTTTGATAGTTTAGGAAAATCACCGTTCACGTGGAACATTGCAATTATCGTTTTATATTTGAAGTAGGCTAGCTTGCTAAATCTCAGCATAGGGCTACAGACTCTGTTCACAAACCATACGTTTATACACTGTTTAAAAAATTTTGAAAACGACATTGTGGGAGCTTCATTGAACTGAAAAAAAACGATAACACAAAAAATAAATGCATTGTCAAAAAATATTCTTTTTAAAACACGTTATTCGAGAATCCCGTGCCATATGCACTTACGAATTAATACACAGCCTGGGTCTATCACTGTATAAAAAATGGCTGGTATTTTTACAAAACGCATCTGGCAACTCCAGCCGCATACGGCCCGCGGATTGGACAATGGACATAGCTGCTCCAAAACTTATTATTTGAGAAAATGCAAGTTGTTGAAACCCTAACGTGACACACGAACCCTGTTTTCAGATTCGAAATCACCAAACGGAAACCATCTTGACAGTGCATTTGTTGTCTTAACGGATATCAAAGTATTGTTGATTAGTACTATCCCGTTAGTGGAGGCGTTCAAACTGCAAGTTGAGTGACAAATGATACGATACTCATTCTAACAGCACACACGTTCGTTCCGCGACCACAACATGGAGGAAATTGCCTAAAAACGTAGGAGTAGCGACCAAGTGTGTACGGAGTCTAAAATTTTTGACTCCGAGTCCACTCCTGCTTTGGCTGAATATACTCCAACTCCGAAACGAAACATTTTTAAGATTTACACTCCGACTCCTGCTTAATCTGAAAATTGATTGCTATAAACTTTTGGCAATGTCCAAACGACCGTATCCTGTTTTCCCTTTGAAAAGTCTAAATGCCGTATTAAACGAAATTGCTGACCTCCTCTGCAAAATATGTGACTACTTCTTTACATGTCAGTTGCTTCTCAGATTGAAATAATAAAGTGGCTATTGATTTTTTGTAACCCTAAACCACATACCCTAACCTTCGACACTAAACGATAACCCTAACCTTAGAAACTAAGATTGAACTAAACCAACCAAACCAAATAAAATCTTACCTGGCTGATAATCCAAGCTGCTTGCAAAGCGTGGGCTGTTTCTTGATCATGTTTGTCTCCTGGCAACCCAAATATAACCAGAAAAGTGCAGCCTTTGTCAAACATGAAGATCTTGTTCAAAGAACCCTGGCGGTCCAGAACGTTGGAGTAAACTATATTGAAGGCTGCCTGCATATTTTCGCACTGCTTTTCGTGAAAAAATTTGTCTCTTTCGTTCAAATCAAATGCAAGATTTAAAAAAACAACAGAACACTGTCTCATTTCAGATAAATATTTTAACGGATGTTCATCATCAAGTTTTCGCTGGACAACTGGTGCTACATATTTTCGGATTGTTTTCTCCCTTTCAACCTTCGGGCGAATCTCCAGGGTAACCCGAAATGACTTGGATTCTTCCGTATCCACAAATTCAGACGCTTCCGGCATATCGACATACTCTTTCCAGTCTTTTCGAGGTTCTCGTCTCAAGTATTTTACTAATCCGAAACGTTCTGATAGAATTTCTGCTACGATATTATCTCTTTCTGATAGCTCCATAGCATTGGGGGAGAGTACAACCAAGCCGGCTCGGCAGTACTTCTCTGCGGCGTTGACTTCTCGAACAGGCCGGCCCGCCATTACAAAATGTCGACAATTCTCGTTTCCAACAAAAGTTACGAAGACCTTACCTGCACTTATGGCAATTTTCACTCTCAGCTTTACACCAACATCAGTCTCTTGATTATCACATTTTTCTTGAATAAATAAGCTACATTTTGCCGCCTGAGAGATCGCATGAGCTAAATCTGACCTCTTTTTCACTTTCCAGACAGCAAGAATTGCATCACCAGCAAATTTCAGCACATCACCTCCTGCACACAAAATACTTTGAACTATCTTTCCGATGTAGTTGTTCAACGTAACAGTTAAAGCGTCAGTTCCTTTGGCACTTGAAGTAGTGTAGCGCTCAGTCAAAGCTGTAAATCCTGACACATCCGCAAAAAGCAAAACTCCATCAAATTTATGAACGTGCGGAATTTTACTTGAGTTCTTGTCGTAGACCACAAGATCGGGAACGTGAGATATCAGTTTTCTTTCAACATTAGATGCCTTGCTAGATATTTGATACTGACTTTCTTCTTTTGCATATGGACTTACTTTGGTCATTTTACGAAAAATACAATCTCTACATGACAGCACCTTGTCAAACAGCTTTCTGTAGTCCAGTCACACGTACAAGTTACAAGGCAGTCAGATGCAAGAAATTTTGAGTTTTGTTACGTCATAATAACAATTATCATCGGTTTTCAACTACAAGGCGTCAACAAAACATTTACATGCGGACCTTGTCAGCTGCAGCAAAATGCTAACTTGAATATATCAGCACTCCAACGCTTTGATGCCGATCTAGAAATGAATGCACTCGCGGTAAGACTATATAATGCTGTTGAGCTTAAGTCTATCAGCCCATAAAAATGTCTGCATATTTACCTGTACTCGCTCGATAACAGCAGGGGAACTGAGATTTGAGGTTTGGTGACTTACGATAAAACCTCTGCTGTAATAGTGACATTATTGTTCACTATGAGTATCATAAAATTATGTTTCTATGTTTTACAAGAACAATTTAGGTGGTGGAGCCAGGGCCGGATTTACCTATAGGCTATATAGGCTTAATTAAGCCTTGGGTCTCAAGATCAAAGGGGGCCTCCAACAAACTGTGGTACAGTACGCATAGAGTCAGTGGCCGGTATATAATCATTTAGATTAAACTTACTCAAAAATTTATGTCATAATTATTATTCACGAAATTTAGTTTTATTCAGCTTTCGTGGTGATAACGCCAGAGTCTTCCAACGAGTTTCCATGAATCTCATTATAACGGTTGGTCAAGCCGCATGCCAACTATTGTGTCAACTGTCAATATACTCACAGCACGCTGGCTGCGTCCTGCGTTTGCTGAATCGTACCGATTGTCACGTGTGACTCTATCCAAAGAACTTGTGGCTGTTCATGTTTGAAATGCACCTGATCAGTGGCATAACTGACGGGTGGCAAGGGTGCGAACCTCATCCCCTGCCAAGCTAAATGTAAAAACCGGACCCCTACGTAGCTTGTATATCGGTGTTTACTATTCTTATGGTTTCAGTAGATTGTTGTTTTTTTGCGTTTTTCGGAGTGTTTTCCGGTGATTTCGGGTTTTTGTATAGCCGTTCAATACCGGATTTGCTATTGTTTCTCAAATATTTTCTGAGTGTTAGTTAGTGGGGTCTCTCAGGATTGCCAGATTTATTTTTTCAAAAAAGGCCAAAAACGGCCAGCAAAATCGCTGTAAAAAGCCAAACACTCAATTAAAAAAGCCAAAAAAAGAGCCAAACCCTTCACTTGACAAAGCCAAATTTATTAAACAATTTGCCTCCTCATAACTCAAATTCACAAAAAAGCACATCTTGTGTGCTCCCAGCGCCTCCACAAAAAGCAATTAATTCAAAACTATTTCTAGAATTTGTCACTTATGACAGAAAAATGCCAAAGTTTAAAAAAAACATCTAAATAAAAGTAACTGAAAAATCAACAGTTACATTAGCATCATCACTCAAATTTTGAACACTTCAAAAGCAGAGGTTGCAGCTTATCGTAACAAGTCAAAATGCATTCAAATACAAGTTCATTTTCATTTTGTGCCGACACTGAATACAGTTGTGAACTAGTAACAATAGCACTGGGGTGGCCAACCTGCGAATTGCGAGTCACATGCGGCACTTTGTCCAGTTTCATGCGGTTCTTACATAATTATACACCAGAAGTCGCACTACATTACATGCATAACAATAAATGCCTTATTGTACAGTTCTGTCATTATCTTGTTGGTGGTGTGTGATATTTACAATAAATCTAGCTAAGCAAAAGTACGTGTGTGAGTGAGAAAGAGATGGGGTTATGTTCATGTGTGCCTATGTGTATGATGAAGGTCTTTGCTGTGTAACACAGTGGCTCTTGCTTGGTCTCTGACTGGTCGACCACCCCTGCAATAGCAAGACACATACTTCTAAACCAGCTATGTCCAACCCGCGGCCTAGTTTAGGTTTTGGCTGTGGTAAAAGTATCCTAAAAATGATAAGTTATCCTTGTTTTAATAATCTTGAATTTGACATTTTTTATGCAGGTAGTCGTCAGTTCCACTTTATCGTGTCTGTTATCACTGCAGTTAAGATTCAAACACTTTCAGTACATTAGCCTAAGCTAAATTTACAGTAGTTTTCTGAGATCAAAGTACAGTAAGCCATTCACTGTGCGGCCCTGGTCAAGACAGTAACATAATTTTTGGCTCAGTAAGCCATTGGTTGGACGTAGCTGTTCTAAACGAATGGCCACTTCTCATAAAAAAAAACACAGGGATTATGGACATTAGTCTAATGCAGAGCCGTGCGAAAGGCCGTTGGTGCCCCCCCAAAAAATCCAGATGGGGACCTTTAATATCAGCAAGCATTCAGGCAGATGCGTGCTTTTTCGAGCCAGTTGCAAATTAGCCCCTTGAGCAGCGCTATTTCAAAACCTAACTGAGCTAAACTAATAATGTACAACTTAGGAGAAAATAACTTTAATGAACTACCAATGCAAAATAAGTGAAAACTAACTTTATCACTTGTTAGTTGTTATCATCAATAAAGCGAAACAAATATCTCTTCTTGTGATGTGATAGGAAATTATTTATGATGTAATTTACCTGTTTGATGTAGTTGCCGTACTTACATCAACTATAGTGTACACGACAATATGTGAAACCGGCAGTCTCATTAATGCTTGTGATTTGCATCCCGACGATCACAGAGCACCTGGTGGTCGCTGTACAGCCTCATCAATTTTAATAGCCAGTCAGTCTCAATGTAATCAACTTGGTGCTTTCACCAAAAGCTGATAGGTGGAAGCAGTGCGTAGAACTAACTGCTTCCCAACACTCTGCTTTCACTTCTAATAAGAACGAATTTATTGGAATCTGACACCATCCATCTTCATCAAGACATATAGCAAGTGAGATTAAATCTGAAGAGGCTTTTTAAGATCGAGCAAGCGAGCGTTAAACTTATCGAGATTATCCCCGGTTTTTCTGGTCGAAACTTTAAATTAGACTGTCTTAACAGTCTTCACAGACATATATATAATAAACTGACACAACAGCCTTCCTTCTTTTCAACTTTACATAACCTGTTTTAAGCAGCTTTCACGAAAACGTTTTAAACATTGAACTCGAAGCTTAGTCTATCTGTACGCAACTACAAAGCGATTGCACAACACTACAGAGCACATTCATCATGACGTAAATTTCCCCGAGAATTTCAACGCACAAGGGCGATGTCAGCAAAGTTAAGTGGGGAAGGTCAAGGCTTTATTAATTAACAATTAGCCTTGTTCTGACGTAACCACAACTTTACAAAAACTGCTATATTGTCCGAATGTCCGCAATTCTTTTTCGAAATTAATGAGTCATGATATTACATGCTTAATCTACCGACTCTGCATCGAGAGCAAAAACCAGAAGAGTAAAAGTCAAGGGTGCAGTGACGGCTCTAACTTACCAATACAATATATATTGTGGGGCCCCTACAAATGGTCGCCCCCCCCCGACCGGGGGGTACGGGGCTCCCTTACAAGGGCGTACGCAAGGGTGGGGGGGTTGGAGTTAACCCCCCCCCCCTTGAGCTTGACATTTTACAAAGATTTTATTACCTTCGCAAGGAGATTAATTGTTCTTACGTACTTTTTGCTTGTTAATTTGTCGACTTAATGCAAATACCACTGAATAAATTTGCATGCAAATTTCAAGGAACATTGTAAATGGGCTAAAAAAGTAATAATTAGGTTTTGGTTGGAATCTGGGTTATCGTCTGCGTCCAGAAACAATCTCACCACATTTTGCAGACCTTCCGTCCACTAAGCATTTAAGATCGTGTTCCGCGATAGTTCATTTCGTCCGAAACCATTGTCTTTATATTGTCTGCCAAATGCGTACACAAGTGGGAGTTGGGGTTAACCCCCCACTTTAGTTTGATATGTTACAAAAACTTTAGTACCTGCGAAAACGAGATTAATTGTTTCCGCATACTTTTTGCTTGTTGTCAACTTAATGCAAAAATTGTAGTTGTAAATGCTCTGACATAGTAATGAGTGTGTTTTACTCTCCTGTTTGAACGCTCATCCTGATATTTTTGCAGTTATGAACTGCTGTGTCGTAGCGTTGATTGTGTTTTCCTCCGATATCCTAACTTGGAGCGCTGATGTTTTAGTTTATATTCAGTGCTCAGGGCGTACGCAAGTGGGGTATTGGATAAAAAAAAACCCTTGAGCTTGATTTTTTACAAAAACTTTATTACCTGCACAAAGGAGATTACTTGTTTTCGCATATATTTTGCTTGTTAATTTGTCGACTTATTGCAAATGCCACGGAATGAATTTGCATGCAAATTTCAAGGAACATTGTAAATGGGCCAAAAATTAATAATTAGGTTTCAGTAGGAATCTGGGTTATCTTCTGGGTACAAAAACCATCTCACCACTTTATGCAGACCTTTCGTCCACTAGGCTATGCATGTTTAAGATTGTGTTTGGCGATAG
>Ga0210059_1009425_pt1 | contig 15258 bp, 11 predicted proteins | sample Ectturendosymbi2_FD_188042 | JGI IMG/M metagenome (GOLD analysis project Ga0210059, IMG submission 188042) | Ecteinascidia turbinata endosymbiont from Florida, USA - Sample 2 (SPAdes) (version 2) | ecosystem: Host-associated > Tunicates > Ascidians > Unclassified | place: Key West, Florida... | reverse complement strand
TTCTGAGTATTGCAAACGCTCTATATGGCAATTTGACACTAACGTTATCAATCAAAAATTTTGGTGTGTATCCCATTTCTTTACTTAGTGATCTTTGTAATATCGGTTATGCAGTACAGATGTTTTGACAACGAAATACAAATATGTGCAACATAAATATACGAAGTAGGATTCAATGTGAATTCTGGTGCTCAAAAACGTAAAGAAAAAGCACAACAGCAAATTCAAAGTTCTGCTGCAAAGTTCAGAAAGCTGACATAATTTTTTGCTGCTTCATCACCCCGACTAACAACAATTTAGCTGAAACAGGTCAGTTTGTAATGCCTTACTGTAATTATCCAAGTTCAATGACAAGGTTTGCTTGCCTTTGCTGCTGGAAATTTATTGATTTGTTTCATCAAAAAATTGATATAATTTGAAAGGCCACATGTATTGACCTAGGAAATATCTAACGCCATAGGCACTCAATGACAAGTTCTTGGTCAGCAATTTTGTGACATGAATTGTGACAATCATGTCCATCCACGGAGATGTTCAGTTTATAAGACAACTCAAATACAAAACACATGTAGCATTAATTGAAAAGTTCACATTTATGACTAATATACGTAACGCTGTTGCACGGTTTCAACTATTATCTTGAAAAAGTAGTCAGTATTAGTTGCATTTTCTTGTAATTACTCTTTCATCCCCTCCATGTTGAGGATATGCGCAAGACAAATAGTAATACATAATTAAGTTGATTTTATAATTAATGCCAACCATCAAATCATGATTTAACTTCACTGAAAGCAAACGGTTGTCCGTCTCAAGTTAAAAATATCTCGCAAATGCATTTGATACCTTGGTTAAAACAATTTTACATGCTTTTGTGCGCCACTGAGCATCTCCATCCGACGTTTTTAGCCATTTACTTCAGAACCTGTTGTCAAAATGTCTTTATTTTCTTCCCACTGCCGTATTGAAATTTGATAATAAGTGAAAGTAGTTATAGTTGGTGCGCTGTTTCGGTGTTTGTCATCCCCTTGTGTTCATGGGAAGGAGGAAATGGGTATTTGCTACCACCTGGAAATTGGGTCTAAGAACCAAAAATTTCGAGAACACCTAAAGTCAGCAGCTTAATTGACTTAATTCTTGCAATGACAGTTTCATTTGCCGGTATGACAATCACACTGCACAAGAGCCGGATTTACTGTTTGGGCATCATGCAGTGATGACTGATGAGCTTGCAGTTCACTAAATCCGCTACATTGCCTGCAGAGGCAGGTTGCGAAACTTGGGGAGGATAGTTTTAAAATTAGCCTTTATCGTGTAACAATAACATGGCAACAAAGGTTCACTTATGTTACGGCAGTAGGCGTTTTGCTGCATGTGACTGTTGAACGCAGACATCTGTGGCAGGTAAGGCAGCGACTGCAGATAGCAATAAATCACGGTGTGAAAAGAAACATACGATGTGAAAATTGAAAGAAATATTGATGCCAACGAGTTTTATACGGTGTGAAAAGAAACATTGCTGCCAACGAAGCGCATTTTTGGGAGTGTTGCAGTAACGTGGGTCATTTTCTTTGTGGTGTAGTAAGGATAAAGCGTTATGTGAATGTCAATTTGCATTTGTATCATCAGCTGCCTGAAATGGACAACCAAAATGTCGACTTTGCCTACCCTGGAAAAAATATTTGCGGACGCCCATGCCTGTGTTATTTGTGTTTACAATCTAACATCTGATTTGTACTTCGCTATATAACCATTTTTGTGTTATTCGAGTACCCTTTGTTCCAGCCTCTCGGTTAGCGTGTCATTGAATGTGCGATTCACCACGAACGGGGTATGCTCGAAGACTTACAACCGTATATATGTGGCGCGAACAAACGAAGACTTAAGACCAAATGTATGTAACGTTTGTGAGTTTTTAGAAACTAATTATTGCATGCCCACATGATGGCTAACGGGCCCCCTTCAGAAAAGTTTTCCCCCCCTGGCTGAAACCTCTGGTTAGGCCACTGACTGTGGGGGCGGCACTTCCCCATGTCGGAGGAAGTGGTGCCACGCGATTCACTTGCGCTCAGTTGCACCATGGCAGAATTCCCGTCACAAGATCTTATGCAAATAGGGTTTTATGGTTCCAAGAGAAATACTTTTTCTGACGAAGTGTCATGGTCCTTATGCGTAGTATGGGCTTGAAAACTGCCGACTCATTCACCACACAGTGATAATAAACTGCCGACTCATTCACCACAGTACTACACAGTGATGGTAAACTGCTGACTCATTCACCACTCGGTCATAGCAAACTGCTGACTCATTCACCACTCGGTCATAGCAAACTGCTGACTCATTCACCGCACAGTGATAGTATTGACATAAGCGGCAGACGTGGGAGTGGCTGACCGCTTTTAGCGAAGTTGTGAACCTTCGGTCAGAAAATTACAACTACAATTTGTTAAGCTTTAAACATTGCACAGCGTGCGTATTTAATGCAAACCAATGAAACGTATTAGATTGAAAGTTGAAGATTCCAGTGACACGTTTGCCATTTCTGATTGACTCTTTGGCAAGAGCTGCTTTTTTTTTTTTTTTCTTTTTACAAGACCACCCCTTACTTTCGACATGATTACATTTCACACTTTAAATGAATGGCTAGTTAGCTGGAAGCACTAGTAACAGTTAGCTGGAAGCACTAGTGGATGGTTAACTTATTTATAAACATGTAGATCAGTGGTTTCCAACGTCAGAGGAAATTTGATTTTTAAGCGGGGCACTGAGGCTGACTGACGAGATCGGGGTCCAAATTATTGAAGTAAAATTTTTTTCTTTAGGTTGGTAAACATTGAATTTAGTTTATGTTTATAATTTTATATCACAACATGGGGCAACCAACATTTCAGAGGAGATTAGGTGGGGCATGGGCAAAAAGGGTTGGGAAACACTGCAGTGTATATCTTCAAATAACGGTTCGTTTTCTGGTCTGTATCTGCATAGCAGAGGTGGTCATAGATCCGGAGTGCCGGAATCGACACCAGAAGGATTCTGCGTTTTTCTTTCGGACCCGGATCCAAAGATCTGTGAAAAACCGGACCCGGAGTCATTTTTCAATTTCGGCGGTTGCAGGAGTCTGCGTGATCATTTTTGAAGTAAAAACATGGGTAAATTTTTGTTGGCTCAATGGTGGTCGGATTCTGAACATGAGTCGGATTCTCAAATTTGAAAAATTTCCGGATCCGGGTTCAAACATTTTGAAACAGGAGCAGAGTCGGTAGCAGTGACTCCGGCCACCTCTGCTGCATTGACGCACCGGTGTAAGTTCCACAAAAGGAGCGCCTTATCTGCCAGAAATCAACAAAGCGATTATCTCACTGCCTTGCAAAGGTGGGCGGAGCAGTGGCGTAGCCAGCCCAGAAATTTTGGGGGAAATGTATGATTTTAGGCGAATAGCACTATTTTGTGTGGAAAAACGCCTCTCAAAGCAAAAAATAACCATATTTTCTAAAAATGTGGGGGACGTGGCCCCTTTGGCTACGCCTATGCGTCGGAGTCATATTTTCAGATTCCGACTCCGATCCTGTTCCAAAATTCTTCATTTCGGATATTTATTTTCTAAATAATTCGAATTTGAGAATCCGACTTCTGCTCAAGACTGTCTACCATCGACACAACCGAAATTTAGCAATGCTTTTACATTGGAAATGATATGTATAAAGACCAGGCAGACTCCTGCTACTGCCGAAAATAAAAAATGACTCCAGATTCCGGTCCGGTTTATCACAATTTTTTTATTCAAGCTCCGAGAGAAAAACGCAGAATTCTGCCGGAGTCGATTCCAGCACTCCGGATCCGTGGCCACCTCTGCTTTCTTGCACTTGTCGGAGGAAATTTGATTTGGCGGACTGATTTTAACTGGTGGCATCAAAAACAGTGCAACATCGAAGATCGACTAGTGCTAGTTTATTGCTGCACCACTACGACGAAGTCGCTGTAGCAAAATCACGACACAGCGGAAGTGAATTCAATTCAAGCAGAAGATTTCGCTTTTACGGATTTCACGATCTAACTTTCCATCGTTTTTGTTTAGAGTTTTTCTTCTCGTGGTTTTTCCACTGAATTTCACCAGGTCTTCAGCGAATACAAGTCAGAATGAAGACGACGTTTAGACACACGATGGCAAAATACGTTACGAGATACCGAACAGCTCAGCACGTGATTTCGGCAATCACCTTTTTCGCTCAAAATTTACAGTGCAAGAAGTGCCGGGCTTGAGGATCATGGAGACGAGGATGAAACCGGTTGGAAAGTGGAAAAGAGCGGAGCAAAAGATATTGCGAAGCGATCACTTTAAGGGCACGACAATGGGCATCGGAAGGATTTTTTCAGGGCGGCAAGTGGGGGGAAGCAACGGTGAAATTTCATTTTATCAACTCGAAACTAAGTGAAAAATATTGTTTTACTAAAAACGTTGATAGGAAATTATCAAAATCTAAAATCCAGGGGGTTAAATCCCCCCTGCGACCCCTTCCGACGCCCATGGACAGGTCCTATGTTGAGTGTACAAAGCAATGTCGCAAAGAAACGCGAGGCCATCGAAACTGTTTGCATTGGATGCAACGGACGAAGAAAAGATAGAGCGAAACGTAACAAAGCAATACGTGGTGTGAAGGATGAAAACACGGGCTCCGCCTCCAGTAGCTATGGTCACGGATGAGCGGGCACGCACACGGCACAACCAGAACGCGTAGCTCCGCAAAATCGTTTTGCAAACATACGAACATAATACAGTCACACACATGCACTTCAACAGCTAACCGTACACAAATAATAATTCGCCGATACTTCACACTTACAAGTCACCGCCTACGGTAGTAAACACGTCGTAACGTACCTCACCACCTTTTGCTCACCCGGTGCTAAAGGCCACAAGCCGGTCGCTGGCTTACTTAGTGTTGCGGCAGCACACACAATGAAAATGTCTGTGAAACGTTACAAGAAAACGTTTGTGAAACGTTACACAACGCAAATACCTTTAAATGCCTGTGCAGCGAAAACTTCGGTACTTGGGTTCAGCAAACGCTGACTAATGATGCCATTAATGCATCGACGTCACAGTGATGCAAAAAAAGCATTCAGACACTTAACTAATGCAAAATGCATAAGAGAATGCGCTATGAAAAAGGAACAAGTCGAGTGCCGAGGCTGTTGTAGAAGCTCAGCTTTGCTAAGCTCAGGCGCAACGTCGTGTGACAGAACATGAGTGTGCAGAGTAACAGTCGTAGAAGAGAAAAGTGGACTTTTGTGTATCAAACGTGAGAGACATATCGCAAGGGAACAGATGGTCATGATAGTCAGTCAAAAAGGCAAAGTACCAAAATGCTTGTGTAACCGCAGTTTACGAAAAAAACGACAATGAAACGCGTCGCAGCTTTTATGCACGCTGTTTCAGTAAACAGCTGGGTATGGCAGTTTATCGAAGATAGCGGCTGATCGCCGCCAGCTCAGTTTTAAGCCTAGGAATCATTAACTGTTGATGTTCACGCAAACAAATAACACTGGAGGAAACTTCACGTCTGGCTTGGAGTACTATTGCCAGTCGTCACGGCAGCAAAGCAGCGTTGGCAAGCCGCATTACGAAAACGTAACCGCCAGAACACGTGACTACGAGTGAAGCCTTTCGATTGGCTTCGGCGTTCGTGCGTGACGATGCTGGGACTTGGAGACGAGTGTCGTTCATGGTTACTAAAATACAGCGGTGGAATGAACCACGCGCGTTTTTTCACGACCTGACCAAACATCCGGGAACGTCGCGAGGAGCGGAGCACGCAAACCATAAGTGCTTGGCACTAAGCGGGGGGGTTGCCCCCCAAGAAAACTTATCGCTGCGACAAAGTGTATTGAAAAACAGGCTTCGCCACCTGCGCTGTACAAACCACCACATATTAGCGTCGAAAAAAGATACTCAGCGATCGGAGGACCTGTCTGATTTCAAATCGACGGAGAAAAAAATGACCCGCCCACAAGATCACGCACCAGAGGTGCGCGTGTTGTAATGCTGCCACTCGACGATTCATTTCAAGTCACGGCACAACGCGGTTGACACATCCGAGTCTCGAATCGCAATCTGCGCAGCAGCCAGGGCCGAGATGCTATTTCAAAAGCAGCAAAGTACAGTACACAAAACAATCATCTGCTGTTTGTTCAAGTAAGAAAAACTCAACCAAACGAGGTAGTCGTTATTTGCAAGGCATGTGCAGAGCGGAAGCCAACGTTTTGTTGGGGAGGGGGTGGTAATCCAAGAAAACAGTTTTGTTTTACATATCTCAGCGACCATGAATTATGTCGGTCAGCATTGGAAAATACAGGTGTGGCTTCTCTACTTTGTTTATGAAGCCGCCTAAAAGGGCAGACTCAGCCAGGTGGGTTAATATCTCCATTCCGTCCAACCAAGCCAGTGTACAATAATAGAAAAGCAAGTGCGTCCGCATACGCAGCTACACTGCACTGCGGCGTTTCTTCGATGGCCGCAATGGCGAAAAGCGCAATGCGGCTCAGTTCGCAGTGCAAGCGGTTTTTCGTCTTAGAATGAAACAGCCATATTCACGAAAGGATTCCAATAAACTATAAACTGAAGTTGAAAGCTGCCGTGCCCAGAACGAACTCGGATTTGTAGGAGACACGTCGCTTTTTGTCGAAAGAAGCTGCGTAAATCGCCACGAGCAGCATTTCGGCGTGCACAAAAAAGTGGGAAACACAAAGCTAACGGGGAGTGTGGGGGGGGTGGAAAGCACGAAAGACATGGAATGACTTCTGTGCGCAAAAGAGAATCATACATACAGAAAAGGCGGAACACCCTGTACAGCAAAAACGTAAAGAAAAAAACTAGGACATGCCGCACATCTAATATTACGCATGAAATATTGCCGTTTGCGAGTCTGAAAAGAAACGCGGTGCATATACTTCATCACATGGAAACAACAACAGTATTTTTACTACACTGTTACAGCAACTTTTTAATGAGAAGTAACTTCATTGTTTGCAAGAATTCACACCAGTGGTAAGCCATGATTTCTAAAAAGCTATATTGCGGAACTGAAGCTAAGACAGCTTTTCCGAAATGCATTTGCAGCGAAAGGAAGCTGTTTTTGCGGAGGGTCACAACATGGGGGAAGTACCGAAGGTAAGCCTTTAGTGAAGACCTGTCGAAGTTGAAAACGACGAGTTTGCGTTCCAACAATCCTTGAAGCGCGACCTCGAAGGATAAGAACGTTTGGAGAGAAACTGTCAAAAGCACACAGCAGGAATACGCCACAATGCATACAAATTTCTACGACGAAATAGGGAAATAAGTTACTTATTTTCCAACTGAAATGGATTGCGGCAATTATAGTTGCCCCCGATCGAAACTGTTTCGCTCTGTGGACCAGGTCAGGTGGGGAAAGGATCACGCGACCTATTGGCTGAGACTCAAAAGACTGCGATCGCAACGGCCAGGCATCGAACCACGACTTGAGCGTCACCGACCACAGACAGTGATGTTTCGCAAACAACGGCGTCCATTCTTAACAAAAGCTGCATGACGTAAAAACGAAAAGCGTGTAAATCATCGTTGAAGTTTCGAGCAGCAGCGTCGTCAGCCTGATTTCGTCTGCGCCATCAAACGCCGCCATGTTCCGGAGCAAAGGCGACCTCGACTGACCTCAAATAAATGCCACGGCGTGGACTTGTGTAGCGAGGACAGACGCCGCGCGAACACTGAGTGCGGGACGTTCTCTGGACAACGAGCGTGACAGCGCTTACTTACTTCAACAAGCGGCGATGTGCGTTAATAGAACATAAAATGCCAAACATTTCGACAACAACGTCGTGTGGCGGCTTGAGAGCAGAGTGGCTCCGCCCGCCACGACAGTAACATCGGCAGTTGGGGGGTGCTGGCGACATAAGGAACGTTGTGTAAAAGCGTTTGTGTAGTGTCCGTTTGTCTTCGTCAGCCAGTCGCGCAGCGGTGACGACGGAAAACCAAAAAAGGAAATTAATAAAACCGATTGCAGCAACTGCTCCGAGGCTAGGTGTTGGCGCGGGAGCTGTCCGTTCGATATCCACACCAACTTCCACCGGAGGAATTTCAAGGATGCTTTTAACTGTTCCTAGTCACTGTGAGGATCTTGCGGCATGGCAAAGCATGTCTTCTGGACGAAAATGGTGAATTCCCCTGAAAAAAGATCTGTGAGTTAAAAACACAAAAACGCTTCTTAATTTCCGTCAACACTTACGCAAGACGTACGCCACTTTTACAATTGAAATTTTAGTTAAGAAAACGCGTCATGGACAACACGCTGCTGTTACGAAGGCGAAGCTCCCGCGATTTAATACAATCTTAACACAAATGTACAAAAAAGATTTTTAAAAACTCAGGTTTGTGATCTGACAAACACAAATTTCGTTAGAGATCAGTGATTTTTAGACGAATTCCTCCCACTTAAAATATAAGCTGTTGGTTTCTAAGCAACGCAGGATATTCAACGTAGTATTTAGATCAACTGCTGTGTTGCACGAAATGATTTTTCTAGAAGACAGCCTGCTGCCAAACTTCCTGACATATTACTATAATATCGATAATGCACAGTACGGCTTTTGGGCAAAAACTGATGCAAGCCAGTTAAAATAAGCACGGCTTTGGAAAAGCTCCTCAAACGGGAAAGCGATGTCACTTGCTTGCCAGTTAACCTCAAGGCAAGGCCCCAACCATTACTGAATATTTACTACAGTTGGTAGCGCACGCCAGTTACAGTGTCAGATGATGCAAGACGTATAGTAAGAGGCCGATTCATTGACTTTGCAAATACAACGTCATCGCTAAAAGCGATGTTAGTGGCTACGCGTTGTGTAACTTGCGGCTGAGGTCAAACAGTGAAGCAAGACTTGGCGTTGGGGAGAAAGTAGTCACAAACAGAACGTGAATACACCCAACTTAAAGAGGCAAATAATATTTCATTGTGATTTTTCATTGACAAGAAAAGTGAAGAACAAAAGCAGGGCCATCAATTGTTGAAAGAAACACCGCATCAGAAGACGTCATGGTTGTTAGGGGAACCCAACTGCACTAAATATTCCGTGGATCCGGATAAGACTTTGAAAAAATCCATTGAAACCTAGACGTTAGCTTAGGAAAATTGTGTATCACTGAAACTGATCGAAATATAACTCTTGTTAACGAATTATTAAAATGAACTACGTGTCTCACAAACTATCGGACACAGAGATGTTTTAATAGAGCAAAGCTATGCTATTAAAAACATTTGAACATAATTTTCTTCTCTAATAGACTTTCAAAAATTTAGATTGATCTTAGCTTCAGCAAAGGTCAAGTTGAAATGACAAAATTTATGACCTCCTTGTTTTGCCCAAACTGATTTCACCACTTCTGCAAGCAAACCAGGCAAGTTTTTTCAAATTTTCACCACTTCTGCAAGCAAACCAGGCAAGCTATTTCTTCAGTTTAAGTCTGGCCTGCACTGTCATCTCGTTTTCAAGTGCAAACAACTTATGCCCTAAGGATTGGCATTTAAAACGTTTGGCATTTCACATACAACGCATTTTCATGTAAAAGACAAACAGATTTTTGTTGGAAACGAAAAAATGAGGCCGCGCAAGTGGCATCTTCAAAACAGCGAGCACCCATAAGAACGATTCACGCGTTTATTGTTCTGAATTTCATTCACTTGTGTTCGCCACAGTGCGCGATGACGTAGTGCAGCACATGTCCGGATGATGAAGTTGCAAATGTTCGAGCAGTTCTTAAAACTAGTCACCAACGCTTTCATCGACAACGGAACACGCACTCCTGATGACTCGTCAAATCATATATAGTAAAAAAAAATTCACTGTTATTTTAAAGAACGTCGTCCACCAGTAACGGAAGGTTGCAGGGACTTTCAGCAACTGAAAAAAACAATCCAACTTATCGATCAACACTGCTGATTTTGAAAAAGTCTGTTTTGTGAAGCTGAAGTCCTCCTGCAAGTATTTCGCGCATTTCAACCCGGAGACAGCACTTACTTCTCCACTTCTTCAACCACTGCGGGTGTCGATCTGCCCAAACCACGAACAAAAGGTATACGGGAATTCCCGTCAGGGTAATCCCCGTACCAGTTAACGTCTCAATGGGTGCTGATATGAAGGAGAGAACGAGAAGGAATACGCAGATCAGCACGAACAAAATGGGAAGGATGATGTTCAGCTGCACAAAAAGCATACGACCTCTCTTCAGTAACAAAAAAGCAGCGATTACCAACGACCATGCACCTTGCTGTAAGGTTGTACTTTCGAGGTAAATAGTTGACAGCGCTAAAGCAATTATACGTTGGTCACGTTTCAAACCACATTGCTATCCTAGGAAATATCCGTTAGTTTGTTATACGCCAGCTATGTCCAACCCAAATGGCTTACTGCGCCAAAAATAATGCCACTGTCTTAACCAAGACCGCACACTGAAGGCTTACTTTGATCTTAGCAAACTAAGTTTAACTTAAGCTAATGTACTGATAGTGTTCGAATCCTAACTGCAACGGCAAAAGACGTACTAACGTGGCACTGAGGACGACCTGTATCAAAATGTCAAATCCAAGATTATCATAATAAGAACTGGTTGTCAGTATGTAGGATACTCTCATTGCAGCTGAAATCTAAACTGGGCCTCACAAAACATTTGACTGGGCCGCATGCAGCCCGAGGGCCGCGGGTTGGACATAGCTGTTATATGCTAATCGAAAAGTACAGCAAAATAATTATATTTCCCTAAAAGTAAAAAACCTTCACAAAAACTATTCCCTGATTTATTTGAAACGTTTTGGATTTTTTAAAGTCCATTTTATGCTAAAACTTTTTTGTTTGCTTGTTTGAATCTACCACAGCTTGATTCTGAACCTTCAAGGGAAGAAAAAGTTTGAAAGTCTAGCGAACAAGCAAATTCACGAAACGGTTATTAAAAGAGCGTTTTGAACTAGATTCATTGCACATTCCACATTTGCGTGATTACTTAAAAGAGAGCAACCGCGTTTAGTTTAGGAAATTTTACATAACTGGCACCGAGGGTGGATGCCACCAACTGCTTAGACCTGCAAATATCGGTAACGTGGTCATAGTTAGAACCACGCGGCAAAGAACCGACTGACGTGACAGGTATTCAAAGCACGCCAGGGTGCAAACGGGTTTAAACGCTGGCTTCAAGTCACGGACGGTTCATCCCCTCCGTCCGCCCATTAATAAATTTAGAACGACAATTGAAAGCGACTTGTCAAATAATATAAAATTCTCTGACGCAACGTCGTGCGTTCTCTATGCGTAGATGTTATACTATATATTTGCTGTTTTGTCTACCACTCGCTATAACGTTTCGGCCGTAACTTAATGACACCCGGATTCTGCTACTCGAAAATGCGGGTTTTCAGACAAGAATGTAGACACCGAACATCAGAGCCGTGAACGTCATATCGTTGGGTAGATAACTGATTCATTACGCTTTATTGTTTGCAGTGAGACGATTATAATCAATATAGCAGTTACGCGTTTCGGTTTCGTGCAAATAATTGCAGTTGAGCGTTTGGGCGCACGATAGTTGTGTGCTTGGCTTGGCCTGTTGACGACGTTGCCATGCTTGTGCAGTTAAGTCGTTCTAGTCTAGCGCGATTCTTAGTTTGTTTCTGTTATGTTCCAAAAGCCGTACCTAACGACAGAATCGCAATTTGAAGCTTGTCTAGTTTGTGACAACAAAGCACTCGCGCTGATTACAATCTTCCTGTCTCCGCTAACAATATCTGTGCGGTATTCAGGGTTACAGAACTATATTAAGGGTTCGAATTAGACGGGAGGCTGTGAATGCGCGTTGAAAACCGTGTGAGTGATCGTCTCCCCACAGCTCGCGAAAAGGCTAGCGCAACAAACATTTGGGAAAACTTCCACTGTCCTAGAAACTAAAAAAATTGACTTTATTTACTAAGAAATTAACTAAACACATTAAACATTCAAAGTGCTGGGCCTTCTCGTTGCGATTACAACACAGTCGCATATAGTTGTCTGACTTTGTTGGATTAACACAATCCCACAGATGTGACAAGAGGCAGAAATCTACACTAAAAAATCAGCAAAGATTGCAAACTGAAACACAAAGTTGTAAAGTATCAGGGTTTCCCACCAGTGCAAAAGAAACTTTTCGACTGACAGCGTTAATTACGAAAATTTGACTTTATTACCTCAAAACTGAGTAATGGACTGCTGCTTGACGGTAAAAATGATTTTCATTGACGCATCAAATCATGAAACTGAAGCCTGCTACTTGTATCAAGAACCCGTATTAAGAAAGGTCCCTAAGCTTACTAACAAAAGAATTACTTCACTGATAAAACTTGCCCTAGTGATCATTGTAAAAGCAGTATTCGGTTCGGGCCCTGGATGTGTTCGCAGAAATAGCCAGCAACTGATTTTGGAATCATAGCCTTTGGTCGCAAAACTCTTTAAAGGTAACTGCATTAAAGCCTTCGCGTTGAACTTTCTTCTAGGCATTTCAGGGGTTTCCAACTTCCTTACTCCCGCACCCCCAAGATCATTTTGTTCAGACCTCGCACCCCCTACAATTAATTTATAATGAAGAACTAGCTTTCAAGTTTTTAGAAAGGAATGTAGAATTTTTAATATGTAAAGAAAATCAAACATATGGACAAAAAGGATGACACAGATTAACATTAGTAGATAAGAAGATTAATCAAGATTAACACAGATAATCATTTGCTTTCACAAGAACAATAATTCACCCCAATATGAAAGGCAGTGCACACGACTCCTTTCGTCTACTTTACGATCGACTCACTTCAGAACTATTTATTAAGAATGATGAAATGCGGAACCCACTCGTATATACACCGCACTCAGACTTTCCTATAACTGTCCAGAAAAGTAATTATAACGTCACAAAAAACAACGCCAATATCTAGTTCATTCGACCAAAAACTACTACAAGCTCGTAAATATAAAGAATAGATGGCAGCTGTTTTTTTTTCGCTGAGACATTTCGATCATTTTTTTGCAGTGACATTTTGGTCACAGACATTTCGGTTATTTGTCTCACAGTTGTATTAAACCTCACGGTAATAGTGTTCATTAGCCTATATTTTCAGACATTTTGACCAAAATTACTTAATTTTTTTCGGTCATTTCAAAAACATTTCGGTCTGTGACATTTTTACAATTATTATAATTAATATCGTGACTGATAGGTTTTAATGAACCTCGCGTTATCCATTGCAAAAGAACACAAATATGCGGAAATAAAGTAATACTGTAAATGGATCAATCTCCTGTTATTAAGACGGACGAGACCAGCCCGTGGTCGCCGGGTGACAATCAGCCCGTGGTTTGTGGTAAGTGCGTCCGCTTCGGTGCTGGTAGGTCGAGGGTTCGAATCTCGGCCGGGTCTTACGAAGACCTTGTAAATTGGTACTGTAGCCTTCTTACCAGGAGCACGATGTGCAGAAGAGCTACAGGGAATACAATAGGCCTGGACAGGGATGGGCCCCGCCAGGTGTCACTGCCCAAGAAATGCTACTCGAAATGGATGAAGCACCAATGAAAATTGTAATCAACTGGTGCAGCAATCCTTAAAGGTAGCGCCCCTACGGCCCTAAAAAAAGTTATGGGACAAGGCGGACGCTTCTCGCAACCCCCTGGAATGATGTCTCGAACCCCTAAGAGGTACGAGCACTGGTTGGAAACCACTGAATTCTTTCGACAAGACAACGACAGTTTTAAAACATTTTCGCCAGTTACTCGACTTTTCAGGGAAATGTCGACGTGGACTGAGTGCGATATCAGCTTTACAAGGAAAACCCGTTGTTGCGTATTTCTTTTTTATCTTACAAACAACGCACTTTGCTGACATTCTACATTGCCTCAAATCAACAGAATAATATCAACTAATGGTTGACTACAGCTTTTTCGAATACGTACAATGCTAACCTAAATATTAGCGATTCAGAAGTTCTTTAACAAAAGAAGACAGCTGAAGCTCAACTCAAGGAAAAAAGCGTGCACCACGTGCACTCAGCCAAGCAATTTAACCAAGCCAATGTAATTTAGAAAACCAACCAAAGTAATACAGACTTGAAAGATTTCGTGGACGATACTCGAGAAAGGGAGGGCGTGAAAAGTGGGATCAGACAATGGCGATCACTGGCGTGAGAAATGGGCATTGTACCACGCTGTAAACAGCAGCAGCGTGCTTGTATTTTCGAAAAACCAAGCGATACATCTGTAAAAATTTTGGAAAACAAAGAAGCAACATTCGGGCCAGGGATGTGGAGCCGGAATAGAAGTTTCCGGTTATGGCCCTGGTTTCGGTCACAGGCATCTTGACTTTTTTGGTTCCAGTTCCCCTCCAGCATCTAAAAGTTTTTGAATCCGGCTCAAATCATCCAAATTCATTGGGCTTCTGCTCCACAGCCGTGCTTTTAAACATTAGCTTCAAATTCGTTTTGATACTTTGCATTGTACGCTGTGTATTGCAAATGCATAACGTATTTAAAACGTCCAAATCCAAACGCACTGAATGCGTTAAAACATTACGCACTACATTCAGTTCAACAGCAATGAAATACATCAAATGGCTCTGGCTCCAAACTCCCAAAATTGCTTAGCCCTGTCTCCACAGATCTGGTTTCAGACCATACTGTCAGCCGCCGATATCATCCTTCAAAATTGGGATAGTACCAAGGTCAAGACTCCCGAGCACTGACACCCGGAAATCGCGTGACTGGGATCAGTGAAACAAGTTCGCAGGGCTTTTCCTGTCTGTGCATCAATGTTTACCACTGCTGAGCGAATGCAGCTGACAGACGCAAATGTAAATGCAGCAGCTTCAACTGAAGTGCGAATCACGCAGGCAACGCAACAAACACATAATCTACTTCATAAATTGTCTCTCCTGAAATCGGTTAAAATTTTTCCTGTATTTCAAATTTTCGGCTTTGTCTTGGAATGAGGGAAAAGTGACGGAAATATGTTTCAAGCTTTTTATGACATTTCAAACTTGATCCCAAGGGACATTTTACAAGATTCAATTAGCACAGTCTGCCTGACTATCTTCGCTCACAGGATAAAATCAGTTTACCTTGATAGGCCGCTTCAAGTCTGGGTACTTAAATCTCCAGTAGACTTGTCCGGCGATGGCCACTCCGTACCAGACCCAGTTGGCGAAACCGACGTAGTTGATCAACGTGTACA
>Ga0210059_1009424_pt1 | contig 15259 bp, 10 predicted proteins | sample Ectturendosymbi2_FD_188042 | JGI IMG/M metagenome (GOLD analysis project Ga0210059, IMG submission 188042) | Ecteinascidia turbinata endosymbiont from Florida, USA - Sample 2 (SPAdes) (version 2) | ecosystem: Host-associated > Tunicates > Ascidians > Unclassified | place: Key West, Florida... | reverse complement strand
TTCTTCGGCCGAGCGCACCCCCCGAGAGAGGCGCTCGTCAGGGACCTTCGTCCCCAGTCCAATGCCCGACCCGGCGCCGTTCCTGACCGCCGGCGAGCAAGTCGCGGCCAGCGACCCCGTTTTCGTGAAAACGCGGCCGGCGGTTCTCCCCCCAATCCAGAGCAAGCGCGACGCGTCGTCGCTCGACGACATCAACGGTAATCTCGACCCGCTGCATTGCGCTGGCAGCGACAAAGCGACGCGCAGCGCGAACGCCCGCGACGGCGAGAAGCTCGCGCTCGGCCGAGCGGTTTCGGGGGATCGCAAGTTTCGTCAGCAGTCCGGAGGGGTGAGGTACTGATTTATTTTACAGCCCGTCTTGCCAAGGCCGTTGTCGCTCGCGCAGTACGCGTCGAAGCCATTTTTTCGTTCTGCGTCCGGCCGAGCCCTGCCCGGTAGTCGTCAGCACAGCACAACCGCTCTCTTCAAGCGACGCCGTAAAGCCACTTCTGTTTTGTCGTGTTCCTGTGTGATTCCGCGTTTGAGGTCGTGGTAATGCCCCCCCTGCCCTGCCAGCTTTCGCGTTCAGTGCTGACGGAAGACCTGGCGGCGGTGGCATCGTCATCATATCGCCCGCGCCGAAATTAAGCCCTCGACGAAGGGGTTTCTCGGCTACGCCCCGTGAGGCTTAAACTTGGGCCGACAACACAGCCGCCGTAGGTGAAGTATTCGAGTTGCTGGCGATGCTTCTTGCACTACCGCGCTGTGCTTTTGACAGTTCACTGCTGTTGCTTTTGTTTTCTACTCGTTGTAACCTGAGCACCGCACTGTGGTGTGTGTATGTATCTTGTCTCTTACTGTCGTTTGCCGTCTTTCTTACTGTTGCAAAATTGTTGCCGTCGCAATGATCAGCAGTTTCTGTTGTATGACTGTGGGATAGGATTTAGGCGTGACATATGACGCAGTTGAAAACACAGTAGTGGCATATCGGGGTGTTTCCAGCGTTTGTGCTAGAAAAGAACCATTTGCAAGCTTTACACTACCAGTAAGGAAATACCCATGCCACTTCGTTCAGTTTTCTCGCGACAATTGCGTGTCCCGCTCAGCGGCCGAAAAGCCCTCTCGGATTTCGCAGTGCATCATTCGAAGCAGTCTCTATATGGTCGCGACACACTCTGCTAAACGTGCTAATAGAAAGTTGCTGTTTGGAAGAAGAGTCAGTAGGTTATCAATATAGCAGTTATATCGGTTTTGAAAAATTCGACGCATCGCCGTTGCAAAGCAAGTGCTGCGATACACGATCTCCGACTCTTGACGGTAGATGGTGAAACACTTGTCGGTTTTCGCTGCGGATCATGAACTCACGTCACGCCTTCATGCGTTAACCTCGTATATTAACATATCTAAAGCATGAACGGTTGACCACGTGCTTTCACTGTCAATCGCAAAAACAGCAGACAACATTGTGTTCTAGCATCTTGCAGTCACGGAAAAATAACTGTCGGTTTGCCGGTTTTTGTTTATTTACCAACCCTGATATCAACTATTAGTTGTAGGAAAACGGCGGTCGGTTTTGTTAACCAGAGCTGTGGTTTACAAAGACCAACTAGGCTATTAAAGTGTTGCGCGGACCTGATGGAAAGCTTGTAGTGTGTTGGTCAGTTCGTTTTTGGAGGACACGGCAAAACCTTTCGCAACAAAGAAGGATGTCTACCTTTTCCAATTCATTAGCAACATGTTTTGGTGTGTCACACTTTGCGCAAATCAGACTTAAAAAATCCGATCGCGATTGAAAGAACACTTTATTAGTACAATGATTTTGATTCGCTGTCCATACACAATCGCTGAGAAATAAACAATTCCCACTATTACGCAACAACGATGCCTATCAAGAAAAATGAATTGCGCAAGACAAACAACACGCACTATGACCAGTTGAGTAAGATTGCCCGCATCATTACTGACAGTGATCTACGATCCCGCACTTTCTGCGGCTTGTGTTTCGAATGATGCGAATTCGAAGACTCTTGACCGGGAGGTTAAGGATTCTACGTTGGTCTAACCTTGCAGGAGTAAGTTAAACGCGAAGTGTTGGCTGTTCTGGGACATGGCATTGAGATAATACCACGTGCAATTGTAAAGAGCCTACGGTCGATCATCCGACATAATCCTGATTGATGTAATTTTGTCATGTCACAACAAACATACGAACGAGTACAATCGAGACCTGCCGCAGCAGTACACGTCCACGGCGCCAAAAATATCAACTGAAGCTTGTGAATCGACAATGCTACAAAATAAATATAAAAAAACGCTGCAAATCAGCTTGGCCCGAAAGTTCAAAGCGCTGGTCAAGGTCGCATTTGGCAAATGACGTTGTGGACACTCAAAAAGTGCTGCACGAGCACTACAGTGAAAGAGGCGTAGTTCAGTTTCTCCGTTGTCACACGCACAAAAACGACATTCAATGGGTTGAGCGAAAGGCAGCATGAAACATGAAGACGTATGTCGTGGGTCAGTTCCAAACAGATTATTAGAGGTTTATTGTTTTTGGGTAAGCAACAAGAAGACATTAAACTATGAACATCAGCCAGTTGCTGGCTGATGATTGTATTTCAAGCTAAAGCCAATAGCGGTTTTTTGAATGGTGGAAGCTGAACGTTCAGCTGATGACGCAATGCCTAAGTAGAGAGAATTCTTTTAACAATCCAATAGTGCGCAAGGAGAGAAGACACCATGTCAAACACTAATTTGTAAAAGTAGGAGCGTACAAAAGTTGTTCTCAAACAACGGCAAGGCACAGAATTTGCGAAGACGGTTAACTTTGATCATGACTCTGGTTTGAATGCAAAATGCGCCCTGTGCAAGAATAACGCAATATTTTTCTACATGCAAGAGCGCGTCTCGCTTCCCTCACTTGCACGGGGTGGATCGATGCTAACACAACAAAGACGAATCAATTACCCACTTTACACTGCACTGTTATCTGATTGACGCGTGAGCGATTCGTCGCCCTTGGCTTACCTTCGTGAACACAAGTAGAACTCGATATTTGGGCGTTTTTGCACTGCAAGGAATTCAAGATTTGCTTCGTGCGATTGGCCTACGGTATTGCGAAAGCTGGAAAAGAGGTTAAAATGAAAAGGTAAAAGCAGATTCCACCACAGAAAGGTGCTTTTCGTAGGTGTAGATGTAATCGCCCAGATGTGATTTTATTTAGCATAGTCCGAAAAATAACAGCCAGCAGATAAAACTGTAGAGAACTGCTAGGCGATGAGCTCATGAAAACCGCGTCGCATCGTAATTGCACTCTTCAAGTGACTTTAATAGAATTTGAGCAGTTTCTACAGGACAGGAAATGGGAAGTTTGTTTTTACACTGCAAAACCAGTTTGTTGATTTCAGTCAAGATCACTAACCAGTCTATTCTCTGCAGTACAATACAAGAGATATATGCGGATTCACAGCACTTTGTAAGTCGTAATCTATAAACAGTAGGTACTGCAATTCACCAAATAGCAAATACAGTATAACCTATTTCACAAACTTTTATGCCACACTTTATGCTACTCCATGTGTTGCATTATGAACTGTGGAAATCAAAACTGGGATACAAAGTTCGAAGTGTAGCCTATACTGAAGTCATCCACTTCCAATATTACATATTTTGAACAGTGGTTGAATAATTCTACTATACCAAGTTGTAATGAAAACCTATTAATCAGTATTGGGGTAATAGTTCTTCAGTCCAGTATCTGCTGTCTTGTAATCCACCGAATAATCTTTCAGTTTGCTCAACCGATTCAATTTTGCTGATTGTTTCCCTAACTATGTGTAGTTAGCCTACAGGCAAAACTATTAAATAAATTAATCCGCCATTTTTGCTGCAGATTTGCTTGAATAGGCTAATCTGTTCCACGGTAGTGGTTTTAGCATCAAACAAGTACAGAAAAGGTTGCACAAGACTTGATACAAACCACCCAACCTCTTTTCCGCTCGAATCCCTTATCGGATTCCCAACCTACCTCTACCAGTTGGATTCGCTGTATCGGATATGGTTGAAAAAATACGCGCTCAAGCAGCTCGGGGGGACGCTCACGGTCGTCCTTGAGTGATCTGTGGGATTCCCAATCCAACGCGAATCCGATAACAGTGCAAAGTGGGTAAATCGTAGAACGCTTCCACAGAAGCGCGATAAGTGGATTCGAACATTAAGAGGCTTTTTGCTTGTTTCACAACGTTTGAACCAGGGCTGCGGATCCGGAGCCTGAAATCCAGCTCCAGCTCCATACAGGCTTCCAAACTAAAATTTCTGGCTCCGGCCCCACAGCTTTGGCTTTAACATATAATTAGCGTTGGGTTCTCAACGTTGATTGCTACACACAAATGAAACGTCAAACTGAAGCAACTGACGAAGACCCAAATGCATTCACAGGCAAACGCCGTCACAGGAAATCACGAAATCGGCAAAAAAATCTCAAAGCATAGTTTAAAAATCTTGCAGCGCAGAGTAACTTCTCTCATTGCTGCGACGTGACGTTGTACAACACAAGAAACAGAGAGTGCTATCTCTCATCGTTCATCAAGCTGCTGGCCAACGACTCGCTATCGCAAAGAAACGAATTTCTTCACGACGTCATTGGGAACTGACGTTGAAGTAATATCGCACGGCAGGCGCTACCAGATCATCATCGTAAACGTCATCAGTGATGTCATCGCTTTGCAGACATACGAGTAGTTCGACGTAGCCACAGGGAGGTGACGCAATCAATTCGGTCATTCTGTGTGAGTGAACAGGTTGTTGTATCAAACAAAAACCAAGTCACGCACGGAATGTTACAATATATGATCGATTCGGACCAAATGAGTGGAAGATATTGAAGCAGTGCTTTCAAAAATGCCCTAGATGTTGTAGCACAGAGAAATCCGCGGCCATTTTAAGATTTTATCGATCTGAGCAAAGAGTCTATCTTTGGTGAGAATGTATCTACTTTCTACGGATACGGTTATTCACGCAAGAGTTATTAACTTCAAATTAAACGGTAACACCGCTCTGTACAAAGTCTGAGCGAAATCCTCCATGCTAACCGTTTCAAACAATATTTTCAAAAAGAAAATATCCTGATTTGGCTTGCTGACGAAGTATTTACCGCTACTTGGAAGCCACTTAGAGTCAACAATCTCTCTTGAACATCGACAAAAACGAATTCTCGCAACTTCACAGTTTACATTCTCTATCATATCATGGCAACATCGGCCACTCCAAACACTGCGAACACATTAGCACAAATTTGCTCCCCTAGATAAGTGCCAAGTACCTCAGACAACACTTGTGAACTGCACGCATCACTTCAATTTCCTTAAGTACGTCGCGAGTACGATCGATAACCAACGCACCTAAGAATAGACTACAATATATTTCGTGAGTGTTGGTAGGCGCAAGAACTTGGGCGATCTCGTCTCGGATCACAAAATAACATGTTCTACCGCAAGGGGGGTCCCTAATCTTTGCTTGCCATGAAAGAGATAGATGCCTCCTATTGTCGTAATTTCCAAATCAAGAAGCAGTTAATGACTACAATAATAAGCCACAATCCTGATCTGGATGTTGAACCTGAACAAACCTGCAGAGATTCGGATTTCCGCGGCGACCAAGTCTATACTAAACAACCATCACATTTTGATCACTAACGAGATCTGTCAGCTCGTAGCAGCCGTTTCACTTTGCACAAGGCACGGCGGCGTATTGCCCTTATAACCTGTGCACATGGGCGTCGAAGGGGGAGGCAAGCCCCACCCCTGGATTTTGAAATTTGACATTTTCCCATCAAATTTTTCGAAAAAAACGATAATTTTCTTAGTTTTGGTGTGGGTAAGATGGGATTTCGCCACTTTTAGCCCCCCTGCAAAAATCTTTTTGGATACCCCTGGAAAATCCACTGGCGGCCCCTCCCCGAAAAAAATCCTTCCGACGCCCGTGCATGCGCACTTGGCTTTAGCTTTGCCGCCGCGGCATTAAACACCCAACAAACAAGTTTCAAGAGTTCAGCAACAGAAAGAAAGCGAGTGAACGGCCTGCACCGGAAATACCCGCGAAGGTCAAGTCTATGCACAAGCAGTTATAAAATAAAGCAAAAGACTTTTTTGGCCTGATTCTCAATTCCGCGTACAAGTGAGCACTTCATAGTCAAAGCCAGGTGCTGAACTCCGCAAGTAATCACCACACGTGTTTTTTTTGGTCATAGACCGTGTTTTTAAAGTCAATTCGGTCATAATGTCCGATAATACAGGTTAGCGAATACTGTTACGGCAAGTTTTTATACAATTATGCGACAAATGACCGAAAAAAAACAGCACCAAACAGAGAAATCAATTCAACCAAAGCGCAGTGCCTTAAATTCAACGTCACGTGTTCTTGAAACGCCCCGTTATTGTCGAGCTTCACACTCTGATCCGCTTTAAAGCGACGCAACAACGAAAGATTGTTGTCGGCTCTAAGAACTTGCATTTGACGCAGTGAACCTGCGTTCGCCTGATGGCGTCCCCCCCGGCTCGAGGCCAACGAACCAAGCAAGACACAAAAAAAGCACTAAGCGTTTTGCTTCATCGATGTTCATCAGCCATGCACGATCAGCTTTTAAGGTTTGGGGTACCGAAATAAATTTTCGGGAGAAAATATTTTTGTTTTTATTATATGTTTAAAACAAACTGTATAAAACGCAACAAAATTTGGGGAGCCACAAAATTTTTGAGAAGAACCGCCCCCCGAATGTTCCCCGGCAACCTGTGTCCCAAAGCGACTTCAGAAGAAAAAACTTCAATTCAATGTCGGTAATTTACAAACGAACCATAAAGATTTACTCACAAACGTGGCAGCCGCTGGCGATGGCCTGGCATGAAGTCGAGATAGATTGGTTTTACTCCGCACGACACAGAAACCACATCCAGCCGGCTGAGATCCTGCAAAAGCAGTTACTTGTACAAGCAAGTCATTTTTATGATTCACAAAACTCCTTTAGACTCGTGGTTGGTTTAAAATCCGACCGCGTTTAGCGCCCACGCATTGCTCATCGATTTTTTAAGGTTAGATTATATAGTCAGGATTTATCTCGAATGTCATCCAATTCTATTGCCGTCTCGTTCTTTACCACTTCCACTCAACTGAAAGTTTGCGATAAGTGTGCGTTCCGCCAAGGTCTCCGTGTCTGACGTATGATTAAGGTCGGTAGAGCATTTCGACATCAACCAGCAACGAGATACTCAGCTATTAGAACACTGGTTCTTAACCTGCACGAATGCGCCGAACCCTTATGTAACTTTCCAAGCTTTTGTCGAACCTCATTATTGCCCAATATGACAAAGAAAAATGAATGGTACACAAAGGCGACCATGGTGAGCTTGCGGTGATGCAACCACGCTTTTCGTCATGATTCAGATGACCTTCGTCGAACCTCTGAAACGACTCCCCGTCGAAACCGAGGGGTTCGATTGAGCTCAGGTCAAGGACCACTGCATTAGAACCTTTCGTGGATTGATGCAGGACACATTTGTGCGGAGCAGAATTTTACGTATATAACCTTTCAATTCACTTATCTTGGCCGAGACATGAAGAGGGCGCGAGGCCGAACACGTCCGTCGAAACAAGTCAGCCAATGCCCCCCTCCAGCGGTACGTTTCGCTGCGCAGATACAGTTTTGTTGCGAAAGTGATTAACAATGGACATGTGGAAGTAAACAATAGTTTGGTCTGGAAATAACGGATGTCACGTGTCCCAGGAAGACGTAATCAAATTAAGGGTGACATTATACCCTACTTTTCCTGACTCATATAGCATTTTATGGATTCCTGAGCAGGGTTAAGACGGCTTAAGGGGCCGGACCAAATTGATTCGTGGTTCTGCAGGATTTTCTGTTGTCGATAAAGTTACAACAGGTCTGTCATTTCCACAGAAGCAAAAAACATTACAGCGATGAACAAAAAAAACGGCGTAAACGTCTGCGACTGTCTTTTAACAGAATCTACTCCTCGATCAGCCTCACCCTGACGCGTTGCATGAAGTCGGCCAGAGTGAACGCGGCGTGCCCGGTCACGTCCCACCGGTCCCACAAGGTGTGCGTAAGGCCAGACCTGCGCGAAAAATACAAAGGTTCGCGCGCGAACGCGAGAGGTCAGACAAGCTTTCATCGGCCAATACAGATTTGCGTGGTTCTGCAAACAGCAGACGCACCCTCCATTCGCGATGTTCTTTCGTGGACAGCGTTAAGTTGAAACAGCAACAAGCTTCAAATACGTTTTCTTTCGTACGCACTGGACCTTGTTGAGAGCATCCCGATTTTCAGGGAACAACGGAAGCTGAGCGCGCAGAACTTACGTCATAATCCCGCGGTAGCCCCCCTGCACGGGCGGGTAGGAGTGGGTGACCGCGCAGGAGCGCTTAACCTTAATGGCCCCAAATACAACTTTTGCATTTTTGTGTTTTTTATCGCAGCGGTTCCGCAACTCAACTCTGGTTGTTTGTTTTCGTATTATCGTAACCATGGCGACCATGACAGTTCAGGCAATCGGCCTCTGAAAAGCAGGGTTCCCACTCATTGTCAAAAAAACATTTTCCATTCTTTTTCAATACCGTTTCAATGCTGAATGAAAAATCTTTAGCATAGCATCACCTCTCTTCGTATTTCCAAACTTTCAATCATGGAGCACACTGCAAAAAGCACCTGCAAAACTGTCATTAGCGGTAAAGAACAAAATTTGAATAAACAAATGGCTGAATTTGGAACTTTTTCAATACTTCACGTACATTTTGGCCAAATTCCATACTGATTCAAGGTCTTGGAAATCCGTTTCACAATTCAATACTTTCAATACAGCGTGGGAACCCTGTAAAAGATTCTCGACAAACTATCACTTTACGAGCAGCTGCCGAAACGTGCGCAACATCGCGCGATCCTCACGCGAGCGTCGTTCGCTTCGCTGGGGCGGGCTCGCTGAACACGAGGAGGGGGAGGCCGCAGTTGAGGAAGGTGTTGCGGAATTGCGAGAGGCCTTCGTCACCGGTCGTCTGATGTTTCAAGACCTGCAGCAGTTGCAGCGTGGCGAGGCCGGCGACGACGGACGTGGTGGTGGATATGGCCGGGACGATGTGGCCTGAAACGGGACAAACGAGACGGTCTGTCGCGAGGGGGTGTGAACTGTCGCAATTCTGGGCGTCGCGTCAAACTTTTTGGTTCAGAAACTTTTGACACTGATAGTCTGAACTTTAACAAGGTTTCTACAAAATTTTGAATGTAAACTTCCATAATTTTTCAAGACCTTTTCTGGACTTTTTCCAGGCTTACGTTTTTCGAATGACATACCCAGATGAAAGAAAGACACTATAATAGTTAACACGATAAAAGTAAAATTATCAATCTTGAATAAAATATTATGAAAATCCATGTCAAAAAATCACGTCTGGAAGATTATTTTCTTTTTCCATACTAACAGACCAAAAGAATTTTTTTCCAGAGCAGAAATTGACCAAATTTTTCCATACTTTTTCAGACTGCGTGGGAGCCCTGTGAAGTACAAAAACTTTTTTCAAGTTGTTGTTTCCGCCTTGAGCAGACACAGCAAGAGGTTTTCGAAAACGCACAACAAAATTCAAAGAAAAAACGAAGAAAACACGTCACCTGCGACCTTCTTCGTTTGCAAACGGTCGTAGGGTGTAAGACCGTACATGACTGCGCGCAGGCTTGACGTTGCTGTGACGTAATCCACGTGACCGTTCGAGTCGTCATCTTTTTCGAACCGCTGCGGTACGAGCGCCCTCAGCCGGATTGTGTTTTTGCTGTGGTCGTCCGCGAGGTGACACAACTTCGATTGCGACGTGCCAGCGCATGCCGGCCTCGCAGCTTCGGTCTCATCGAGCAGTGCTGAGACTTCCACGTTGGCGATTTTTAATTCGGGAAGTTTTGCATTTCTAAAAGAATAGATTCGAAACAGCTGCAATAAAAAGCTTCTCGCAACGACATCTACGTCTTACGCGTCGATTCGGTTCGCTTCTAGTTCGCGAAGAGATGACCGGATGTGAAACGACAATAAGCCAAATCTAAACGCGGCGCTTTAGGAAAAAAGCAGGAAGAAAAAGAACCACTGTTTCACAAACACTTCGCGGCCGCTTCGACGCAGTGTACGTGACGTCAAAAGGAGCTCGTGACGCAGTGCACGCGACGTCACAAGGCGACGCGAAAGACGAAAGCTGCTGCTTGGATGACTGCGAAATGAAAACCTCTCCAAGAAGTCTCAGTTTTTAAACGAAACGCCATCCGCAGCCCGGTTCTTCGCCGTCTCGACACAACGCAGATGCTGGTATGCGAACCAGAAAGGGCAGCGACGCAACACGACGCGCGTTAAGCGAGGTCTTCTTGACGTGTTGCTTCGTATTATTCGTGCAAGGAAGTATTTGTGCGCAGGAATGTCGTGGAGGAAAAATTACTGGCACCAGTGCAGCATTCACTGCGAAAGCAGCCGCGTGGTCCGCGGTGCAAGTAAGTGGGGGTGGGCGCCGCAGATTACTCGTGACACTCTGAACGAATGTACAGAAAGCGAGTATAACTGTCACTGAGCTGGTATTTTTACTCGAAAAGCATTGACACAATCCAGGGGTTTCCATCCTAGGGTACATGTACCACCAGGGGATATTTGCATATCCGAAGGGATACATTAGAGGTTAGCAATAGAAGAGCAAAATATATTTACATATATTTTTTTTCAAATAATAAAGATATCTATGAATAATCATGATAAAATGTTTTGTTATAGGAAATTTTAGGGGTACATGTTCATCTGTAGAAATGCTGAAAGGGTACGAACTTACCTGTTGTAATGCTAAAGGGGTACATGCTTATCTGTCTGAATGCTGAAAAGGTACATGTAAAAGAAAGGTTGAGAACCCCTGAGACAACCGAACAGTAACAGAGTAGGAATCGTCCCTGTTTTTTTTTCGTCGAGACATTTCGGTCCTGTTTTTGCTGAGAAATTTTGGTCACTGAAACATTTCGGTCATTTGTCTCGCAGTTGTATCAAAACTTGACGTAGCAGTGTTCATTAGCCTATATAGTTTCAGACATTCTGACTGAAATGACTAAATTTTTTTCGGGCATTAAAAAAATTCGGCCTGGGACCGACAAAAAACAAGTTCGCCCCCCTGAGCACCCCCACCTCAAACCTTCTTCGACGCCCGATTCGTATTCTGGCGACCCAGACGCGGGAACTTTAACCCTGTAGATTTGTGCCTGTAGGAGCGCCCGACTTGTGATGAACTGCAAGTGCATGGGATCCGCCTTGTTGAAGTCCAGAGGGGTAGGGGGCCGCTTGGGAAGGGTCCAGAATGGGGAGCCGTCCTGCGAAACAGTGGCCAGATGGTTGACAAGTGGTCGAAATCGGGTAATTTATCGTTTTTCACGATGCTCGCATCCGACGAACGGCAAGTACAAAACGTGAGGTCTCTTGAAGTCGAAGACTACGGAAATGAGGACAAACGATATTCGAAAACTGTAAAAATATCGACGAAAGAAACGTATCGCGAAACAGGTGAAACAAATTTCTTTTTATTTTACAATTTCACCAACAACCACGGTGTGTCCCAGCTGCGTGCTTGTCGATATTCGCCAGAAACAAGTATTGTATTTTTAGCAACTGACTGCAGCACAAGATCTACCTTCATTGCAGCAGTCCGCAAATGTTCCAATATGCTTTTGATGACGCCGACCGTTCTCTCAACACCAGTTCGCAACAATTTGCATTTCGCAAAATGCGAAGTCATAATTTTGTGTAATTAATTTGTTTTCTTTTATTCGCAACCTTGAAAGCTTAATGCAATGTGTAATTAATTTTTTTATAAATTTGTTTAATTAATTTGTTTGAATTTTATTAATTGTTCCGTCAATTAATTTGTTTAATTAATTTGTTATTTCATTCGTAACTTCGAAAGCTAGCAATCGACAACACTTCCAAACTTGAAAAAGTGCAATAACGCACTTGAACGCAATAAGCGGTCAGGAAAGGTCGGACAAAAATACAACACCCATACACCCATACGACGCTGAACACATTACTTTACTACTTATTGTGGGGGTTTGTCACACTTCATTGCGCACGGAAAGCAGCCCCATCAACAAACCTGCTCCTTCGCGTCGAGCGGTAGAGCTGCGAGCAACCTTCTCGGTTTGTGGTTGAAGTACTTCTCGAAAACCGCGCGCGACTTCGCCACGCAATCGGGCCATGACGTCGGCCACTGCGTCAGCACTCGGACCACGTCATCGACCTGACCGAGAAGAGCAAGAAGGGTGCTTGGCCTTTTTTCTCTTTTGTCACTCGTCTTTTGATTTGGGCGTCGAAGGGCAAAAATTCGCGGAGCGCAAAGTGGGGAGAAGTGTTTGCGTTGGTTCCTTCCCCCTCCGCGACGGTTCTATTTGAATACGTTGCTAAAAATCCCTGTTAGCAGGCGACGGATATATGTTCTGAGACACATGGACACTGACTGATCCCATACAGCAGGGTTTCTCAAACTGTGGGCCGCGGAAGAATTTTTGAGGGGCCACGGTTTTGTATTAATTATTGAAGTCGAATACGTTTTGCACGATGCACCTTAAATCGAAAACGTGGGTTGCTTCTGAGCTAGCAGGCTCAGCCTTCCCATTAATTGTGACACACGCGTTAGTAAATGGTTTTAGTTGCTTTTATTTCTGCTTTGTACATGGGCGGCGGTTGTCGCATTGGAGAAGTTTGTACAGTCGGTGGGCCACGGACCCAGTCGGTGGGTCACGGACCCCCTGCTTGTTTATTAATTGGGCCATATGCTTGGAAGGTTGAGAAACTCTGACCTCTTGCGTAAGGGATTTTTTCGACGTAGACGCCGTCCTACGCAGTTCTCGTCGATATTCACATCTAAACATTGAAGACAGGTGGAATGCTTCGATAGCAAACGAAATCAAACGCTATTTCTGTAGATTCTGTACACAGGACAATAAACACCCCGAAACTTTAGGCCGGGCAAAAAGATTTTCGAGAAAGCAAAGAAATGGAAGAGTTTTGTTCAATTTGAAGACGCTTTTCATCGTTAACCAGAAGTCTGCACCGTGCCATGTATTACTGTGGCCACTATCTCTGTTAATGGACCTTGCAGGCAATTCGCTTGTCACGAACAAAACTTTGAGATTTTAGGAATTTTTTGAAGGGAGGTGATTGCCCCGCATGGCCAGAGCTTCACAGCTGCAGCCATATTAACTCATTACTTTCTGATCATGACGGAGCACATGCAAAATACCTGGAAACGTCAACCCATTAGAAAACGAGGCGAAAAGCACAGCTGTTTATGGAGTTTATGCTTCATGGAGTTTACGGAGATTCTTGCAAAACGCAAAGTAAAACGCTAACAGGCAGCTGCGATAAAAAGTTCTACACTTCAGTCGACTTCCGCGGAGCTCGTTATCCCATCAACCGTGGATCTTTTTCAATGTAATCATGGAGTGCATGTCCGTATTGAACAAAATAATCAAGGTGAGATCTTAAAGATGTTCGCTGGTGAACTACTGCTTGTAAGTGCAACGAGACGTGGAGCTGTGAAGCAAGAGCTGCAACATCGACTTGGAATCGAAGAAGGGGCGGCTCCCGGGGGGCGGGGGGGGATTGGGGCGATCGTCCCACACTAAAACCCACGAAAGTAACTTTTTTCAACAAATTTTTGTACAAATCGGAAAACAACATTCCCGATATCCGGTCATTTTGTCGTCCATTGTTTTGTCACAGCAGTGTTGTGAAATATACTTCATCTCTCTTACAGTAGCGAAGCCGTAATGAGACTTGACCACCAAGTACTACTGAAATCGCCCCCCCCCCTCCCAACCTTACTGGCTGGATCCTGAATCGAAGTTACTCCTGTGAAGGCGATTTCAAACTTATGTCGATTCTGCGACGCAAACCGTTGAAAGACATTGATCTTCTGAAGGAGAAATCAAACCAACAGACCCTCGCCAGGTCCACAAAACAGACGCAAACTTTTTATTTTTCGCGTAAAGACTGGCGAAAAACAGCAACGCCTCGGCCTGGCATCCGGCCAGTCAACAGCCCTCCCTCATACCTCGTGCGAGTATTGGTCGAAGTTGTCGGCCAGGAAGCGGAAGAGAGTGATGTCGTCGCTTTTGTTCGCTCTGACGTAATCGGTTAGGACTTTGTTGAAGACTTCAGGACGTTGCGTGAACTGAACATCAAACTGTCGAAACAAAAGTTGTCGAGCAACTGAGCGAAGCGAGATTGGTTAATGGACGTGCTTGCACACGTGACGCCGAAGAAAGGGGGGGAGGGGCTTGGGCATTGACGTCCCTGACAGAAGGGGGGGATAAATTTTTTTTTTCATAAACAGTATATTGTCTTTTCATGGTTATCATGAGCGACTTGAAACAAAATATTTATTTGTAGCAGAGCAAAAAAAGCTTCTCTTTTAACTTGCACGGCTGACAGAAATGTTCAAATGGTAAAACATTGAACTTCAAATGCCCAGAAGATAACTGGAGAAAAGGTGCCGAGATCTAAAAGAACACGCGGGAAGTGCCCCAGCTTTTTTCAAGTTTCCCTTGCCCTTAAACTTCTTTACTGCCCCCCTCCCCCCACCCTACCGCTACTCTGGCGTCCCTGGATCTACTTAGCTTGGATGCGTGCGTTAGAAAGTCGCAAGCGACGTAACAACGGCGGCGAATTTCGCAGTTTAATCACCGCAGCAGCTGAATGAAGAAAAACGTTTTCAGTAAAAAAATGGGGATCAGAATGATTGCATCCCAGTGACAAGAACAACAATTGAACAACGAGCACAGGAGAAAGATGACTACTAACGCCACGCTGAATAAACTTGGGAGCCTCCACGCACAACTACAAACCAACGGTCAGACCGAGTCTTTTTGTCGAACGAGTTGATAGCTCACCAGTGTTCCCTCTAAGAAATTTGTACCTCAGGGGAACAATGCAGCTCACCTTTTCCTTGGCCCACTCAATCGCGTGTTCGGGCTTGGTCGGGAACTGGCGCAGAGTGCAGAAGGCCACCATTTCCTCGTTCGGGTCGTACTGGCTGCTGTACGACTCGGTCAAATGCGGAACCACGACTTGCACGTGGCCTTTCGGGCCCAAAGTGCCGGACTCGATCAGGGCCTTCCTGTTGCTCACACAGCGGCTGAAAGATCGTGGAGAAGAAAAGATTCGAGGTGTTGACAAACGTGAAAACGCTGACAATGGATCGGGGGCGTAAC
>Ga0210059_1009423_pt1 | contig 15259 bp, 14 predicted proteins | sample Ectturendosymbi2_FD_188042 | JGI IMG/M metagenome (GOLD analysis project Ga0210059, IMG submission 188042) | Ecteinascidia turbinata endosymbiont from Florida, USA - Sample 2 (SPAdes) (version 2) | ecosystem: Host-associated > Tunicates > Ascidians > Unclassified | place: Key West, Florida... | reverse complement strand
TGTACAAATGGGGTATGGCCTCCTCTGCGGCCCGTGAGTGTGGCGCAGAAGAACAAACCGTCGACCATGTTGTCCTCCAATGTCCAATCCATCGACCTCCCCACGGACTGCATGGCCTGACGGTTCTGGACGATGAGACAACCGAATAGCTGTTCAACACCTGCCCCGAGATCTGTGCAGCCAAGCAGTGGTTTGAACAACTAGCTCAAAAGAAGAAGAATGTAAATCGAAAAGTTTAGCCACTTAGCCTCTTGAAATACTGAATTGCCATTAAAGACTTTTTTTGCTGAAACATTTCGGTCATTTTTGCTGAGACATTTTGGTCACAGAAACATTTCAGTCATTTCTCTCGCAGTTGTGTTAAAACCTACCGCAAGTTCGGTGTTTTTGGCCTTTCAGACATTCTGACCGAAATGACTTAATTTTTGTCGGTCATTTCAAAATCATTTCGGTCTATGACTGAAAAATGACCGAAAAGAAACTAGAATAAAGTCTGCTTAAGCAAACCATTTTGAAGAAAAAGATTATTTGACACCATTTCTTTCCATCTGGTGACCATCTGTTTCCATTCGTTTCAATGCAGTGATGGCAAGTTGGATTACTTTTGCCTGTTTCTCGAAAGTTGCAGAAAGTCTGACAACGTATGGTTGCGTGCTTTGATGCAGTCAGATTGTTTATATTCGTCCTTATTCTTTGAACACTACAGTCGCATTTTACTTTGTGACTGAGTGCTCGGATGTTGCAGTGTTTGTTCGTTTGAGGGTGTGTCATGCATTCGTACTTTACCTGGCTGGCCTCGACTAGTTTAGGACGTAGGGTCCAACTCTGCAGTAGTGTTGTACCAAGTGTTACGGGTTAGCGAACAATAGTGTTAAGAAAGTGTCTGTAACCCTGTGGTTCTGCCTCTAACGCCGTTGTGAAACGTTCTGTTGAGAAAGTGTCTGTAACCCTGTGGTTCTGCCTCCAATGTCGTTGTAAAACGTTCTGTTTTGTCTGTTTTTGCCAACCTGAGTTGTGCAGACAGTGTGTGTTTGTACTATGGACTTCTAGTCTGATTACAAATTAAATTCATTCGTTCATATGTGCAAGTCGGAATTATCGCGAAGTCATGAAAGTAGAGGCCTGTCGGGCGATTCCTCGAAAGCATTCAACAAACAGGTTTCATTGGTCAGATAGCAGTCCTGACGATCAGCTATTTTAAGAAATGAGTGTCATTCAATGCCAAAAATGAACAAAAAGCACTCAGCATGTAGTTGATCGCAAGAAAAAATGTTGATATGAGAAAGGCATTGGAGAGTTTACAGTGGCTAAGGCTTGCTCAGAATAATGTTATTGGAGGCTGTAAATTTTTTTTCTATTTGTACAGATTTGTTTTTTTCCAAAGAAAAAAATTCCATGATTAAAGAAGCTAAGGATAATTTATTTGGCTGTCATTTAACAAATAGGACGCATATTTGGGATACAGGTTAATTGGTGGTTGCTTACCTGCGTTTGTTTTGTTTACAGGTTAATTGGTGGATCAGACTACAAGCTGATATACCGCCATTACGCAACACTTTATTTTGTATTTTGTGTTGATTCATCTGAGAGTGAATTGGGAATTTTAGATCTAATACAGGTTTGCAGTTCTTGATTTGTTTTATCGGGTGAGCTTTTTGTATTTTGATTTTTATTGTCATCCTGAACAGAACGTGTGATAGTGAATTTCTTGATGGAAGTAAGAAAATTTTAGGCGTTCACGTGTATCGACTTAGTGGGCTTTTGTTGAAGTAAAAGCCTGGTATACTTTTCTGAATGCTTGTGCTTTTATTTCAGTGTGGCAGTAATGGTCACTAGAAATAATGTGTTGCCGGGATCGATACTTACTAAATAGCTAAATCTAACATCATTGGCACCGAGTTTGAAATTTCTACGGGCGTGCGAAATCAATTACGTCCCCAAATATGACGTCAAAACCTGTTTAAATTGGTAAAATAATATCGGTTAATATATCACAAAGCGCCCTCACAGTAGTGTCAACTTTACAGGTGACTTACGATTATTCGATCACTCATAGTAGTTTCAAAACTTTTCGAACACGTTCGCAACAGATTAAACAGAAATCATGAAAAGTGGAAAATACAAAATTACCTGAAAGTATTTATGCGAACTGGAGCCCCATCAATATTTCAACATTAAGTTCGCCCATCACAGTGGAACGAATATTTAGTAAACAACAAGAATTCAACCTAAGTTTAGTCATTGTCGATCGGAGATCATTTTTCATGCGACGAAGTGCACTCAAGGTACGGTCTGCGTCACAGGTAGTACAGCCAGGCAATGCGATATGTATGCGCAGCAAACACGAGCTCGGAAGTAAATTAGCTAAAGTTCGCTTTTCCGCAAACAGTTTGAAAACACTGTTTGGAGTGGAACTGTTTAAATCAGTGGTTCTCAAAGTGGCCGATATCGACCCCCAGGGGTCAATTCGACCATCCAAGGGGTTGATAAATAGTCACGGGGTCGAATGGGGGTCACTGCATGGCCAGGGGGTCAATGAATAACTGCTGGGGTCTACTGGAGCAACGAAGCCTCCAATTCAAAATTATTGTTAATCGGGCAAGGAATGCAAACGGCGTTTTTCAACAAATCACAAAATTGAAAGGGCTGATCAAATCTCAGCTACAGTAGTTTTAACCAAAAGTACATTCGATTCGAATAGTTGTTTATCAAATCATCCATTGTGATGACATTACGAAAACTGTTCTGTTTGTTACGTCACAAACAATATTGCAGTGCATGTGTCGCAGTTCGGTAGTTATTAGTGTTGCGATCGGAAATCCCGAGCGACATGTGCGCAAAGCTTCGCACCGTGGCAGCAAGCAACAATAGAGATCATGCTTGCAATCTCTCTTACTATTGCTTGCTCGCGCTACATATATAATGGTGTTATTCTTCACGCACATCCCGTTCGTTGTGAATCACACAATCAACGCAACACCACCGGAGAGGTGGCAACATTAGATTGGTAGTACAGCAGTAGGCTACACAGTAGGACGGAGAACAATTCCTTGTATTAGTAACTGTTGGCAACGGGATCTACATATTATTGTATACTTTATATGTAGTTTTTATTATTGTATATATTATTGTATTATTTTATTATTGTATTATTTTATTTTATTATTATTGTATTATTTTATTGTATATATTAAATTTTATTATTGTATATATTATTGTATACTTTATATGATCTACATATTATTGTATACTTTACACATATTATTGTATCTATATATTATTATTGTATACTATTATTGTATACTTTAATTGGGGGTCAACGTGCAGAAGAGTTTGAGAACCACTGGTTTAAATCATTGGTTGCCAATATTGTTGGATTTTGCTGTGCTGCTGTTCCTCGTTTACATCGTCTCTGTAAAAGTCACATGCAGCGGAGATGGTGCTTCTCTCTGCAGTACAACGCAGAGCTGATTCAAACTGCGTTACAGTTTTTAAGTCTTGCATTTCGTATCTATACTAAAAGAATAATGTCTTTGTACTTGTTAAGAAAGAACTGCTCAATCAAAAACTGAAAAATTAACCGGATTGCCGCCCTCGGCGCCTGTGTATAGCATATGCCTCTATTGGTTTTGGTAACAGCAATGCTATCCCAGGTCGGTCGTAGTTGATACCTCTTGAGTGTAATCTGAACGTATGTGATCCTACTGATACCGGGTTAGATTAAATCAAGTGTGCTCACATGCTGGTGTGTCAATAGATGTACGATTTGTTGCTATGGGGAAAATTATGTGAACTTGTTGGTTATTGTTGTCACAAAGTGCTCTGTTTCAGGTATTTGTTGAAAGCCTGGATCGATGCTTTGAAAATGTTTGCGAGTTGGATCTTATATTTCACGTTGATAAGGTATGTTTTTGGTTGCCAACAGCGCGGCAAGATCGGTATTGCTAGGCTGCGTTTTTTTTCTGTGACTCTGCTATTGCATGCTGGGGATGCAGTGCTGACGATCATTTTCAGTTTGGTCCGGATCCAATCTTAAAATACTTCTTTCGGCCCGTAAGGAAAAAAGCGAGAAATCCTGTGTTGACATTTTCGGGTTTTAACTCGATCGGCAACAAGGAATCGCACTTCCGGGTCATCGCTCCGCTTGCACTTCCTCGAGGCCACCTGCGAAAATTGTTAATGACTGGTTCACTAAACTCGTCTAAGTTGTATGGCTTTACCTCTAGTTTTTTTTTCGCTGAGAGATTTCGGTCATCGGTTCGAAATAACATAAACTGTCTGCCATTATTTCGTTTTCGAACATTCCTTATGACTGACGGAGGCATTATAACTGAATTGACTTCCTTTTTTTCGGTCATTTCAAAAAAAAATTAGTCAATGACCAAAAACAAGCTTTACCTTCGCTTGCGGAAAATCTTTATTTACGCACCACACCTTCCAAGCCGTGCGGCGCTTTGCAAAACAATGTGTTGTTTAAGAAACAAAACCGCATTAACCAATCGAATTAAACCAGCGTTTGCTGCGCTACAATTGTTAACAGGGCAGAAAAAGCAATGTACGCAGAGGCAGACATTAATTTCCAACTTGAGCAACACTGGCAAACTGCCATGTTTGTTGCTCAGCGCATTGAACTTGTCAAATCGTTCTTAACTCCGGTAGGCGCTCGAGCAAGTTTTAAACAAGCACGAATTCGACGTGCGAAGTCCTTTGTTTCTTGTCTGATCATCTTATCATTGTCAAGATCTATAAATCTGCATCGGCCAGAAATTGTAACAGGGCTTCCCGTAAATTGCAGTTGCCATCAACTCATGTGAGGTACTTTTGTGGTTTCATCTCGGTCATCCTCTTCCTGAAATGCTTCGCAAAATGAATGTAATTGGATGTCACTCCTCGGCTAGCGCCAATCAGAGGAAGAATGATTAAAAGCTACTCAGCTATATTACTACGTTCGCGTGATGTCATCCTTCCATGTGGCTGTCTTGGTGATTCGTACTATACCCACCTCTAAACGTCCTTTCGCTGCAAGTTTATGCAGGATACGCAGTGTATAGTGCAGTGGGTGGTCGTCGTTTTTCTGCTTTGATTTGTTGTCTGCAAGTGAATATCGGCGCGTCTCGTATACCTGCGTCAAGCGCTAGTACGGCGAACTCCGTCGTCGATTATTGCAAACGTTAGGTATATGTCAATCATCGTCAAGTGAAAGTGAAAACTCAAAGGGATCTCTGACGAGTATTCACTGAAAACAGCGAGTACGTTACAGCAGCAGCGACAGTTTGCGTTATTCTTCGTTCAATGTCACAGGACACTTATAATTGCAATTCTTGGTGCATTAATGGCAGTTCCTAGATACGTGAACGCTGTCATTTCGTCTTTGCAGTGATGACTGATACCACGTCATTTTTCAGTTCGTTTTATTTAGCGGCATAGCTCCTGCTAATTTATTAATATGCGACAAAAATTTGCAGATATACAACAGTTGTTTGCAACGCGCAGGGTTTTAGGAAGATCATGTACGTTATCTATTGATTGGTAAAATTTGAGACTAAATTTTTAAGACTAAATTTTACAAGCTGTCGGTAAATCAGTGGTCGAGTCCCAGGGATTTTGGGTTTTTTTTCTAGTACTATTAAACATATTTGGAGGAGCTGAATTTCATCTTTTCTCTGAACTGTGGAGAAGCAAAGATCAAAACTGTGGATGCCGAAGTGCAGTTACCATTCATCTTTTAGTCGTATTATAGAAAAGTTGGCTTTAGCACATATACTCCTAGATTTTGGACCGCCTTCATTCGACATTGCCCATTCGTTCCAGGTACACGCAATTTTGTCAGAGATCGTAATGGGTGGAATGGTGCTGGAAACCAACATGAATGAAATCGTCACACGGTACATCGAACAAGACAAACTGGAGAAGTCGGAGGTTAGAATGCTTGTTTACTGATTGTTGGCGTTTTAGGTGGACGCAGCATTCAGAGAACGCAGCCGATCAGTTTATTTATATCGGTGGCCTGGAAAGGCGCGATTAATTGAACATAAACCTGTCTGCAAACTGGTTATATGTGTTAAGCAGAGTGTCGCCTGCACGGCTAGACCAATCGTCAGATCTTTAGCAATTGTTTCTACGCGCTGTCTACAGTTTTGTTTGAAAAAGTGTTTTCAATGTTCTGCGCTGACGTAGAAATCATTTTCATTTTCTTCTTCGAATAATTACTTGCTTGTACCGAGTTTGACAAACACAGGGCTCTGAGATATATTTCAAACATGATGAGTATCTAAACGCTGCAGTGCCATCGCAAATCATAAATATTAGCGCCGCCTGTTGAGTAAAACGACCTGTTCGGAGTCGAAGCAGTGGGGTTTAAGTGTTGGCTTAATTCGTCTAAATAGATGGCAAGAGTGCACTTACAGGATTACATGCAGTTTTACCGCAATGGCGCATCAGAACCACAGGCGTAACCAGGGGGCAATGCCTCCCAAATTTTTAGAATATCTAGTCATTTTGTGCTTTGAGAGGCGGTATCCCAAACAAAATACTGTTGCTTGCCTAAAATCAAATGTTTTGGCCCCAAAAAAATTTTGGGTTGGGTACGTCACTGATCAGAACCTGCATTGCCAAATGCGCGCATGATCAAACTGGGGAACACTTTCACATTAATCGTGTTTTGTTGTTCACGACTGTAGTTTCTGCGTAGCAGCTGTTGTTGTTTAAATGGTTTAGTTTTTTAAATGGTTTAGTTTTTTTTAGATCATAATTACATAAAAAAATTCGATTGTGACCCAACAAGCTATTCAATTTGTTTCGATCTCGTGTAATTTTAATGATGTTTTGAAAAACTCTGCGGCGACGTCACGCACCACACCCATCGCCGCTTTGATTTGGTGCTGCATGCTATGCAATTGCACGAGGGCCGGTAGTACTGTCTTGATGTGCTTGGTAGTGCTAATATGGTGCTCAGAAGCGGTGTCTGCTTGACCCGGTTTTTCATATCAACTGTTACACATGTTTCTATAGCTAGCTGTAATGAGTCGCGCCCAGGTCTGATTGTGGTTTCTTCTAGTACATTAAGATCCAGTTGCTTAAATGAAAGTAACGCTAAATTGAGCTATTATTTCAGAATTTAGTGTTATAAAATATTTAGCATTTGGTGAAGGCATGTCAGCTTTATTGACACTTTTCGTATTTGATGCTGTAGTGTACAACAACCTCTATTCGGGGTGTTTCGAATAATGCGCTTTTCTGTTGTGAGGTAGGATGCGGTGGCGAATCAACTCAAACACGTTTTGAGCATAAATTCTGATTTAACATTACAAAGGTTCTCAGTGAAGGAACTAACTGCGATGGCGATTCGAAACAGATCGAAAACATGTTGTTGGAAAAAAACATGAAAAAAGGCTTCGGTACTTTTTTTTGTAGAAAATCTTTAAGTTTTCCAAGTATTTCCATCTGCACTAACCGACAAAACAATTTCCTTCCATATTTGCTCACACCAGCACAGAACATGCTGCAGAAGCCATTGTGTTGTGTTCAAGTTCAGCCGCCAGTATGAATATTTAATGTACACAGGAACATCACCAAAAAAGAACGTGAAGCCGGGACACCGAAAAACCCGAACCATTTTTATATTTCTTTTAACCTGAATGATATCACCGCGCTCGACATTTAGTTTTGCGACCTGCGAAAACACCCTGACACTTAAGTGCTTTTCCAGGCTGGTCTTTCCGCTGCTCCAGCGAAAGCTGCCGCCGCCATCAAGAGCATCGACGTGCCCAGCATCGCCAAAGACTTCAAGCTGCCAGATCTGCCGAAGCTGCCGTCGTTCAGATGATGCCGAGCGCTGCGTTTTTCCACCTGTCGCGGTTTTTCTGATCGAACCAGTGCGCAGCGACGCCAAACACCACACGCAGTTGGGCGTTTCGTGTACTTGAGCGAAGTTGTATCCAACCACGCGCGATTTGGTGCTGGATGCTGCGTTATACCGGAAAAATATTTTATTTCTGTTTCGGCCGGGTGTAAACAATCCACGGTCGACATTTCTTTGTATGGAGAGTAACGCGGTATACATGGGTGTCGGAAGGGTGGGAAAGTCCCCGTGCCCCCCCCCGGATATTGAAATTTACCACATTCTTTTGTTTTCTTGCTTTCGAGTGGGTAAAATAAAATTACACAACTTTTGGCCCCCTATGGAAAAAAATTTTGGCTACCCCTGGAAAAATCCACTATTGACCCCTCCTGGAAAAATTCATTCGGACATCCATGGCGGTATAACAGTGGACCCTCCCACGACATGACGCCTTTTGCGTGTTGTTAATTGACGTTGTTTTAGTTATGACCTCGTTTCGAAGTTCGTGGGGATGAGCGAAACATCGCGGAACGACCGTAAACGAAACTTTTCGTAAATTTCATTTGAATATTTATCGCCAGCAAATTGATGTCTGTACGAGTTTCAGCAGATTTTAGCTACGTTAGTGAATAGGCATTGCTAGTTCGAACCAAGCCTGAGGGATCCGATGCTCGTAGATCCGGTTTTCCCTCACGAATAAAAGATCCATTACCTGTTCGTAGTTTCTGTGTTTAGTTACCATGTTGGGAAGAACGTGACGTTTTTTGGATACTGTTATTGGGTCGCATTCGTGTCAGGCGACTGCTTTGTCTCTAACAACTCGTGTCGCACTTGGCGAGGTTTAAAAATGTATTAAACACCGCGAGTCGAAGATGCGCTTCTGACTCCCTGGGGTGCCTACAGTCAGGCCCGTAAGCAGTCTAAGAGTTTTCTGAGAGGGGCTCAAATTTTTAAACTATGTCCAATAGTTTCAACTGCGCCCAACACATCTTTCCAGGGCTGGTGAAAAATTTTGCAGGAAGCCCCCTGGTTACGGGCATGCTTGCAATGGATAGAGAACGTCGTTTGTGGTGAAACGTACCAATGCTCGACACGCCCGTGCAATAGTTGCTGGTTCAAGTGGTCCTCTTGCTGCATGACCTTGTCTGAAACAGTTTTCATGCTCATATTAATGTTTCTCGCTCGACGGCGATGAAACAGCTGGGTGGCTGCAATTCCTGAAACCCCGCTGAGTTTTTGCGCAGTTCATAGGTTACGGCGTACTATCAGTTCGCTCGGCTGTCGTTATTCTCAGCAGTAATACATGCTGAAGTTTTTTTTTGTAGCTGTGTAACGAGGTAAACATAACGCTTCAGCGCATGCATCTTTTGCAAGCGTAAGCCAGTCTCGAAACAAGCTGGCTGCCCATTCAGGCAACAGGGCGGCTTTTTGTTTGTTTTTTGTTCACCCAAGATTAAAAGTTCGCCATCCCCGTAGAAAGCCATCAGCTTTGCTCCGCCAAACTGCGACTCCGAAAATCGGTTGATAACTTTTCAATGGCAATTTTACCGTATTTTGCATGCACATCGGTGTGTTTCAGGCCGCCTTGGATCGGTTTCATTGCAAGCGCAGTTGGTGCGAGGGTGAAATGTCTCCGCTCGCGTTCAGCACTGGAATGATCTTTGTGCACCGGGCGCATCCCATTATTTTGCGTCGCGTCGCCCGCATTAACGCCGAGCGCTGACCATGCGCTCACCGGATCGATCAGATAAGCATCGATCGCGCGGCTTTCTGGTTTCGCGTATGGTCAATTCGCCTCAACGAAGGCGCATTGCTCTGAGCTTTTACTGCCGTTCTGATGCCTGTCTGTCTGAGATAAAATGTGATCCTAATGTCCTCGATTGACGTCTTGGCAGCTCGACCGAGATTAAAACGCTATCGAAGTTAGGGGGGCAGCGGATCCTCGACAAAAGTCCCAGGCAGTGCATTTTTGCGGAGACCGCAAAACTAAAACAGGCTCTGATGTTATTTCCAATTCTCTGCTTCTCGTGAATAGTTTTAGCGGCACCTGCTGGTTTTGCAAAAGACCTTCAAGGTCACGCGAAAAGGTTTCATTCCCAATCGATGTGACTGATCTTTGGCCGCTCAGCACCGTCTCGGGCATCAATTTTAGCGGCCCTGTCGATGTCCGCGCTTTTGACTGGTCTGTCGCTGCAGAACGGTCGCCACGCGCTCCGCCCGGTCTGGAGAATATCCGCGGATTGACCGAAGCGCAACGTTCTGCCCCCAGCTGCAGCGTTTCCTGGCCAAGACGTCCAAATAGCTTTTTCAAAACTGTTTCTTTTTGTCTTGCAGACACTATATGATGCTAAAACCTTCGTTCGCTTGTCTAGGATTCGATATAATTGCAATATCGCTGTTACTTTTCACGCGCGTTGGCGACTGTGCTGTAAATCGCCGATTACATGCGATAAATTCGTTGTCTTCCTGTCGTGCGTTGATCGTTGCAAACTTTCGTATAGTTCCAGGCAGGGCTATGGAGCCGGAACTATAATTTTAGGTTCCAGCTCCAGGCATCTAAATCGCACTCACTGCGGCTGTGATCAGAAATAATCAGAACAGGCACCGGCGAGATACGATGCTGATCAACAATGGAGGCACGTGATGTCATTTATTGAAAGTTTAACACATTTTCTTCAGTCGGTGCTTTGCAGCTGTCGTCATCTTCGCGCTGATTCTTCAAAGCGTCTGAAAATGGAATTAAAATAAAAACTTGCTACCGAACAGAAAATGTCGGCATGTCCCTTGCGATTTCTTAAGTTTCACTAGGCGAGCTATGTCCAACCGAAATTGCTCACTGAGCCAAAAATTATGTCACTACCTTTTAACCAGAGGCGCACATTGAATGACATTAATGAGGGCCGCGCATTGCTTAACTTTATTTGATCATAGGGCTGCAACTGTGTTTAGTTTGCTAACTGCAATGGCAACGACTGTTTGGCACCTTCAACCACTCCGTAAGAGTGATATAGGCAAGTTTAGTGCCAATGGAACAAAGGTAGAAATCAGAAAACTAGTAAAATTTTTGCACCAAGGTTTCAGCGGATATATGGAAATTTCCCAGCGTGCAGTAAGTTAATGTGGCACAAAAACCACCTGTATCAAATTTACGATTGTCAAAAATAAGGGCAGGTTGTCAGTATGTAGGCTACGTGTACTACAGCGAAAACCTAAGCTGAGCGACGCAGAACCGACTGGGCTGCATGCGGCCCACGGGTTGGACACAGCTGCACGAGGCAGTGTAAAAGAACGGTATTGCCCACTACAGACAGTATCCCGGTCAGTGTTGGAATACCCTGGAAAAATATTTCACAACTACTTGAGAAGTAAATTATGTGTCGCAGAGTATTGCCCAAAATCTACATGCATATATACCGACTTACAAAGAGCATGAATGCACTTACTGTGCAAGCATCCACTTGGTTTTCCCAGTTACATACTTGCAAAGCTTCGTCGAATCCAAGACCATCTGGGCAAGTCTGTTTGAAAAAGTACGTAAACAATGTTGTGCTTAAAGTTGAACACTTACAGTTTGAGGCTGAAAATGAGCTCTGATTATTTTTCCAGGAAAATAATAAGCACTGATGTACTAATATAAAGACGTTGACAGAATTGTTCTTACATCTATGCAAAGCTTTGTGAAATTAGACAGCACAAGGCTGCCTAGCAAACCCGATGAGTTGGTATAGCGACATGTACAGCGGGTCATCACAGCTTTCATACTCTGTAGATGCATTTTGTCGTATTTAACAATTTTCCCATGTTTTTCGCCAGGGATCGAGGGTGGTGAAAAATAGATGTAACTTACACTGCTTTGATATCCATTATATGTTGTTCATTCACTGTCAGTGCGTGCTGAGAAGCAAGCAAAGCTAAGAAGCTTAATCAGGATAACTTCAAAGATAGTCTCAACAACATCACAGTCCAAGCTTACCGATGGGCACGGGGCCTGAATGTTGGCATCGCAGTTGTAGAAGATGTGGCAGTTGTTGGCGTCAACAACCTTGTGAGTGACACCCTGACAATCGTATCCTGAAAACATTTCATACTTTGAATAGGATGTATGTCAAGCACTTACATAATTGAATGCATGTGTGCAGCTGATTGTTTCGCGGAGGGGTACAAAATGGATGTTACTTGTTTTTGCACTATTTTCGCGTAGAGCAAAATTATTGTAACTTGTTTTTGTACCTAACACCTAAATATGTTTTCGAAAATTTCGGTGGCGGGCAATTGCCCGGGTACGTTACCTTACCATGTTCGGAAAAACAACTTAAAAATAATTATTTTTGCAGAAACACATAAACAAGAGTGTAGTTGGGTGGGAACGGCGTTTCCAGACCTTTTCCGCGTTTTGCTTTAAAATGGCTTTGAAGCTGTTTCACAATGGCTATTTTTTGGATGCGTTCCCAGACCTTTTTTGATAGCACTATATCCCTACAGAAAATCGTCTAGTTGAAGGTACAAGCAGAGAATGCAAAAAAGTTGTCGTAATTTACAAAAACCTGTAAAAATAATAAAAGAAACTTTAATTTTTTTCAAGTTACTCCTTAGTGTATTCGTGAATTCAGGGCCGCACGTAACACTCGTGAAACCCACAATGGAGCGGCTCCACTTCAAAATGCCACAACAGTTTTTCGGTCATTCAGGCCGATATAAATGTTGCAAGACTTTGTCAAGAAGAGTTAGGAACGGTCACAAAATATGGGTCCAAATCGATTTTAGTAGGGGCCACACACAGGGCCCATCCAGGAATTTGGTGGCCCGGGACAAAGATTTTGAGGGTGGCCCTTGAACAGAAGTAAGCACTCAGGCTTCTACAAATTACAGCAAATATGAAATTTACATAGGCCTACATCTCATGATAAGCATATTTTATATCCCTTAATTTGAAACTACTCGTACGTGCAGTAATACTAACTTATATTTCGTAGTACACAGAATGCTACTTCAAAACGTGATAGATTCTTTCTGCCCTTCATTCAACAATGTTCTTAATCTCCGTGCTCCATATTGTTAGTTTCTTGTTGAACATGCCATACGCTTGTGCCACATAAACATATCACGTGTGGTATATACTGCAAATTCATGTCTTTTCAAATACCCATTTTTTACTTTTTAAATGTAAACAGTTTAACGTTGATGTTCTTTCAGAACGACGTTTCGGTAAATTGGACTTCCATGACTTAATCTGAGACTTTGAACGAGAAACTGTAGTAAGGCCAAGTTTCATAGCTGATCATCTATTTAATATGTTGCACAGATTTTATTGATCATCGTACAGTCTGAAAGCACCTGGAGGCTGCTGCTGGGTACTGATAAAGACTGAAGTTTCACTAAAATTACTTGTTTTCTTGACAGAAGATTTACGCCATGCTGTATCTGTGTTTTACACAGGCTAAAACACGGGTTACAAACTGCTTTATTTGTTCAATTGTTTAATTAATTTGGTCAAAGATCAGAAATCGGTGTTACAGGATTAGTGACATCACAGGGGCCTCGTGAGTTCCTCGTTTCCCGGGGACACAAACCGCCACTGTCCGCCACTGTTTGTGACAGACATTTGGTGATCATTTATGTGAACCTACAAAATGATCTAATCTCTTCATTGTAACTGCCTGACAAAAATAATCAGAAGTTTCCACACGAGGAAATATTGTCCGTTTCAAATGTATGCAGCTAAATTCAGTATCGGTCGGTGACGAGAATGGTATCCGAATATCTCCAGTAGAAAACGTCGTCTTCACTTGCGTTATGCAATTCGAGTTTTGACTCGACGCGTTTAACTCAGGTGCAAAGTGTTTGTTGAAAACGATTCTTTTCGCCACTTCCAAACAGCCAAATTATGTGGATTCAAAGCACCAGTGCTGTCTCGCCATGCTTTCAAAATAATTAGAGCTCACAACATGAGTCTGATTTGGAAACATGGGCTATCACTGCTGCAAAGCGAATCCCTGTCGTTAAAACGTCTTCATTTGATGCATCAGCTGCAAATAACTCACTTTCGTCGGGTTCACACGCCGGTCCTTCCGTTACAGTGTTGCGAGCTTGACGAGTCTGTGGACGAAGAAAGAGTATTTGTGGAAACAACATTCAATACCAAAATGTCTCATAATCGTGTCATGAGAGGACTTTGTTTGATGAAACCACAAAAAGCGCTAAATAAAATCAAGGCCAAACCTAGTGGAGTAGTCGACTTGTCAAGGAGCATGTGCAGCAAAAACATTGAAGTGACCATTAGATAGACTACTTGCAACGGTTAAATTGCGCTAGGCTTAAACAATAGAAATAGGCTTGAAACAAAGAAATCAGCTTGCACTTACCCGTGTCTTGAAAAAAGCTTTCAGACAACTACTGAATATTAGTTTGTTTCTGTTGAGTTTAGGGTTATCATACACGTATCTTTTTTCATTTCTGCAGAATAGACCGTCTGTGCCAATCAACGTCAGTGCAACAAATCCTTGATCTGACTTTGCCCGAAGATATGAAGAAGTTTGAAAAAATGATGCCGAAGCTTATGCGAGCATCTCTGCTACATTAAGAAAGAGACTACATCGAAAACCGTGAAGAAGATCTTGTGAGCGTCAACTTATATCAACGACAGGTATTGGAAATGGTTGTTTCGGACAGTGTTGGGATACGCGGGAAAAATATTTCACAACTACTTGATGGGAAGGAAGCAAATTATGTGCCGTGGCGTAGAGCATTGCTCGAAATCTGCTGTGCATCTATACAGACTTACAAAAGATATGAATGCACTTACTGTACAAGCATCCACTTGGTTTTCCCAGTTACATACTTGCAAGGCTTCGTCGAAACCAAGACCATCTGGGCAAGTCTGTTTGAAAAAGTAATGTCCCAAATGTATTAAATGTTGAACATTTACAGTTTGAGGCTGAAAATGAGCTCTTACTATGTTTGCAGGAAAATAATAGGCACTGATATACAAACAAAAAACGTTAATATGTTACATCTGTGCAAAGCTTTGTGAAATTAGACAGCACAAAGGCTTCTTAGCAAACCCGACAAATTGAACACGTGGAACGATTTTTTATAGTTTTCGTACTCAGATGCATTTCGTTATATCTAACTAACAATTTTCCGGTGTATATCACCCGGGATAGAGGGTGGCCAAAAATACCTGGAACTTACACTACTTTAATAACCATCATTTATTTTAAATTCGTTGTCAGTGAGTGTTGAGAAGCAAGCAAAGCAAAAAAGTTTAATCAGGATCAATTAAAAGACAGTCTCAACAAGATAACGGTTCAAGCTTACCGATGGGCACGGGGCCTGAATGTTGGCATCGCAGTTGTAGAAGATGTGGCAGTCGTTGGCGTCAACAACCCTGTGAGTGACACCCTGACAATCGTATCCTGA
>Ga0210059_1009422_pt1 | contig 15261 bp, 11 predicted proteins | sample Ectturendosymbi2_FD_188042 | JGI IMG/M metagenome (GOLD analysis project Ga0210059, IMG submission 188042) | Ecteinascidia turbinata endosymbiont from Florida, USA - Sample 2 (SPAdes) (version 2) | ecosystem: Host-associated > Tunicates > Ascidians > Unclassified | place: Key West, Florida... | reverse complement strand
ATAGAATGAACACGACGTGGGATCTTTATTGTTGCTTGGTGCCACAATGTGAAGCTTTGAGCTTCGATGTTCAGCTTTTCTGATCACAATAAAGTGGTGCTTTGACTAGGATGTGAAGGTTGTGCCAAGCACAACAATTACAAAAAGAACGTGCAATGGGTGCGGTTCATTGCAAAAACAAGGGGATGTTATTGCAACCCCTCGTTGGGCGTTGCATTGAAAGTGTGTTTTCGTATTATCAACACATGAAAATGACCAGAGATGAACATGTACATGGATTCAAATCCTGCGATATTTCAATATATTGATAGAATTGGATGTTAGCATTTTTACTTTAAACAGATTTGGATTGGAATTGATGATTTTCTTTTAAACTTCTCCGCAACTTTCGGTTCAATTTTGGTACTGCAGATTAGACTACTGTAACTTTCGGTTCAGTTTTGTGACTGCAGGTTACTGTAGCACTGCAGGTTAACACTGGATTGCAGCCACCGACACGTTGGGAGCCATTTGTTGCAGGCACAATGCTGCGTCCAGGGACGCCGGAACGGGGGTGCATTACGGGGGCACTGCCCCCCTGATCTTTTAAAGATGGGGCAATGGGGGACAGGTTCCCTTCCATACCAGTATCATAAGCAATTTTATGATTTATCAAGATCAATTTGAAACAAATTTATTGCAGCTATTTGCGCACACCTAAAATTCAGAATGGTTTTCTATAATTTCTGTTATTAGTTTTGAGGTCAACATTGTTGCTAAACATGTAAATCCGAAAAGAATGGCTATGGGTGTGCTTTTACAATGAACGCAAGCAGACAGTTTTGAACTCGTGGTACGTCAAACCATGGGCCTCCGCAGGGACTTCAAAACAGGGGCGAATCCAGAAGGAGCGATTGAGGCGATCGCTCCCCCTAAAGCCTACGAATTAACCTTATTTACCATTATTGTGTACAATTCGGAAAACAGCATTCGCAATACAAGGCCATTTTGTCTTCCATTGTTTTGTCACAGAAGTATTGTGAAGTATACCTCATGTCTCTTGAAGTAGTGAACCCATAATGAGACTTGACAAACAAATATTACTGAAATCTCCCCCTAACCTTATTGGCTGGATCTGCCCCGGCATCAAAACGGGCAATTGCCCCTCTCTGGAAATTGGGACTAAGAACTGAAACTTTCTAGAAAATTTGACGTCAGCAGCTCAATTCCAATTAATTGATTTATCTTGCAATAACAGTTTATTTGCCGGTACGACATGCACACGGCACAAGAGCCAGTTCACTGTTCTGATCCACTGCTTTGCCTGCAGGCATAGGCGTAGCCAGGGGGGCCTAGGAGGCCATGTCCCCCCAAATTTTTAGAGCATATAGTTATTTGTGCTTTGTGAGGCGGTATCACAAACAAAAAGTGTTATTCACCTACACTCAAGCTGTTTGGTCCCCACTAAACTTTTGGCTGCCCCAAATATTTGGGCTGGCTACGCTACTGCCTGCAGGGGCAAGTTGCCAAACCTGCGAGTGGATTGTTTTTACTGTTGGTCTTTATCGCCTAATAATAACATGGCAACAAATCTTCAACTGTTCACTTCAAGTTGCGATATTAGGCGCTTTGTTGCATGTGGCTCTTGAACGCAGACATCTTGGCAGGTAATGTAACGAGACAGTGACTGCCGATGACGGATAGCAGGGACGTCGGAGAGCGGTGGCATTGAATCCCTGACCTTTCAAACGAGGGACAACGGGGGCAAAGATGTCTTTTCATAGGTAATTTTATGATTTATCAAGACCGAATTGAGACAAGTTGTCTACAGTTTGTTTTATTATTTTTGAAGTCAACATTATTGTTGAACTGTAGCAAGCATAATTGGCATTTTGTTGAAGTGTAGCAATCACAAGAGTTAACTGAGAGATGCCGAAATTTTTAAACTATGTCCAACACATTTTTCCAGGGATGGGCAAATTTTTTCTCAGGGGAGACTAAACCTCCTGCGCCCCTCCTAGTTACGGATCTGATAATTGGTAACGATTTTTTTGTTTTTCATAAGTTTCCATTGCCCTCAACTTTTTTCCTGCCCCCCCTGGCCTACTGACGTTCCAGCGTCCCTGGCTGCGTCGCCCTGAGCTAACCAAAGAAAGAGTCTAGCCGACAATCATCAGCATAACAGCAATTCAGATTACACATTTGACCAGGTTCGCTCTGCTATTGCTGCTACGAATTCAACGTCTATGTGACGTAATCACGTCGCCACATGAACTTAGGCTAATAACAGTGGCAGTAATTTGGATTTAAACAAGATTAAGTTTTCGTATTTGCATTATATTTTGCAATATAGTTTTTGGTTTGGATTGGAATCCGAAAAACTTGAATCACTTTACTGGTATCTGGAAAAGACCCAAGGTCACAATATGAGGCCCACTGCCAGGATCGCGACATTCAAATACTACATTAAACCACGATAAGTATGCTTGACATAATTTCTTAGGCTTACACCGAGACAAATTCAAAACCATGAATGAAACAACCTGACAAGCAGTCGAAGGCCTGAACTTGGCAAATTTTATACCTCATTTGTTTGTTTTAAGATTGTCTGAGAACACATATAAAGTATTGTACTTAGATGAAACATTACTCTGCATTAAGTCAAGTTCTAGCTTACTTTCAGGATAAAATGACTCATAACGAGCTGAAAGTTATCCAGCCTTCTCAAAGCATACAAAATGGCTTCTAACTGCAGGAGTTACTGTAGTTCCATTGAAGACAATGGAAAAATGACGCAAGAACAAGCCCCCAATTTTACAAATGTCCATTGAGCGGAATTATTTCATAACAATGCGTCATCAGGCTGGAGGTCATTTTGAAACTTTTACTGAAGTGATATTCTGGGACATTTTGCTAACCGGGACAGGACAGACGTTTAAACCGGGACGTATGGTAGGTCTAACGATAAGGTGTCTGTCAATACATTGTGTTCTGCTGAGCCATCAGTGAAAGCAAAGTCTCAGACCTTCCTCTATGCAAGTTGGGGATACTTGATCCTTAAAATGTAGCATAGCACGAGTAGACAGGCAAACCAGAAAATTCCACCAATTTTTCATCATCACTGAAAAAAAGCTCATTTCTTTGTGTGCAAACCAAGTGGGTTTGTCCATCAGGAACTCAGAGATTTTGTAAAAATGACTCTGACTGAAGTCGAGTCACCATTTTTCTCAACGTGACTCGATTCGAGTCCGAGTCACCAAAAATCCTGACTCGAGTCGAGTTATTGACTTGAGTCACGTTATCACTGCAAACTACAAAGGAGGTAAGCTGCAGTTGCATTGCTCAAAATGCTGATGGAGAGCAAATTGTGGGCTGAAGAGTGTGGTGGCCAAGACCAACATTTTCACCCTTGTCCACTGATAGTAAGTGCAATAGCCAAAGCTGATACATAGCTTTACAAGTTTATTTTGAACATCTCAAATTAGCAGATTTTTCGGAGGAATTTTACTACTTATCACAAATTTTAGCTGAATATTTGTGACAAGGTTTTTACCAGGATCTAGCAGTTTTTCGTGACACTATTTAGCAGATTAAGGTGCTAACCATCACAGGTAGCTGGAATCACTTTTTTAAACTCAGACGTTGCTGCTGTTCCAAAGATATTTTAATCCTGATGCGGATCCAACTCCGAAAAAATTTCAAATTTGAGAATACAACTCCTGTTCAGAATCCGGCTATCATCGATCCAAACGAAATTCACCCTGTCTGTGGAAATAAATCCTTTCTCAGCAACGAATCAGACACTTTAAGATCTTACAGAGTAGGCCTATACATTTCACCTGCGATGTAGGCATCATCAACTCTGCGAAGTGCATGAAGTATAAACAGATTAAATAAAATGCACAAATAGTAAAGTTACCAATTAAGAAAATCTAATTGAAAAATTGCAACCCCAGCTGCCCACTTTACACTGGAAAGGAAAGGCCACAGTAGGAACAACAAACCAAAACAAACTACCAAGTGTACAGTGACGTAACAAACAAAATAACAATCTAGTGGGTTACAGGAAGTATGAGTGATATAGGCTAACATGCTTGCAAAAATTCATTGACACAGCCACGTGGTGGGTCTACGGATGGTCGCAACTGGTCACGGGCCATAAAGAAGCCGAAGTGGCGAAAGTAAAACCATCCCAAAACCTTCCATTACATAGCAAGACTGCGTTAAACCCATACAAACTTCGACAACAAAAGCCAAACCAATGAGCAACAACGACAATAAGAACTAAACGAAGCAACAAATAGCATGTCCTTCCAGCCGCCAAAGCACGTTCATTAGATCTCAACACAGATGGAAACCATGAAGCCTGTCAGAGCTCAACACTGACGCTCTGCAAAGAGTCTTGATAACGATGTTGTGGTTAGACAGTCCTCGGAGCGTTTCGCTGGGTCGTAGCCATTCGTTGCACAAGCTTACCAGTCGTTTGTCGTGTACCCAACCTGAAACAAAGGAGGACTGCTGGCAGTATATATGTAAAAGAATATGAGCATTAGTAATGCTGCACAGCAGCCAACTGACGATCCAAAAAAGAAAAAAGAATGAATAAAAGGAACACCCGAAAACAAGAAAGAAACAGATAAACATGCCAGCACAAAATGACAAAACAAAATCAAAAAACACTTAAAACGAAGACAAATAGAAATAAACCATATAAAGCCGCTCGGGCCTTCCGATCGTAACAAAATGGTGCTGTGACCAGGATTGAAGGTCGTGCCGTGTGAAACCTTCACAAAAAGAACGTGCGATGGGTGTGGTTCGTTGCAAAAAGGAGGAAATGTTGTTGCAACTTGCAACCTTTCGGTTGGCGTTGCGTTGAATGCGTACATATATACATGGCGCGAACAAGCCATAATTGAGTGATCATGGCGTGTGATCTGCCAGAGTGTGAAGTTTTGCGCACATGCCGCTCGGACTTTCTGATCGCAACACCAGAATAAAGAAATGAAGTCTTGCAATTAGTTTTTCGATGTGTGTTGTGTAAATTAAATCATTTTGGTTAGATGTAAGGTACTCACAGCAAGCTACAGCACGTGTGTAACTTTAACCATTGAACATTTTCGGACTTAGTCCTTCACCTCAATTATTTTTCTTTTTCTCACCCTAATCCAAACCTTAACCCGCCATACTTACCTAAACACGAATTCCTAAGCCCTAATAACACTTTTATCCGCGTATTTGGTGTGTGGAACATTACTCTGTGCATGCGCACATGGTGTGAAATCAGAAATTTCGCAAGTCAGAAATTTCCCTTGACACCGGTAGTATCCATCTGTCCAAGTTGATTGAAGCTTTTATCCGATGCATCCATTTATCTTAACACCTTGTTTTTTCTTAAGAAAAATCACCACGCTGACACCTGCAACTGCCGAAATTGAAAAGTGACACCAGATCAGATTCCGTTTTTTTTACAAAATTTTGACTCCGGCTCTGGCTCCGAAAGAAAAACGCAGAATCTTGCCGGAGTTGACTGACTCAGGCACTGCGGATCCCAGAGATGATCGGATAGTGGATTTTTCCTATCCGATCCTATCCTGTTTTTGAAAAATGATATCCGTATCCGATCCGAATCCTGTTTTGGTTTAAATCACACTATCTGTATCCGAAAACTATCCGAAAGTATATTGCGATGCACAGCATACATTTGTGTGTTGTATCTGTTTTGCCTTATGAGGCAAAATAACGGTTGGAGTTATTTTGCCTTTAGCTAAACACGACTGATTGAAGTAGTCACACTACAAGTTTGCAATGCATGACCTGCTTAGTTGACCATGACATCTGTAAAAGCTCAGTCCTATGGATGGATGATGGTTGTCATGGTTTGAGGGCTGGCAAACAGTTAGCAGCTTCTTGTTTGCATTAAGTGAACTGTACGCTAAACTCTAACTCTAAACATTGAACCCCTAAATCTAAAAATTGGCCCTAAACCTTGGCCATAAACCCTGATCCTAAACTCTAACCATAAACTCCTCAATCCAAACCAATTGTCTCTGCGTATCGTGCATGTCATATGACTACTTCAACAATTCTGTTCAAATGAAGGCAAAATAGTCCCAGTACAGGTTTTGCCTCAAAGCAGAATAGACACTTGAATGCGTTGTGCCACTTTGGGCCCTGTCATGCTTATAAACAGAAAGTTTGACATATCTTGCAAGCTTGACATATTGTAGCCTATTGCATAACCTAAGTACTTTTCCGAGTCAATTGCATTATGCCACACAATCCACAGGGGGGGGGGCTTTTGTGGGCTTAGCTCCTCCGACACAAAGCTCCAAGCTCCCCTCCCAAATTGAAATATGTAGCACTATAAAAAAGTGATGTTTATTGAAATTTCACAACGTCAAGCCCCACTGCACAAATGTAAAGCGCCCCTAGAAGACTTTCTGGTGACGGTTCTGTTGTCACACCAAACTTTTCATTGGCCATTTTTTGATAACAATGGTTAGATTTTAACACCATCCATGAGTTCACATTCAAGTTTCATTAGTAATTCTACCCATTGTTGCACTTTGACCAAACCTAACTACATAGCAATGCTAGTCTACAAAGCAAAACAGCATTCAAAACAATACACTGGCTCAAAATTTATCATTTCTATTGAAATTTCAGTCTTGTCTGAAAATTTCAGTCTAGTCAATGTCACAAAACAACAATTTTGCATAACATGTTTAAAAAAGCTATCTGGCCTGGTAAGCTATCATCCAACAACCAGTCAATGCAGGCTTACGTAGAATAGGTGTGAAGGCTGCAAGGTCTGGTGTAGACTACAGACCACATTAAAAAAGCCAGAGTGCTCTAGCTAGTCTAGTCAAGACTACAGATCACGGCAGGCCTACATTTGCTAGCTTAGTCCAGGTGCGTAGCAAACATCTTCCTTAATGTACACTGAAAGAGCCCTATCTTGCCACACCAGGAACAGATTCATGATGGTAAACTTGGCATAACTCTACGGTTCAGAGATTACACCATAGACAGACTCGTAGTCATGGCGCAGAAGGCTGAAGAGATGCTTCTGAAGATAATAAATTAACGATTGTGCAATGTGCAACTTTTTCCAAAAGTCTGAATCCTCGAAATATCGATAAAAGCATTTCGGATATCCGGATCCGTATCCGGTTCACGTTTGAAAGCAGTTTTTGGATACCGTATCCGGTTGCAAACTCACTATCTTGCCGGATATCCAACCGGCAAACCGGATAGTGATAATCTCTGGCGGATCCAAGGCCACCTCTGCAAACCATCTGGCAACACTGCTCCCTGCTGTTGAGGATTATGAAAAAATGATGACTGCTGCCATGAAGGCTGGAACGTTCTTTTTGTGCTGATCGCCCAAGCCAAATGGTAGGTGAAAGTATCAGCGTGAATCAGCTTGTACTATTGACTGTTATCATGGAGTTGAGGTTAACATTACTGTCATATTAACGCGTGCATCACCTTAGCACCTTTCCGTGCCAGATAATAAAGTAAATGCTGAAACTCGGCGTTTGAAAAAGGCAATTTGCGGACTTTGCAAAATTTGAAATTTCTCTGAAAATTAGCATGTCATTTGTGACATGAAGTGAATCTCACTTTCTTCCTTTGCATTGGTCAAGTATGTGTGTGCACAGCTGCAGTTAAAGCTTAATCCCAAAGAAGAAGGAGCAGACTTTTGTATGCCTGTGTGTGTGTGTGTTACAGAAAGCTGTTAATATACATAATACAGTTTACTGCTGATTTTAAGAGCATCAGCCTGTCTACTGTCTAGAGCAGGGATCTCAAACATGCACCCTGTGGGCTCAGCTCGTGAGAGCATTTTGTGCAGTCTGCGATTCTTTTTGCTATTTAGGAATTTTGAAAAAATTTAAGTTACAGTATTTGGTTTATTCACTGGTGTTTAAACGTGCTCGGCCAGCTAGTGAACAAGTTCCTTTTATACGAACATAGAGAGAGACAGCTAGAAATGATTTGCCTGTAACTCATGACGTCTTTTTCTGGAAATAAAATGTCGAAACTGTTTCTAGTAAGGTTCAGGTGCCTGCATTGTAGATTGTTGCAACAGCTTCATAATGCGGCTCTTGGGTTACTTTAAAGTCCTAATTTGAGTTTAGACACCTTTGTTCTAAAGCTATGTACCAGTTTTGTTGAAATAGTTTGTAAACTGTCTTAAACCCTAGGCTCAATTAAGGCATGGCTCTTTTTTGTGAAAAAATATAAGGCAGTGTGTAGGTAGCTGGCAACAGCTACGTATGGTCAAGTGCTAGGTAGCTGGCAATGGCTAGGGTCGGTCCACCAGTATGTGGATGTAAACACCAAAATTTCACTGAATTAGCTATTTCTCAATAAATACGGTAAATAGCATTTTCTAATTCTAACAACACTTTACAAAAACCATCCTCTATCATATGAATCATTCACTATGCGATTGCATTTGACATAACCTCAGTTATATGCCCCCAATCAAACCCATGTTTCGGCTCAATATGCGGATGAGAGCGCAAGTGAGCGGATGAGGCAAATGATGTAAAAAGCATGAAAAAACTGATGATTTTTGTTGATAACAGGCTGAAATGGCAAAAATAGTTGTTTCCAGATTTTTTAAAGTAAAAATTATGATAATCACTCATTTAATTCACTAAAATTTACAGCATGTTGGCTTATTAGTAAACACGGTACACTGTTCACATAGATCTGTATGACGTCACACCAGCACCAAACCTTCGTCCACTTTCTAGCGCCATACGCGCACGAGGACTGTCTCTCTTAAATCTAAAAAAATGGGGAAAAGAAAAAGGTGCATTCGTAGAAGCTGGCAAGCTGTTAGAAGGTGGTTGCAGGAGCAAGTATGTGAAAACCCAGAAGTCTAGGAGCAAGTTTGAGCAGTGTAGTGGTGTTTGTGTGGGCAAGGGAAAATTTTGGTTTTTCAAGTCAAACGTTATGAACGCACAGTTGGTGCAAGAAAAGTGCATGATGAACAGTCAGATTTCATTGAATTTGCTTAAATTCAGTAGAAGCATCCAAGGAAGATTTAGGAATACAACTATTATTAAAAATTTTTTCCTTTTATTTTTTTCATAAAAAGTGTTTGTTTATTGAATTTCCGCATATTGGTGGTCTGACCCTACACAGGGTGAACTGCTAGGTAGTCAGCAGCATAAAAACCAAAACCCTAGCATAGAGTACATATCACCCACTGGCATTGAATACGCAGACAAGTGTTAAAAATTGCAATCTACCTTGCCTCCGACTGGCTAAGGAAGCTGAGTTGTGCAGTTATGATGCTAATGTTTTATATAGTCACATAACTAAGGGCATAATTGTACGTTAGTTCAATAGTTGCGGCTTAGGCTCGTGATTTTGTAGTTCCCATGCATTGAAAGTGGTTGATACAGAAATGTAAAGTTTTTGTTTGAAAAACGATAAAATCAACTCAAATATAACAAAATGCAATAATTGGGACTTAGCATAGTTCAATTGACCAAAGAATACTGAATAGGTTAACCTACGCAACTCCACTAAAACTCTAAACCTACAAGCCCTAAACCTAAGACAGTAAACCTGAAACTAAAGCAAAAGCCTTATTAAAGGTAGAAGTGTAAATGCCCGTTTTCACTGAAGATGAACAAGGAGTTGCTAGACGTAATCCTTTGTTTCTTTTGTTGTGTCGAGTACCTGTGCGTACAGCTTGTTACAGCAAATCTTGGAAGCAATAAAACAAGGAAAGATTGTGCCTAGCACCTCCAGGCTCATGATCAGTGTAGACGCTAAAATCCTAAACCTGACATTGCAACCCGAGCACCATAAGAAAAGTGTATATAAAACTTGAACGTAGTGCAGATATGACCTCCAAGACCACAACTCTATCATTGTAAGATCACCCCACTATGATATAAAGAAAGTCTGAACCTGCTTTCTATTTGTGGTGACTAAACCCAACCATGTGCTGAATCATATGGGTGCCGGTTACCTTGTCCACCTTGCATAGCCGTTGCCGGTTACCTAGACATTTCCAAATTATTAATACCATGTCTACATCAATGCACATTTGTAGCAAATATTATGTTGGGATTCAGACAGTGCATAGTAGATCATTGTGTAGTTAATTCATCTTTGCTCAGGCGAAGATAAAGGCAAGAGAACTTCGAGGCAAATCAAAAGAAGATCTGCTTAAGCAGCTCAATGATTTCAAACAGGAACTTTCAACACTGCGAGTTGCAAAAGTAACTGGTGGAGCAGCATCAAAGCTTTCTAAAATGTATGTGGTGCTTGTAAAATATGTGATTTCATGCAGTTTGGTTTAATGGAAGTTCTCCTTGTTGCAATGTTGGCGCCTTAATAAATGTTCTTTGTGATTCTGAATTTTGATTTGGTGGAATAGTTCTGTCCTCATAAAATGTGTTGTGCAGTGATCCTAAGGAGTCTTAGGCTGAGCACTATTGCTTGATTTTCATTGCTAATGTTGTTTAGCTTTGCTGTATGTTCTGTGTTGTCAAATTGGTAGTGTCTAAACAACCATAAAGATACCAGTTTTTGCTTTTGAAGGACTAAACTGTATGCTGCTTTGTGCCACATCTAAAGCTGAGTTTGTGACATGACATGTACACTCCTAGCAGTACAGTGAACCTAGTTGAGTGGAAAGTGTCTATTCCTGTGTGTGGGGCCATCACAGACTGGTTCTCACCATGGTTGCTATCAGAGGTGATCAGAGTCACTTTTTTTTACTCTTACTCCTGCTCCTGTTCCAAAAAAAGTGACTCCTGCTCCGGAACTCATTGGAAATTTACACTCCAACTCCTGTTTGCGCTCCAAAAACTTGAAGGCATTGTCTATTGTGCCTCATGAGGCAAAATCACAACTATTTTGCCGTTAACTAATATGGACAAGTTATGTCATGGTTTTAGTGCTGGCAAGCAGTCCGTCGGCACTGCATGATTATTGATCCAAAACCTAACTGTAAACCAACCCATTGTCTCTTTGTGTCATATTGTCATTTGACCAATTCAACTAATCATGTTCAGTGAAAAGCAAAATAACCCCAGCACAGTTTTTCTCTCATGAGGCAAAAAAGACACTACCAAACTTGAAACCAAGAAGTAGAATGTTGTTGTCACCTCAAAAAAATCTCATTGAACTCCTTCAGTTCTAACCTACATCAAATCTAGTTAAACTTTCTCGTTTTTTTAACTCCTTGTGCTTTTACCATAAGCACAATGAAACAAAAACAACCACAGTGTTGTTATCTTTTCACTTACTAGCTTCCACAGATAAGTCACATAAGCTACATCGGAAGCACTTCATACCACCTTATTCACACAGTTGGATTATTTGCCTTAGTATATTGTGAACTTCAAGGTAATACTGGCATATTTTGGAATAGCCTGAACTAAACTGCATTTCTGCTTACTTTTGGATGAAACTGCATTGCTGTTGTTGCATTGTAAAGGTAGGCTACATGCAATATTGTCTTGTGCATTTCACAAAAAATAACAAATTGTGAATACTGCTTAAAACAAGACAGCACAGGTAAAACTTCCAGTGACTGATGTATCCACAAAATAAAAAAAATATTAATGTAATACAGCAGTTGATCACTGAGTCTGTGCCAGCCTGAACAAAGCCCTCTGTCTACCACTCTCTATCATCTTGACCAGCCTACACTGAATTTTCACTGTGCCAATTAATGCAAGATTTTACAACCAGAATGGTAATTTAACAATTAGCCTGTCAGATAAAATTCAAATTTATTTAAAGCTATTATCCGGCTCCTGTAAAAACAGAAAAAATCCACTCTGGGTCCAGTTTTTATTCAAAATTCCGACTCTGGATCCAGCTCTGGCAGAAATCGTGGACTCTGGTCTAAGTCCACTCGGCTCCGTGACGACCTCTGGTTGCTCTGGCTTTGCTGATGGAGATGCCACTTTTGATGTTCTGAGATCAGTTTATATGTTTTCATAGTCCTTGTTCAGGAGCGGTTTTGAGGTTTAGATTTAAGGTTTTGGAGTAGGGTTTAAGGTTTAGAGTACAGGTTTAGGGCCGAAGGTTACAAAAAAGTAATTGCCAATTCAATCCTTTGATGTGAGAACCAAGTGACATACAAGAATTGGTCAGATATTTCACAGAGGTCAGCATTTTTGCTTGATGTGTTTTTTAGTCCTTCCAAAGTGAAGACCAGATACGGTTGTTTAGACATTGCTTATTAAATTAGTGCAGCTGCTTAATTACACAAAAGGTATGACAAATAGTTACAAATGTTACGATCCTTGTACCCCTGAGCAGAAAGAAAACAGCAAATGTGCAGTGCACAATTGCAATTTTGGATGCATACTTCGGTGCTGAAGTTTTTGTTGTTTTTTTTGTTACAACTAGCTTAATAACCAAAAGAAATAACAGAATGAGAGGTGACACTTAACACCTTCACTGCCGGTAGTGCAGGTCTAAATCACCAGTTTGCAACTGCATAACTCCTCTGCCAATTGCACTAGAGAGTTGTTCAAACCCTCAAAAGACTCGGCAAGTCTTCGAGTTTGGAATGAAAAAAATTTATTTGGTTTTGCGTTTCGACTTTTTGTGAGTGACGTCATAAGTGGAATCGTTTTATGTCTTTTTATCCCACTTCATCTGGCTCAGAGCCCAAACCACTAGATCAGGGGTTCCCAACCTTTCTCAGACCATGTACCCCTTCAGCATTTCGAAACATAATTATGAACCCGTTCAGAATTTCAACAGATTTCTTATGACAAAGTATTTTATCATGATTAATCATAGAAATATTTGACAATAGGCATATAACAGCTTATGAGAATAATATCAACTGATAATATATGTATAAATATTTGGAAATAAAAATATGCAAATATATATTTCAGTTCTATTGCTAACCTCAAATGTACCCCTTTGGACAGGCAATTGTACATGTACCCCAGGTTGGGAACCTCTGCACCAGATGGTAGTATTTTGCTTAAGTGTTTATTGGAAACTAGGCTAAAATTCGCGTCGTTTGAAACGTTGGATGACTTGCTAGGATTGCGGATTCAAAAGTTATGGCCTAAAAACAACAAAATAAATGATTTGTCCCTTAATTAAATAATTAATTTGTTGTTTTAGGCCATAACCTTTGAACCAGAAATGCTAGGAAGTCGATCACAGGTTCAAAAGTCTCAGATTATAGCCTAGTTTCCAATAAAACTTGCGCGAAATATTTCCATCTAGCGGTTGGACCCTAGGCCAGGTAACATAAGCCAAAATGGCCAAACGCACTCAATAATTTTGTTTTTCCCAAATGAGCTCTCCTATCAGAAAATAATTGCACTACCTCATTTTTTACAACGACTGACAGGAATCTCTTTCAATGAAGCCAAAATCTTTGTTACAACAAGTGATTACGACTAATCTCATCGCCATGATGTCACGCGTGATAGCGTTGCCAGACATTTCAGATTTCGAGGCGAAGTACAGTACATCAAACTGTGCCACGGCTCGCGTAGCAATCCAAATTTATGAGGATGGAGTCATTTCGTTAAAAAAATGTTAGTTTAGCTTTTGAAGAATTTGTGCTCATAAATTTAGGATTGTGTTAACTTCATTTTGTCTCGTTCTTGATGCCAACTGCCGACGTTTTCGGTTCGAAACGCAAACAAGGACCACAAACAAGGCAGCCGCGTCCAATTTACCGACGCAAACGTTCGCGAACAAAAATTCACGTTTGCTATTTACTTATGTATTTTTACTTTTCAGATGCCTTGTCCGAAAGAGCATCGCCCGAGTCTTGACCGTGATTAATCAGACGCAGAAGGAGAACTTGCGCAGGTTGTTCAAGGTACGTTTGCGGACGCACTGCGCTGATCACCACTGCTTGCTTCATCTCCAAATCTCTATTTTTACGCGTTACGTAATCCTCGCTGATTTCTTCGCAGTTGAATGCAGTGATCACGCATCCCCCTTAAGTATTTGTCCTTTGTTTCAAACCCCCCGTGGTTATTAAATGTTGCAAAAACAAAAATAGCTTTTGATAAATTTATATATCAAATTTTCGATGTTATACAGCTCATAAGGGCTCGAGCCCCCCTGGAAATTTATTGATCTCCCGTTAAGAACCATTGGTTTAATGTAAATGAACTCGGAGTGTTTCCAGTCACGTAGCCAAGGAGTGGCTTTGGTTGGCTCAGCCCACCCACCAACAAAGCTGCAAGCCCGCACAAATTGAAACATGAAACACTACAAATAGTAGAACTTATAAAATTTTCAGAATGACAAACCCCCTTGCGCAAACGTAAAGATCCTATATTGAAGACTTTGTGACGACGGTTATGAGTGTTTCACTCGTGTCGCGCAGAATTGACGACGATGCGAAAGCGTAGTAAACGTGTTTCACGCAACATTTCCAACAAAGCTACTTTCCACGAAGCCAAAGCTAATTCTGTTGCATTCAACCAAGGTTTACATTTCAATATTCGTGCGTTTCACTTGCTTGGTCAAATTAGCCATTGTGAAAGTCGTTCACGACTCAAAAACACAAGAGTACGAACAAACGCAAAAAGTTACAGAATTCGTCCTGCTTTCCGCACGTTATCTCGTAAGGACTTTGTAATGCGATGGTGTTTGCAGCTTGCAGCAAAGTCGTCACTGACAGTTATGTAGTTGTAGGTTTGCATAATTTCACCGAGCTTCACACGAGCATACCACTCCTGGGAAGCAGTAAGCGTCCCACTCGGCTGTGGAGGCGAACCTCGCTCTGCTTGCGGAAATCGTATGTCTAAATGTGGAAAGTCCGTGGTCTAAACCTGGCCACCGGTAGCGGCTTGCTTCATGCGCAAGTGAGAATTCGGTTTTAAGATCCTGCTAACGTTGTTGCAGGCCTGCACTAAAAATAATACGATACGAACGCAGTGCATATTAAAAGGACTGTGCAAAAAGTGAAAGACCGAACTATGAAGTTATACTTGATACTGGGTTGCTTCCCCGTGGCGACCATAACAGGTTTTTTAAGACTTTTCGGTTAGACATTTCGGTCATTTTTACCACAGTAGCATTGAAACTCGCCGTAACAATATTCATTAGTCAATATTTCTGACCGAATTGTCTTAATTTCTTTCGGTCATTTAAAAAATGTTCGGTCTATGACTGAAAAAAAACTAGGAACAGATCGTTGATATCGTCACTGCTGTTATTCGGTTAGAGAAGCCCCATGGACTGACTGCTTATCAGCTTAGAATTATAACGGAGCGGCAGCTGCGAATGTGAAATTGTGAA
>Ga0210059_1009421_pt1 | contig 15261 bp, 11 predicted proteins | sample Ectturendosymbi2_FD_188042 | JGI IMG/M metagenome (GOLD analysis project Ga0210059, IMG submission 188042) | Ecteinascidia turbinata endosymbiont from Florida, USA - Sample 2 (SPAdes) (version 2) | ecosystem: Host-associated > Tunicates > Ascidians > Unclassified | place: Key West, Florida... | reverse complement strand
CAAACTAAAGTTTCAATTGTGTATGGCTTGTGGATCCAACTTATCCTGAATCAAAGTCAAAAGTGTTTCTGAAACTGTGTATGAAACTTTTAACTTTAGTTTGAAACTACTTGGTGTGCTGTCAAAGCGGTTAAGCTAGCCCGTAGAGTACTGTAGACCTAGAGTCTAAACAGAAGCATGCCTTTATGCCGGAATGAATGCCGTAAGGGCAGTATCGGCTGGTACGTTGAAACAATCATGGTGTAACAACGCAAAACTTGTTGTGCCTGGTTTTTATTATCATTTGATAGCACAGGCAGGAATCATAGTAAACAACTGACGGCATTAAGTGGGATATTGCCCCTAAAATAAAAAGGCATTAGAAATAGATTCACTGCAGGCCTACTTTCAATTTTCTTGTAAACTTTACAAAATTTGTTATATCTGATTTGTCAAGCCAATTGGTTTTGAGATCCCGAAATTGCATTTCGAGGCCCCATTTGAGGCCGCGACCCATAGTTTGAAAAGCCCTGCTCTACGCCATAGACCGATGGTTAACAGCATGAAGACAAGTTTTGCACAGCAGCAAAGTATTTTCGCAACACCCTCAGCTAACCATATGAAGTAAGCCCAATGTAGACTTGTATTTCCCAGTAAAGCTCACAAGAAACTGTTCTTGCTGGTTTGATTAACATATAGTTTCGACAAGCAATCTCTGTTTGCGCAAAATCTAGTAAAAACAACCAAACGTAGGATCCAATACTGAAAATATTGCTTTTCTCTGGTGGTCTTGCCCTGTTGCGAGCTTTTTGTCAGTGGAAAATTGAACATCAATTAATACCGTTTTTCTTTTTCATTCTTATTTGGTAACCACTTTCATAAAGACGGCCTGAATCTCTCTCACGCCCAGATGCATAATATTGTCGTGTTGGTACTGTACTCATAAGCGTCTAGAGTAGACATTTCAATTTCTGCTCTATTCAAAGTAAATTGTGAAGTTATGTCTCTGCACAGTTTCGCAAATTTTTAGTTAATATTGAGTCGTCATAGCAAAGAATTGCGCGAGGTCCCCAAAAGCGCGGGGACCTAGTCCATGGCCTATTTGACCTGTGCGTAAATCCGTCCCTGACTGTCGGTGGTTCAAATACCAAGCTTGCTTCCACGCTAGCAGAGCACGGTACACCCAACTCTTGTTATAGATGGTAGCAGGGACGGATTTAGGAAGCGCGGGGCCTCAGGCCATCTTAGTTTTGGGGGCCCCACGCAAGTGTGACCTATTTGGTCGCTTGTCTGAAAAGCGTGAAAGTATGCCCCTCTTATATGTAGGGCCACCTGAAAAATCTGTTTTTTATTGTGCCAACTTTGGTTCTACAATTGCCTTAGATCTTCAACAGAAATTAAAGCCTTTCCTACATTCTTCTAAACAATAAATGGCATTGCGATCTTTTCTTGGAATTTATAGCTCTTTCATGTAGTTCAGAAGTTCTTTTAGTTAAATATCCGTGATTGCTAACGTTTTTAGTAGATTTGTTTTTCGGATATAGATATTTTCATGCGGGACCGTGTTGCCGCGCTCGAAAATATCGTCGAACTGTCGATTTGATTACCCGTACGTAAGGTTGCCAGACGTCCTTGAGCGCCAAGAACTGTCCTTGAATTTGCTATCAAAACGCGTTTTGTCCTTGATTCTTGAAAAACATCATTTTGTCCTTGAATAAACTCCGGCGTCCTTGAAAATTCTTGAATATTTAAAAAAAATTTCATTAAAGAGCTATTGATTACGTTGAACATTCATGAATCAAGAATAAACAATGTAAATGAATAGAACAATGTATAGATTTCTTCCATATTAAACAGTTGTGTAGAAGAAAATGAATTATTGAAGAAAGGTTGTGTCGTCATAATACGTTTTGTTTATTTTTCATCTCGTACATTTAACATAGCATGACTTGCCCATACGTGATTCAAGCTTTCTGAAAGTAGGCCATCGTAGACCGTACCCAGAGGCAAACTGGGCGACGGCCCCGGGAATCCAAAGCAAGGTGGGCATCCAACGAATGAAACCGCAAATATCAAAATGCTGTAACAAGATGAGTTTTCCTATTGTAAGGCTAGTAACACACGCTGCATGGATTTTATTTTTCAAAACTTGTTTTCTTTGTCAACACTAGTTTTTACGCACTCAAACGCCAGTAATTTCTCACCATCCTCAATACTAGGGACCTATACTCTAGGTGTGCTGCGTACACCCAGTTAACCTGACATTGACGTGACTTTGCCCAGATCAAGCTATCAAGGGAAAATCATAAAAAAGATTGAAAAATAATTGCGGCTGTTTGATTTTGAGCCAAATTTCAAAACTGTTCTCTTTCAACTTGCTTGGTGTAGCTGATTTTTTGATGCATCACTAGTTTCCCGTTTCGTTTTTTGATGTGGCAACCCTGGGTGTGGGCCAATGCAGTTTCACACCTGCGTTTGCAATATGCAAATCATTTCAAGCTTCGTCACTAATTGGTAGTTCAGGCGGATTCAGTCCCGTAGCCACGGGGATGCTTTGGTGCAATGGCGATTCCAGAATGAAAAAACTGGGGAGCCACTGCCGGGCCAAGGTAAAAAGTAGTGAGGCCAACATAAATGTATCTCCTACGTAGTGATTTTCCGTTGTAATGAAGAATGATTTGCTATGAAAACCCAACATAGGCTTGTGAATATCGTCAGAACCGTTGCCAGAAAGTCTTCAAATCGTTTAAAAATTTTGCTGGCTGAACGTTATCTGCTGTATATGTCAATCAAACGAACTTGAACGTGAAATTAAGCACAAAATTAGGGGTCTAAGCAGGGACAAACCAAAAATCTGGGAGGGCTATGGCCCAACCAGCCCCACCCTTAAAACCGCCATTGCTTTGGTGGGCTTTGCCCCTGCGGACAAAGCCCAAGCCCCCCAAATTAAAATATGAAACACTATAAATCATTGGAGAGTTTAACAAATTTTCAATATCAAGTCTCACTGCACAAACGTAAAGCCCCCCCTAGTAAACACTTCCTGGCGATGGTTCTGGGCGGTTTGATGATAACGGCTCACACAAACGCGTATCTGTTCTGTCCCCCCAGTAGTTGTACATATAACAGTCACATAAATACTGTAAAAACGAAAATTTTCTTGCGTACTTTATGCGCATTTTCAAATCTTGTGTAGGCTGGTTCAGCAAGTTTCAAACTGTCTATCCTGGGTGTCCGCCATCTCAGCTGCATACCTTCTATGCTCGACTGATATTCGACGAGAGAGTCACGCAACCATTTTTTTATTTGTGAACTGCCCCAGCGTAGCGTTGAGTGTGTTTTACTGCACTGTTTGAACGCACAACTTTATATTTTTGCAGTTGTGAACTGCTCTGTCTTAGCACTGTGTGCTGTGGTTTGCTTCCGGTCTTCTAACTCGAAGCGCTGATTAATTTATGTGCTTTACAGTGACAACCGTAGGCAACAATAACGAGTAAGGAGAGTGCGTGTAGAATATTATGCACGCTGTGTTAACAAACTTCGCCAAACATCAAAATGACATCATATTGTGACGTCACAAACAACGTATATCCAATTGCATTGACCATCATACACCACTCCACTGCTAAAAACTAGAATTTGTTAGGGAACATACAATCAAGCAGTCGTCCCGTGCATTACCAGACCTCTTCATGCCACTGACCGAACCTCATTGAAAAAAATGTCCCAAAAAAAACTTCAAGTGATCTGACAACCCTACCCGTACGCAAATTCCTTTTATAGAGTAATAGTAACCACATATTTTATGAATCAAACAAGCACAATCCATTAAGTGGACGCAGGGCTTATTTATGCCGTTCTGAAGTTGTCATTTTCCAAGCAATACAAAATATGGAGTTTTAATCCTCTGTGCCAGGGGTGTCAAACTCATTTTCACTGAGGCCCATATCAGCATTATGGTTGCCCTCAAAGGGCCCGTTCTAACAGAATTAACCACAATCATTTAGGCCAGGGGTTCCCAACCGGGGGTACTCGTACCCCTTGGGGGTACGAAGATTGAACATCAAGGGGTACGAAGATCCTTGCGTCACAGAGCAGCTTATATATCTCTTATAGAGCAATATATATCTCAAAATTTTTTTGGGGGTACTAAGAATGCTCTGACCTGACAAAGGGGTACGAGCAGCAAAAAAGGTTGGGAACCCCTGATTTAGGCTAATGCTTAAAGAGCATCTCTGTGACGTAATAATGATTATGCTGCAGTTAAAGTAGCCTTAAAACTGAATAACCTTTTTGAAGTGAGACCTTAGGTCAGCAAGATAACTAAAATAACAAAGTTACAACATGGCAAAGAACGTCGTTCGCCTTTGTAAATAGGTACAAACCACTACAGTACAGTTCCAAAAATAGCACGCTGAGGCTTAAAATTTAAAAAAGACGTGTCGGGCCACCTGTCTGACACATGTGCTCTATGCCATAGGCCGACGGTAAAGAGCATGAAGACAAGTTTTGCATAGCAGCAAAGTATTTTCGCAACATCCTCTGTTAACCATACGAAGTGAGCCCAATGTAGACACGTTTTTCCCAGTAATGCTCACGAGAAACTGTTCTACTGTAGCTGATCTAAATAACATAAAGAGTTACACCAAGCAATCTCTGTTTGCGCGAAATCTAGTAAAAACAACCAGACGTAGGATCCAAAACTGACAATATTGCTTTCCATGGCAGTTTTACATTGCTGCGAGCTTTTTGTCAGTGGAAAATTTAACATCACTTAAGTTCGGTGTTTTTCTTTTTCATTTTTTTGTGACCGCTTTCATACAGACGGCCTGAATCTCTCTCACGCCCAGATGCACAATATTGACGTGTTGTTACTGTACTGATAAGAGTCTGGAGTAGACATTTGCATTACCGTCCGTTTCAAGGTAAATTGTGAAGTTTTGTCTCTGCGCAGTTTCGCAAATTTTTAGCTAACACTGAGGTCGTCATAGGAAAGAATCGTCCGGGGCCCCCAACAGCGCAAGGTCTTAGGGCCTAGGCCATGGCCTGTGCGGAAATCAGTCACTGGATGGTAGTACAAACCACGCAGGTATGAAGAAAGTTGCTTCAAAATTTCTCAAACCTCGAAAATTCATAACCGTCTGGTTTGATAACAAATGTGTTGCTTCGCCTTGTGGTACTGCCGAAGGACATTCTGCAGTGTACCCCATATCGACTTCAATTTTGGTGTAAAATGTAAAAAATAAACATCAATACTGTGATGGATAAGGGAGGGGGGGGCTTGAGCCCCTTCAGCCACCCCCCTGGCTGCGCCTTTGCAGACATCCTGATTACGAGATAGAGGAAAGAGTCATTTTAATGCTTGTAGTTGGTCACATTCCGGAAGAATCAACGCCTATACCCTTAGGCATTTACACGCCATGCACAAGCGCGTATTTGTTGAGAATAGGCGTTTACAAGGCCGAAACGCATCAGAGCAAGACCAACGGGTTGAACTTTCACACGACCTATTATTATTTGATCGTTTTTTTATGATTCGGTTTTAAAAGTTTTCCTCGATGCATTCATAACCTTTGACTGCAAAAGCAACCGCATTGTAGGTTTCATCGTTGTCTAGAGTCTAGAAGAGTGTTTCTCAAACTTTTTTGTTCAATCGTCCCCTATTCACTCTCGACATGTCCTTTTCGCCCCCTAAGCCTGATAAAGCAAAACAAGGTAGTACATTTAAATAATTTTATTTTTTTTTAAAGTGATAAACAGTTTCAGCAAGCCATTAAAAAGCTGAACCAAGCAATTGTTTTACGACACTACAGTAATATGACGTTCAGAATTCTTGTGAAATTAATCCAGGGCTACGGAGCCGAAGCGCCGGAGCTGGGCATTTTGTCTGGAGCCGGAGTTCAAATTAAAAATGAGAACCCGGAGCTCAATTGAAATTTAGAACCGGAGCCGGAGCTATGGCCATTTGAGAGGTAGCTCCGGATCCCTTCTTAGATTCTAACGGTTTTGTCAAATAGACTTACGTGTGCTCTTTACAGCACACTAAATGCGATAGTCACGAGATACGAAACCAGACTGCAACAATGGATCTGCAAGGATTTGATGATTTTTTGGTTGAATGATCGCTAAGGCTGTGACATCGCAGCTGGCAGGCATGGTGGTACTTGTTGAACAGTGTTTCTCAAACAGTGATCTAAGAGCATCATGCAGCTCCCAAACATCCTTTGTGCGGCTTTTAGCAATCTTTCAGTAACAGATTCTATTTGAAATAAGAGCAGATGATGCTTACTCCGTAGGCGAAATATATAATATGTAAGAGCTTAGTGTCTGATTCTTTGCTGGGAAAGGATTTCTTTCGGATGATAGGCAGTGTCTTTCAGTAACGCCTCTAATATTTTGTGTAACAGGATTTGTTAGTGCAATAAAACAAAACTTGTCAATTAACTTGTGGTAATTTTTTTGTGCGGTTCTCTAACAATATCGTAGGTCTGGATTTGGCTCCGTTTCAACGAAATGGTTGATAAACACTGTTGCAGAAGTAAGAAAAACCTTTAACTACCACAACATCTTACTTTCTAGTCAGAATGATCACACCGGGTCTGTAGTACAGCAGTGTAGCGATCTAAAAAGAAATGAGCTATGATTTGTAGGTATATAATATAATCCCATAGCTTTAGTATCTGTGTAGTCATGCTGTTACCAGGGAGTATGATTGAGATTTGATCCCATTGCAGATTTAAGCGTGAAATGCACGGCACGCCATTGCAAAGTAAGAATTTTTTTTAGAAACCATTAAGCTTACGAGCAAGGTTTACTAGATTACTGTCAAAGTTCACTAGGAAACACAACGTTTACAAGCACTAGCATATCATGAAAGTTATAAATAATAATTCATAGCGAACTAGCGTTGCTGTTCATAGTAGTACATTTTCAGGAGGGCATGAAAGTTAATGTAAAGAAATGTGGACATTTTTCTTGAAATTTTCATCTGTGGAAACAACTTTTATGTTTTCAGCACGGTAACCACTGCTATTTTATCCTAAGCTTTGCATGGTAAATTGTGCTTTACTTTGCGATTCATCATTGCTTATTGTGAGTGCAAAGGCTATAAAACCAGACGTTTTCAGCTATTTTACAAAAGCAAATGTGAATTTCTTGCTAGAAGTCATACTTTTGCCCCGGCAGCGCCGTTATCTGGAATCACCAAAACTGCAAGAGGCAAAGCATGCTACAAGTGCAAAACACTTTGCTCAGACAAGACACAAATGTAATTTTCCAAACAGCCATTTTTTTATTCTGGTCGTAAAAAATAACAAAGGTCCTCAAGTATTGACGACAAAATGAGCGACTGCCCTTCCAGAAATTGTTTATATTGTCGTTATCTTGAGTTACATTTCCGCTAGTGGCTGTTCTCTGAATCGTCAGAATTGCTGTTTTTTCGCTGATTCCTCATGGTAAGTGCGCTGCTTGTAAAAAGCTACCAGATTGAATTACTCACAAAGGTTTGGTATATTCTCGTATTTTCGCGTATTTGATTTAATTCATTTTTCATTCAACTTATGGCACACTAAGACAATCAAAATATTAATGTGTGAAAACGAACAGAAGCCGGAGCCATGAAAAAAGAGAGCACCGGAGCCCAAGCCACACTCATGAAAACCAAGAGCTCCGGAGCTGTGTCATTTTTACGACGGCTCCGGTGCCCTGAAATAATCTACAGTGTAGACAATCCAGAGTAAAAATTTAACAGATAAATTGCTTTAGCAACAGCCTCCAACAATTATCATGGTAAATTAAAATTTGCAAGAAACTAACAAGTCACGGTAGTAGGCAACTGAAGTTAATTCAATGATCGATTAGTGGTTGCGCATTTTCGACCCCTTTGTGTTGTTTCGCCCCCTATCGCCCCCTTTGTTTTTTCGCCCCCTTGCACATCAAGGGGCGATTCCACCCACTTTGAGAACCACTGGTCTAGAAGCATACGCAGTAGCATACCGCATGCACGGTAAACGCTGGGTTCCTGTCCCATGGTGACGCAACTATAAAATATGACCGACGTCGGACAGTTCGCAGCATTGTGACGCAGCCGTGAGTCACATAAATGCGGGGGCTGATTGCTGGAGAGAGAAGCTCTCCTTTGAAACGTCCCTAAGACTAATTTGTAACTGCTCGCTTTGCGAACTTTGGTGATCTTCTTGATGAGGTTTCGAAACTGGGAAGCAGACATTGACGTGCTGCAGATTTGCAGCTGCAGCTGACGTGCATGGGTCGAAAGATATTTCAGGTACTTCATGTATGTGACGTAAAGGAGTGATACCGTTGGGTTGGTTTTCGCAGACGGGATGTGAATAGCCTAGTCTGTATTTCTCCACATCGAGAGAAATTCTGAGCAAAAAATATGCATGCTATAACTAGGGGATTGCCAGAGTACCAAAAAAGCTAGGAACGCCGTTCCCACTCCACTGCTCCCCTGGTCAAGGGCTGTCCAATATGAGAATTATGTTAACAGTGCTATACGATCGAGATGTTGGACACGTTTATGTGCACAATGAAAAATAAAATAGGAGAAAATGTCATAGCATGCGCAGTAGCATACCGCATTTTTTTCGCCCAGACAGATGAAACAAAGTTAGATAGACAGATTTGCTTTTGGCAGTACAGAATATGCATTGCGCATGATATACTTTAAGACAGTGAACATCCCGGGCAAAACACAGAGTGCTTTGACCTGTAGCACCCACAGACGTTCTTTTTAGAACTCAGGCTTTAATTTACTGTAACTTTAAGAAAGCTTAGTAACGCGACTTGCTGAAAGAAAAGAAACAACGATTTAAACTAAACACTCGACTTAGTAGCTTGGACGAGCAGCGCACACCGGACCGACAAACACGTTCTGCGGTGAACACGTGGAGAAAGTGCGGTAGAACTCGGGCTTTAATTTACTATAATAACGGGCTGTCAATAAAGGAATCAGGCGGCACGTCGATCTCTTCGGAGTTCTGGGGTGATTCAGACGGTGATATTGCGGGCACTGGCGGTTCAACATCGGCGGTTGGATCGTCAATACCCTCGTAGAATCAGGATTGTCGACACGGCTACCAGCGGGGACTAGATCTGATGCGGAGACCGTCGTTTCTTGCCCATCCTGGAATCGAATCAACGTCGACTTGGGATTAGTGTTTAACAGGTCGACTTCTTCACACAAGGGCTCGCTGTTGTTTCGGACAAATTTCTTCAGCAGGCCAGTTCCTGGAGTGATCATCCATCTTGGGAGGGAACGACCCAACATCGACCGACGAGAAAATGGGAAAAACCTCTCATGGGGAGAAGCATTGGTTGCTGTACATAGCAAGGTTCGTACGGCGTGAAGAGCGTCTGGCAAAATAGGTTCCCACAGATGTGGGCCTAAATTTCGACCCTTCAGTATTAGTGACCCGGTTTTCCAAACAATTTGGTTGCACCGCTCACACTGGGAGTTGCCAGTGGGATGGTACGGCGTGGAATGACCAGTAGCAATGCCACGACTGTGCAGATAATCTTTTAGCTCTTTGCTCATAAAAACCGTTCCACGATCACTGTGAACTTAAGGAAAGCCTACCAGACTGAACAGCAAAGCAAGGCAGTTAGTCACGGATAAAGTTGAAGTGTATTTGCAAGCAAATGCAAAAGGGAAACGGTTGTACTCGTCAACTACTATCAAACGGTATTTGTTCCCTCGGTGAGTTGTACGAGGGCCTTTGAAGTCGATGCTGATACTTTCCCGCGCTTGAGTGGCCTTAATCAACTTATTTCGTGGCGGTTGATAAAATCGCGGTTTTAATGCAGAGCACGTGGCACACTGCGCACATGTCTGGCGAACCTCTTCTATAGAAAAAGGTAAGTTTTTACTGCGAATGAAGTGCCAAAATCGAGTAACACCGGGATGCCCTAAAGATTAATGTAGCCCAGATAGATCACCAGGGCGACCAATGGCACCAAATACTCGAGGCAACGCATCTGCAGCTGCATTTTTACTTCCTGGGTTATAATGCACATGGTACGTATACATGCCAAGTTCGGCTCGCCATGCTTGAATTTTAGCATTCTTGATTTTTCCTCGACAGCTTTTATCAAAGATGAAGGCTAATGACCGTTGATCCGTTATAAGTGTGAACGGCTTACCATACAGAAAATGGCCACTTCCTAACAGCTTCAACAATAGAGGTAGCTTCTTTTTCTACCGTCGGATAATTGCATTCAGTTTTCGACAAGGTCCGCGACAAATGCAACTGGCCTGCCGTTCTGATTGAGGGTGGAAGCAATGGCAAAATGAGATGCATCGCATTCAACAGTGAAAGGTTCCCGCTCATCTATACAGCCCAGACAAGCATTGAGCAGTTCTGACCGCAGTTGTTCGAATGGAGCCAAGGCAGCATGCGACAAAGGAAAGGTGACGCTTTTAATGGTGAGAGGTTTCACTTTACCAAAATAGTTTTTGATCCATCGAGCATAATAAGCCAACATACCTAAGCATCGTTTTAGGTCTCGATGTTTTTGCGGCACAGGAAGTTCCATCAATGGACGTAAACGTTCCGGGTCAGGTTTGACCAAGCCGTGTGAAGCCCGGTACCCGAGAATAACGATCTTTGGCACCGCCACGACAGACTTTGCTTCATTGAAAGTCTAGTTTAACTGCGACGCGGCGTCCAGAAATCTTGTAAGATTTTGGTCGTGGTCAACTTTGCTGGTTCCACCGATGATTATGTTATCGAGGTAAGCGTAAGTACGTTGTAGGCTATTTTGAGAGATGATGCCATCGATTATTCTCTGGAATGCGGATACGCCGTTGGTAACACCAAACGGAAGACGTCGATATTGGTAAAGTTTCCCGTTAGCTTCAAACGCGGTGTAATGCAGTTTTTTGGATCTAGAGGTATTTGATAATAGGCAGATTTCAGATCGAGCGTGCTGAACAATTTACATTTAGCCAATTCGTGCACTTGGTGATCGATTTAGGGAAGAGGATACGCACCCAACTCTGTGAAACGATTCATGGTTTGAGAATAATCGATTACCATTCTGCGTTTGTGTCTTTCATCCTTTGTTACCAGCACTTGAGCACGCCATGGGCTTTCAGAAAGTTTTATAATCCCCCGATCAAGCCAAGCAATTTGCTTATTTCATCTGTTATGAATCTGGAATCTTCGGCATTGAATCGCCAGGAGTAAGTGGAAATTGGTCGAACTTTCGGATTTAAAATTTGAAAGATGCGCGGTGGCTTAACATTTGCAGGGCCTACGCTGCACACCTTTTGGTCGCCAACTCGGATCGGCTTACGAGGACCTCCAGTAACAAAATTAGTGGAGCGATGCATCTTTAAGAAATCTAGACCTAATATCAGATCAGCGCAAAGGTTGTCCACGACGCCTAATTGAAGGCTGTAAGATCCCTTAAAGGCAGAAATATTACAGTTTACAACTCCACGTACCTTTGCAGAAGAAGCTGTGGACGCTAAGGCGATGCTTGAGCTTTGACCTTTGCATTCTAACCCAAATTTTTTTGCATCTTCAGAGTCAACGTAACTGTCCGATGCACCAGTGTCCAGCAAAGCACGGGCTGGCAGTCCCTGCATTTCAATGTCAACAACAGCAGATTGTTAGGAAGCTGGGGCTCCGACCACGGAAGCGATGTAATGCTCTGGCAAAAGTTCAGCGGAGATATTCGGGCTCTTCGAGCGAGTAGACTTCGAGCAACAAACCTTGGCGAAGTGCCCCGTTTTTCCGCATTCATTACACTCAGCATTCCGCGCAGGACAACGGCGTCGGAGGTGATATGGGCCTCCACAGAAAAAGCATTTCTTTTTCTGAACGGCAGCAGAAGCAGACTCATTGTTGGTCAATGCATCTTCAGTCGTAGGTACAGCACTCCGTTGTTCAAGAGCATCTGTCTTGTTGAAGATTGGCAACAGACGCACTTATCGGCTGCGAATAGATGGAGAATTGCTGCTGCGCACGTTCGAGGGAATAAACCTCTTCATTACTTGCTTCGAGCGAGAGGTCGTCTTTTTGTAAAAGTCTCCAGCGGATGCCCTGGGAGTTTAGTCCATTAATAAATGCGTCCCGGATGAATTTTTCGCGATACAATTCGGCACTCACCGCTTGGAACGTACAATTTTTCGAAAGTAATTTTGAGGCTTGAAGGAATTATTGAAGGCTTTCTGCAGTTCGTTGTTTTCGAGTTGCAAGAAGTTGTCTTGCGGAAACGTCGTTTTGCTTTTTACGTACACACGCTTCGGTATAACTAAGGCCTCGTCGTACGTCTCGCGGTCTTCAACGTAGGAATAAACCGCAGGAGACAAAAAATTAACAAGCAGTCCTATCCTGTTTACCTCAACATTAGGATTTATCGCGGATTGACCTGCCTCTACGGTTTGCAGGAATGTTTCGAAAGTGGCGAGCCAGTACTTGCACACTTTCGCAGCCTCTGGGTCCTTCGGCGACGTTTCAAGGTCTTTAGGCTTTAGAAAGCGATCCATAGTTATAATAAATTAAATTGCTCTTGACCTGTAGCACCCACAGACTTTCTTTTTAGAACTCATGCTTTAATTCACTATAACTTTAAGCAAGCTTAGTAACGTGACTTGCTGTAAGAAAAGAAACAACGATTTAAACTAAACACTCGACTTAGTAGCTTCGACGAGCAGCGCACACCAGACCGACAAACACGTTCTGTGATGAACACGTGGAGAAAGTACGGTTGCGCTCAGCCGCATTCCAGAAAGACACGCAAAAATGCGACGACCAATTATTACCGGTCACTGCGATCATTAAGCGCAAAATATACCACACAGAGTTTGTCTAATCAGCTGCCTCATAAACAAGGAGAGATCGATGAAATATTCTAATGAAAAGTTGTGCCGACCACAGATTGCTGCAGTGGTCCGATGTGCAGGTTGAGGGATTAATGACCAAATTGCAATGTGGTTCTCTTTTCCGGGCGCAAACGGCTGTAACATGCAGGTGTCATGGACCGCAAGGTTCCAGACAAAGAGAAAAAAACACAGTAATTCGACAAAAAAGTAATCTTCGGGTTGCCATAACCACAGCCCACTTCAGATACGGCCGGATAGGTCATATTTTCCCGTCTGTTGCTAACAGGTCGATTGTCAGCTTGCTAGATCTGCCTGAGAGCTAGTGTTGGGTGGGTTTTAAACGTGGTTAGTTCCAAAGAAGAACAACATAGGGATGAAGGCGAACATTAGGCAAAATATTTTAACATTCAGGCAAATGAGACAACTCCATTCATATTTGAGTAAAGTGGTATCATCTGTGTAAATTCCAACAGCCTAAATCAAATTTGAGCATATTAGAAAAAACTTTTGGGTACAGTTGGAAACATTTGAGTACATTGGAATCGTCCGGGTAAACTCCAGCAGCCTCACTCATATTTGGGCAAATTATAAAAGTTAAGTCAGATCAAGACAAATTAGAGAGCTTCATTCAAGTTTTGAGTAAAATCAGAAAGGTTTTGGTAAATCAGAAGCGTTTGGGACAACTCCTAAAGCTTCAATGATATTTGTGTGATAGAAACAGCTTCATTTATGTTTGGATGCAGTTAGAAACATCTAGTTAAATTATAAGATGTTCATTCAAATTTGGGTATGTTAGAAACATTTGAATAAATTCCAACAGCCTAAATCAAATTTGGGCAAATTAGACAGCTACAGTACATTCAAGTTTTGGGTAAAATCAGAAACATTGGGTTAAATCAGAAGCATAAGGGTAACGCCCTACAGCTTCAATCAAATTTGGGTTTTAGGTAAAATGAATTGTTCTTTGCAGCCAGCACCGCAGCATTAGAATATTCTGGCTGTTTCAAATATTGTGAAACTAAATGATTTCTACTGAAAAATTGGTACATTATAAAAAACAAATCTGGGACTGGTAGCAAAACTTTTGCACTACTACACAAAGGTGTGTAGAATTTTGCTTGCTAAAAGTTTTTGCAAGTGTCTGTATTTAACTTAGAAACTGATGTAATTTGATAGGTATGGTTTAATTAGTTTCATATACTGTAGTCTGGTTTAAATTTCCGGAATCCTTGGATACTCTAACTTTGGATGATTTTTCAGACTATGCATGATTAACAAAAGCATGGCAATACTTCAAAAATATTCCCATAAACCGCCCGTGCCAATAAACGTGCGGCACAGTGGTCAAATTGGATTTATTTAAAAAATTTAAAGTCTTGAAATTCCATGCTTCGATGGTTATTTAGTCTCATATCAGCCGTGGTACTAACGTTGACTTTGCTTTGTTTGGAAGACATGTACAGTATGTGAGTTATCTGTCAAGGTGTGTCTTTTGCACAGGAAAGTTTTTTTGAAATCCGCATTTAGATTTGAGTTTTGGAAAGGTTAAGTAGCAAGTATTGCTATGAATTTTTCCAGGTTATAATCAGAACATTAGAACATTGTCTAATAACTTTACATTTCAGATTTTGTTTAAACTTACTTGCCATTTCCTAACTGTCTTCTTTAGGTATGCTCGGCGCACAATGGACCAAAATCAATAAAACAAGTTCACTCATTATCAAAAACGATCTTACTGTCGCGACCATTTTTCCAGTAGTATTGGTGCGTGGCCAGAGGCACATGGGATTCCCATCTCTATCCACAACTTACACAAAGTCTTGGTTAGCTGCATCTCTCATTTCCTTCAGGAACAGAAGGATTCACGTTGCTGCATTTGTCAGAAACCAGGTGAAGAAGGTAACTTGCCGGGAATATTTTGTGTACAGACAGACTACATTAGGAAACGCTATTAATTTTATGTACACGAAATTGTTAAAATACTAAACATTCCTAGGAAATCTCGCGGCTAGATTGGAACCTTTCGCGGGTCTGATATACCCCGCAGGCCAGTTCTTACAGCTTTTGGTGCCATTCTATTGAAACCTCATAGCTTTTGTTGCCATATTCATGAACCTCATAGATTTTGGTTTCATTCTCTTGCAACTAAAAATAATAGGAAATGTTGGAATGTTTTCTGAAACGACTTGACTATCAGACGATTTTGTATTACAAAACATATGTTGGGAAGTTGCACTCTTAAAGAAGCATGAGAAGACTTAACCGTTGTCACTGCGTTTTTTACGCAATTATAATGTTTCAATTTCACGAGGGCATGATGAGAACACGGTTACCGTGAAACATCAATGTTGGAAGCAAGAAGTTTAAAATGTGATAAACACTTTTCCAAAGATCATGGGTTTCTAAACCAGTGATTCCCAATGTGGTCCAAG
>Ga0210059_1009420_pt1 | contig 15262 bp, 7 predicted proteins | sample Ectturendosymbi2_FD_188042 | JGI IMG/M metagenome (GOLD analysis project Ga0210059, IMG submission 188042) | Ecteinascidia turbinata endosymbiont from Florida, USA - Sample 2 (SPAdes) (version 2) | ecosystem: Host-associated > Tunicates > Ascidians > Unclassified | place: Key West, Florida... | reverse complement strand
TCTTTAAAGTCGAGTCTCTTCCCCAAATAGTACGTTTCAGTTAAGATTGTTTTGCCACGTAACCAGAATACCGCAAGAAACGTTGGCGAAGCGAGTCCTGCTGGCCACACCAACGGAAAAGCGGCCGACCGAGCACCAGACTGCGTGATTACATCTCCAACTTGGCTTGCTCCCGTCTTTGTGTGGAGTCAGAAGAGCTATCTGAGGTTGCTGAAAATCGCGAGGTATTTCGAAACCTCTCAGGGCTGCTGCCCCCGCAAGCTTACCAAAAGAAAAAGTAGACTTTTTCCTCATTGAATGTAACTAAGTTGCACTTACAAACTCTAAAGTTCCTGGAGTGACATTTCTGTATTAAAATATTATTAGAATCTTTCGTAGCAAGGGTTTTGTAAAGAATGGTAAATCCTAAACTTTCAAAGTATTTATAAAAGCCATTCCAGACCCTTGTACTTCACAAAGTGTTCCTCAATGCATGCCCTTAGAAAGCAGGAGGAGGGTAATCGCTCCATCGCAACCAAACGCTTGCAAACAATCGTACATTTTTTCGATTTCAGAAATTATTAAAACATATTTTTTATTTTTCTGAACAAAGAGCGGAAAAATATACAATTGCTTTCAGCTGTCGACAAGTTCGTGGGACAACAATTCACCAACTCTCTGCTATGTTTAAAATAGGTCAAGCAAAAATGGCAAGTTTTTCGGCGAACTTTTTGTCGATTCAGACAAAGTTACTCCTCTGCTGTGCCTCAATGCCCTAGGTTACAAGTTTAAATCGATAATCGTTCAGAAAAACACCACAGTTCGCAGATATTGATTTTCGATGACAACGGTAAGTAGCCAGTGAGTTCCTGCCTGGTACTTCTCAATTCATCTCGTATAGGATGGCATCGAGAAAACAGTATCTGGTTTCAATTTTGTTGCAGTTCCAGAATTCTTTTCCAACCAGTGACGTACTGCTACGTCACTATGTCAGTGCCGAGATCAGTGATCTGTGAACACTTTGCAGTGAGAACAGCCCTGAGTGCAGCTAACACTGCACTTTCCAGTTTACAACCGGCTTGAGGCCGCAAAAACGACTGCTTTTTTTGGTTCGGAAATTACCAAGGACTGGAAATGCGTCACCGCCACTGACACGCTTAGATTTCAAATCCTCTCATCCGAGGAAACTATGCCACCAGTGTTCCCTCTATGGTGCGCAACAGCGCAAGTGCGCAATACCACCAGACAATTTGCGAAGTGCTTTCTCATTCTCGCGCACTTCCAGCATTCTGAATTTAATGCGGTATGTATATATCGCATATCCCTTTTAACGTTGCGAACGCTTCATTGCTGTGTGTCTGCATGGTTGCACAGTCGCATTTGCCTCGTGCGCAACAAAACAAACATTTGCTCAGCGTAGAATTTTTTTAGAGGGAACACTCTATGGCACATAAAATTTCCTTCTCAGCGAAAAGCGAGAAATGAAGGGTTGCGCGAACAAGGTCGTACCCAGCGAAGTGTGACTGAGAAGGGCAAGAAGATATGTTCGACAAATCGTTGGTCACGTGCAGTATGTTGCTGTCATTCCATGCAGAACCCCAACAGTTTGACGCCAACAAGCCATCCGTAAATGTTGCTTAGATGTCTGAAAGTCATTGTGCAGTGCAGGGACGGTACCAGCATGTGTACGAAAGACATTATTTTCGTTTAACCTTGACGGTGGCGTTGAATCTTTGCGGTGAGAGCGTCACTTGCGCTGAACATGAGAACGAACCAATAATTATAATTAATTCGTGGATTATCCTTGGGGGGTGATGCCTAAAAATTCCACAAACATTTGCGTGTTCGCCTGACAATCAGGTTTTTCGCCATGGTTTATGGCAAATAACAATTTTTCAAACTATTATGATGTAGCATAGTCTAACACCCACTTTCGTTCTCAGCGTAGAAAGTAAACGACTTGGCCACTGCGTTCAAGTTTGACAAATTGTCTAATGCATTCCTTGAGCATTTTAGCAAAAAACTGTCTTCGTCAAAATAAAGTTGTCATGGCTACGAAATCCTCTGCTATAGTGCATTATAGAACTTGTGATAAAGGCTTTGCACGTTTCACGTTTCAAACCAAAACGATGTTGCATACATTGCATGAAAAAGTAATTTTAATCAATGAAAGTTGCGACTGTTGACATAAAAAATTTCATGAAGTTCCACTAACCTCTTCCAACAAAATTTTCGCCGCAATTTTATAAAACTTGTAGTTAGCTACTAAACGCTCATCCGCTCTGTTGCTGAATTGCGTCGTTCGCACTCGTTGAATTTCTTGCTTGTGTATTTCTGCAGATAATGCAACCAATGTATTCGACAGAGCGAAGAAAGTTTGGAAGGAGAAAACACCTTTTCACTTTGGGTACGGGAGTTTCACATCCGTGTTACTTATAACGTTAGGCTTGATAAACAAGGTCATATGGCGTTACTGCAACGGATATGGTGACGTGTACAAATGCTTCGGTCGGACTGTGGAAACCGTCCTTTTCGGTTTCTATCCCCACAACAGTGCAGAAGCCTGTTGCGGTGTGATAAAGTCTGAATACATTATTACTGTAGACCAGGGGTGAGGAACCTGCGGCCCACGTGAAATGTTTAAATGCATCAGCCCGCATCAGATTTTCATTACCCATGTTAGAACACAAAATCACGTCAAAACGAAACTCCAAGACAAGCAGACACGTAGACAGTCAATCAAGAGAAGTCTCTCGCTCCTTGACATAGTTTTCTCTCCTTGTTTTCCTTTGGAAGATAAAGGTAGAATTTTAAGACGAAAATAATTATTTTTTGCATCGGCACGCCGTCGATATTCCACAATTCATACGGCCCGCTATTGTATAATAGGTTCCCCATGCCTGCTGTTGCCTGTAAACGTGTACAAATGGTCCGGTTGGGCCATTCTGAATTGTCACCAAGGTGACACTCTTAAAAAATGTCTATCCCTTGTGTTCATCAGTGATCAATTATTTTACAGGTTTCAAGTTAAAAAAAAACAATCGATACTGGTGTTGCCTCGCAACGTGCTTCCAATCTATTACACGTAAGGTTAAAATCTTGATAAACATCACAAAAAAAATCCTTTTTGCATTTCAAGCAATGGCATCCACAGGCGTTAGTGGATGAGACACGACAGAAGGGACAGGAATCTTTTCCCCCGAAAAACTTCCGAAGTCTTGGTTCGTGGCACCAACCGTTGGTTGTTTTTCTTTGTTTGAAAAAAGTGCGTTTAAAGTCTTAAATTGCAAAGTTTCCGTAATTTTCACCAAAATGTTTAACAAGCAAACAAACGTCACTGAAACTAATCTTTACATTTCTTCTGGGTTGTGCCAGGACTCGATTTCATTTATTCCATGTTTATTCGCTCCTGAATGTGCCGTAAGTGATGTCCTGAGTTCTTCACATTTTTTTCTGAAAACACCTGTTTGCGAATACCTTGGAATCGTTTTTATACACTGGAACTTCCACGAACCTAAACTGATTGAACTGGCCCGTTGCAAACGGCAGATGCTCTCTTATAATATATCAGGCTTTAATTGACTGTAACTTCAAGCGAGCATAATTACGAAACAATTAAAAAAAAGTAAAACGATTTAAACTACACACTACTCGACTGATAGATGAGCAGCAGACTCTAGACCGACAAAACACGTTCTGTTGCAGACAGGTAGAGAAGCTGACAGGGAAACAATGGACGTTAACATTCCAGCAGGCCACGCTAAAAATACGACTACCAGTTAATACACGATCACTACAGAAAATTTCACCACACTGTTTGTACCAATCATTTTATTTTTTGCATTTCTACATCACTAAGCGGTCCTACCCTGCCCTTTCCTCCTTGCATCTGAGATGGCATGTACTTGGCTTTAAAAGTAAACTTGGCTGTTTCATTTTATTTGCTACGAATCTCGCCCGATTTTTTCGAGCTTTCATATATTTTTCTTTGTCGGGTTTTTATCATATTTGAAAAGCAAATTAGTTTCGATATACAAGGTTGTTTTATTATGTTTCGTGAAGAGCAGTAATCCAGTATCGCGACCAAGCCAAACTACAGTTTATAGAGTTCATAAAGCCGCCTCAGTTTCTTCCTCTAGATCAGCAGACTGGTAAACAAGGTTTGCGAAACAACAAACTATGGTTCTTGAAGGATTCCTGAAAACCCTCATAGGCGAAACAACATAATCTGGTGAACAGCAAGGACGATGGCCCCACAAATTCTGCAGCAGATTGTTTAAAAATCGAACAAAAGCTTCCTGAAATGTGTGAAAAAACTGTAAAATTAGCTTGAAACTTATTTGTATTAAATGGTTCCTTCAAAGTAGTCGAGGTCCCGCTAAAAGAACGCTAAAAGCACATGCGGCAGTGAGCCATAAACGCGGCTGTCAAATTAAGTAACGATGCTCATCACCGTGTATAGTTATGGCATGCCCGTGTATAGTTTATGGCAACCAGGGCAAAAAACCCTGGTTCAACGAATTGCTACGATAGGAGCAGCGACTGAGAAAGTCGTTTGATAGACTTATGTTAACCGAAATCAACATTTTGGATCAGTGTAAAAAGAAACTTACAGTTCAGAATCTTATGCATATGTTATACTTTCTTGAATATGCATTGAGCTTGCGTTCACTCTCAATCAACGTGTGCATCGACTCATCGCAATAACATGACGGGATGATCCACGTTCAGCCTAGCTAGAATCTTGACATCTTATCAAGAAGTCATTTCCAACTGACCACAACTGGCAATTGGTCTGCATCGTGAATTTCATCGAATGCATGTTCTGCAAACTTGTGGTAATTCAATTAAGTTGATTGTCTTGTGTCTGCAGACGCGATATTTCCCAAATGTTTTGATCAGGCTGGGAGATAGACACAAGCATGATCCCCTGACCAGAGTCAAGGTTTTCTCCAAGCTCCACCCGTATATAGAATGACCACAGGATCCTTAGGATTGTGAATTGGTCCCTTTTGTCGATGGTAGAACTTACCCAGGGGTCTTCACTCACCCATGGCGGCATGTATCGCAGAAAACCAGCACAGACTGTTGAAATGCCTGAAGAAAATGAGCAGAAGCGATCGATCAAACGCTTGCAAGTTTTGGAGGAACTGACGAAAACCGAAAAAGATTTTTTGAAAGATGTCAACATCACCATTGACGACATCATGAAACCTCTACTGGAACACGAGGTATATAAAATGACGAAATTGGATCATGAAGGCCAATTAGCAGCCGGATCCTCTTAAAAATTGCAAAATTTCTGAATTTAGCCAAAGTGCTGCTACATTTACAAGGCTTTTGGTAGATTTTAAAAATTCTGTGTTCCAACTCTCGCAATTTTGCCAACCTTCAGTGCTTGATTCATTTTGATATTATCTGAAACCGTTTCTAAGTTGTTTTTCAGTGTTGTACTTACGATGTCACCGACAGGTTGTTCTTGAACGAACCACTGGAGTACGCGGGTTCTGGTTCTGTGCAGTAGTGTCACACTACTGGACAGCCTTGAATAGAAGTGGTGTTGTTGCAATTAAGTTTGGGTTTATTGAGCACAGTGCCAGAAAATCATAAAATCCTTCCTGAAATAAAAAACACAATATTGTTTGGATTTCATGCAAACGTAAGAAATGCGTTGCCAAGAACTAAGTTACACCGCCGGCCGCTACGTAAACTGGAAAATTATATACACTTAACAGCGTTCAACTTTATTGCGACCTTCGTGAAATTTGTATTTGCAGCAATCATGTCAAAGGCTTGGCATTAGTTAAATGATTCCTGCAGAACACGTAAATCAAAGACAGGCCTAAACCAGCCGCGAATTGCAGGGGCAACAGCGTCACATGGAGGCAGGCCCGCAACCAGCTTGGGACACCAGGAGGGACGAATAGTTTTCTAAGAGGGGCCCAAATATTTTGAACTATGTCCTATAGATTTAAACTATGTTCAACACTTTTTTCCAGGGGGGACGAAAAATTATCTAGGGCGGCTTCTCCCCCACTGCTCCCCCCTAGTTACGGGCCTGCATGGAGGCAAAACCTATAAACATTTCCAATATTTGTAACCCGACTGACTGCATCTCGGATCAAAAGTATCTGCAAGTGAGGTATAGATTCTATTTTATTCAGAGCTAAGTACGCCTACTCACTAAGCAAAATTCCGTAAACACCACATAGGATTGTTTGATGCGTTGCTGTAAAATTTTCCTTTCGATTTGTTCTAACATATTTTGTCTGGTTAGATTTTACTGGACAGCATTACCTCTAGGTTTTCGCACTTTTCAGCTTCCCGTTGAAACTGGACTCAATACTTTGTTCGGGAACATCACAGAAGTTCGCGATTTTTCGGAATCATTCGCTGCTGCGTTGGAAAAGATCAATTGTGCTGCTTCTTCAGAGGTTTGGTCTTCAGAGTTGCCGCAAGCAAAAAAATGCCGTGCTTTTAGTAAAGTGCTTACGACTTTAATACCGTTGGCTGTTACAATTTCAAAGTGAATTGTGTTTTTTGCTTTTTTCAGGATTGTTTGTACCAGAAATGCAAATATGAAAATGTCACTTGCGTTTCAAGATACTTAAAAATGTTTAACTTGCACTAATTTTAAGCTCTTTGTAATTAAAAAAACCAGTCTTGTCTAATAAGAGAATTGTATGAAGCAGCTAGCTAGTGGTTACAGTTGAGGTAAGTTTTTTCAAAACAGGGATCGCAGGGATCGGTGTTTCCGGTGCTTGAGCATGAAACGGCGATGTCTCAAATTGCTTTTGCAAGCTTTATTCCGTCCTCATAAAGCTACCATCCATACTTGAATCACTTGGGGTGTCGAATCAATCGAACAGTTGAGCTGAAAAGATTTGTATTCAACGTACTTACTAGGGCAGGAACATTCGCTCTGCTGCATACCAAAAGCGCAGCTGTCACGCTTCATCAACTCAGCGTGAACTTTGTTTCCGACAGAATTTCTCGCGGTGCCATTTCAACTGAAAATTCAACTTGTGGGTGGTACATTCCTCACTTTACAGTTTTTTTTTATCTTTTCTTAACTCATACTTCCTTGAAAGCATTTCACTTCGTGGATAAAAAGTTGTTCTGGTGAACCAAAAGTTTTGTAATTTAAACTGAGCTGTAATTCCTGCAAATCAGAGTTTCAACCACTATGCTGTTTAAGGTTGCTTGTAAATTTTTAACAACTGGCAAAGTTTTGTTTCCAATGGACGTTTGCAGTAACCTTGTCTTTGTAAAAATGTTTTTAAGTTGCCAAGATTTTACTCGTAAGCGACAACGGTTTACTCAAACTATTTTGGTTTTTGTCCGCAAGACATCGGCAGTTTGCTTTGCGATATTCGGATTTGAAAGACTCTCGCCCACAATGCGCAAGTGCTTCATTACAGACAGGGTCTCCAAGAGAAATCTTTTTAGGCGGAACAAAACCCATTTGGGGCCCCTGAGACTAGCAAAATATTTTGAAATAAATAAAAATTGAGGCTAATTAATGTGCATCAAAATTCTGAAGTGCTCGTTTATTGATGACATGAAACATTATGTTAAAACATACAGGTATTCAAGTAATGTGACAATATTGCCATTTTTAAACACGACTTTTGAATCTTCATAGTAAAATCTTATCAGGGAAGAAATTAGAAAAAATTCCGCAGTCTTAGAATGAATGGAATCGATCGAGGTTGAATAAAACGCTACTAGTGAAATGAGACTGCGACCTCATTGAGTAACTGTATCCTTGGAATGAGCTTTCTTATTATAACAAGAATGAAGGGACAGAACGAAATATTTTGTCAACCGACTGTTGCTTCTATTTTTGACCACGAGCCACAATAAAAAGCTACACAGGCCACAGGCCGACGTCCACTGCTTTCAGCTGTAAGTGGTTAGTTTCTCCTGCATGGTTTCGAAATCTTCAGATTTCTGGGTATGTCCGCTAATCCTAAACTCACATTCGATTAGGGCCTGTATCTGTTTGCGGCCCAAGTTTTACGATCAGCAAAATGCACAGTACACCGCCGCGGTGCACTATAAGCACTTGCGTCCTGCACAGCAGCTGCTTGTTAATTTTAAACTTTTTATTCATCTTACACATGTGCGCAACATTCCAGGGCTACTGTTGTTAGATTAGATTTTATTGTGAACTGGCATGTTTCCATTCAAATTTTACGTGAAGTATCTCTTAATTTGAAACTCTTGGTTTATTGGAGAGTTTTTATTAAAGATTTGTTTGAAAATGTTTGAAAATGAAAGACGCAAAGGAATATTCAGTTCAAGGGACAGACTGGGACAGTAATTGTGAATGTCTTAAATTCGACAAAGTAGGCAAACATTCAAGTTCAACAAAAATAATTACTGCTAATAATTATTATTGCATCATATCAGGAAAATGAACTGCCAGCAATTCACACTAAAATACATTCCACTAGCTTACCAAATCCTTTAGGCCAGACCAGTTTTATCACCGGGATTTTCGCTATATTATTCCCAGTTCGTTAGTAACAAACACTCAAATGTTCCTTCAGTCTCAGGCCCTCCTTAGCTGTCGGGCCCCGGAACAATGTTTCTGCTGGACCCCTTCTCATAGGCCCTGATTACAGGTATCCAGAGCGAAGCAATATTTTGGTCAAAAGTATTTCGAGCAGAGAAAAGCACCCGCGCAGCTTAGCAAATTTCCTGCGTGACAACATAACTTACTCAGCTTATAGGCAAGGATCAGCAATAGTAACTTTCGTCATACAATTCCATCAAAAACAAAGAGAAGAGCAAAAGGCCCCATCTAAAAATACTCAACCGAAACGGCATTGTTGGTTGTGCGAACGAAGCAAGCGTGATGCTAGAAATTGCCAAATATCGGTGTTATATGTGATAAGCGTTTCTTGATATTTATTCTGATGTTAATTTTTAAAATTTCTTGAGAATCTTAACTGTTTTGACCGTGTTATATTCAACCCACTCGATTTCTTCAATTTTTCGGGTCTGTGAAAACACTCAGGTATGTGCACAACAAGCATCAATTACACATAACTCATTCTGTTAGTGCGACTTATCCTCCTTTTAGCTTGTTGATTGCCCACAAAAATTGAGTTTTTGAACAGAGGAAATTTTAAACATACCATTAACTTGCTAGCGTTTCGTATTGCATCTGATTGTTGAGCCACAGCTCACCTCGTGCGAAGGTACCAGATATTACTAAGAAAGAATTGTAGTCGTCTTGGCAAGTTGGTCTTAGATACACTTTTTATTTACTAAAGGAAAAAGAAAAGCTGAATCGCCCTTTCTTGCGTAACTCTGCACGTGATACACACTTTTTCATTTTAAAAAGGCATTACGTTTACTTTTCATAAAATATCGTCTGGATTGAAAGAAGTGCAGTAATGCTGGAAAAGTTTCGCAGTTCACTAAAGCCAGCCACAGCAACAGAAAACTAACCCTGCATGTGTTTTCTCCATCAACAAAATTTAAAAAATTTTAATGTAGAAGTGATATTTGGTTGCATTTGCAAGGCACTAAAATCGCAGCTGTAACAATGAGAAGTGTCCTCTAGAATACACCAAACCAAAATGTAACACTAGTTTCATAGCACTTTCTGTAAAAATATTTTTTCCAGAACCAAGGTGATATGAATGTGGGAAAAGTTTTCATTGAGCACGTCCCACGAATGACAGAAGTGTACAAGATTTACTGCCACAATCATGACGACGCCACAGCGATGTTAGAAAAGCTTGAATATGATCTCAAATTTCAGCTGCCTCTTCAAGAATGTTTAAGCATTGCCAAGTACGTGACTTGTATTTCCTGTTCAGTCTCGTGTAAGAACAAATGTTTTCACACTGGCGTTGACAGTATAAGATTAAGAGAGTTAAAATAAGTGTTTTTGTTTCATCTGCCGTCAGCAATACTTATTTTGCAAAGAAAGATAATTTCAACCAATGAGTGAATCGTCGGATTGTCTATTTGAAATGAAAAGGCGAGTTTCTGTTGCTCATCAGCTTTCAGATTTGACTTACTATGAATAGTGTGTAAACAAGTATGAAGTACAAGTAACCACGGCCTTTTTACATTAGATAAACTTTTGGTGCAGGTGTCACTGTTACCAGAATGACATCAAGCTAACAGTAGCTGACATCACAACGCGATGTCATAACCTAGCATAAAGGTTTGCATTGAACATCGATTCTGCAGCTCTAAACCTCCACTTGAACTCAACGAAATCAAAAACGCAAAGCGATGAACACGAACTGAATGCAAACTGTACATACTTGGGCGTCGACAGTTTTTTTGCAAAAGGGGGTTGTGCCAAAGATGAAGGTAGGTTCCAAACTTCATAATTGGTTGCCAGAAGCTAAATGAAACGAAAAGGACTTAAGCAGCTTAGGGTATATGTCACATGTTTAGTTGCTCGAAAGAGCAAAAAGGAAATTCGAAAAATGAAAGAGCAAAAAGGAATTCGAAAAATGTCATAATTTTCTGACCGGTGCAAATTGGCGGATGAGGAAGTTCAATTGGTGAACAAACCAGGAAACCACCTGGTTATATTGTATTAGGTGCCCGGGGAATACGCAAACATGATTTTGATTGTGATGCCATTCTATGCGTGACCAAGGTTTGACAGACTACAACACAATGGTTTAATCTTGTTGTAAGTTAGAAGCCTGTCTGTTGTTGTACTTGTATGTCTATGATGTATATTGTTTTTGCTGCTCGTCTTACCTTGTTAATCTTTGTGAGCTTTTTTTGTGAGTTTCCCCGAATAAACTGAAGTGACTTGAACAACGTGCAATCACACACAACGCAAATCACGCTACAGGGATGATTTTTCAAATTATCGGAATATTTTTATGAATATATACGCAATGTTGTGCTTTGTGAAAAAGAAAAGTTTTTATGTTTATTAAAAAATGGATCACAAACTTTATTACAATTGAAACACTCGTGGTAAACAAGCAAAATACAACGATGGCTTTTTCACGCGTTTTCACAAAACTACAGTAGATGAAATTTGTTTGCTCTTTGCACTATTCCGACAGGACTATTGCACAAGACGAAGAGAAAGTAAGAAAAAGTTAGCGGGTATTGGGGAGACATAATTCTGCAAATCCGACTCTGACCTTAGAGTTTAGCCGTGAAATACAGCATTAACCTTCCCGAAATATCACGTTATTCGACATTTCATTCTTCTAGAAATTGCTGATGTCGGCTTTCTCTGCTACTGTAGTTTAGTAACTCTAGGTGTTTAGAAAAATTAACAAAAATCAACTTTTGTTTTATGGAATTACTTCTTTATCGTTGGGCAAAATGCAAAGAAAATTAAAGCTATGATTTTGGTGGTTGTTCCGATACCAGCTTTTGCTACGGATTTAGTTTGCTTGTAATTATTTTCTTCCCAATGTTTCAAACAATCAGTTCACTAATTCAACGACACAAAATATGCACGTTAGATAGGGCAACTGGTATACGTGCAATCGCACTATACTTTGGACTGATCTTACTTATTACAAACAACTAATCTTAGATTATGCTAGGGATGTCGAAGAAGTGGAAAGACAAAGTGATGGACAAGTCAAAAATAAAGTAAGCCGGCACATTTATACAATCGCGTTGCCCCTTCAGGCCCGTAGCTATTGGGGCATTCGGGGACAGTGCCACCCCAACTTTTTCTGCCCCAAATTTTGTTGAGCCCAGAAAATTTTTATTATATCTATATTTATTTTATTATTTATCTTAAACATACAATAAATACAAAAATCTTTCCCCATAAAAATGTACTTTGCCCTCCAAACCCTAAAACCCGGCTACGGGTCTGGCCCCCTTAACATGGCAATAAGGGCAATATTTTTTATTTTTGGCTTACTCGTATCTTGCTTGGACATCTTCTGTTAAGGCTTATTAAACTTCTCAGTAGTGCATAACATCAGGACACTGCCTACAGCATTATGGGTCACAGAAAAGTTTTACACCGCTCCAAGTGAAATAGTAAAAAGCTTGAAATAGGTTTGACATAGGTTTCAATAATCTATGCCAACAACCAAGAAATCACACATACAAAACCAGCGCCTTCTGTCAATCAATGCCCATGAATGCAAATGTTGTGGGCTGCTCGTCAGTATGATTGAAAATAGCTTCCACACGCATTCTTTACAAAATTTAATGAATCCAAAAGACCGCAACTGCGTTCCGTACAAATTACGACTAGTTCAGCCAAGCATGCAATATTTTCGAGAGAAGACTGAATCAAAGCAGACACGGTAGCTTGGCGTCACATCAAGGAGGTCATGGCTGCTCGGTGGGTCGATCAAATTTATCACGAGAAGGAAGCAGGGGCGTGCAGAGGTCAGATGATGCCCGGGGCGAATGCTTGCTGGTATGCCCCCCTACCGAATTCTAGTATTGTAGAATGCGAGAAATACAAGCACAGCAAAACTATCTGCCCTGACATTTGCCACGTGCACAAGAATTACGCTACAAAAACGTCACCTCAAGTTTGAATTAAGAAGAGAAAAAAAACCACGAGTCTCGTACCACGTTACGCAACAATAGCAAGAGACTCGAACGTTGTAAAACGTGCGTGCAAGGCACTAGCGCAGCCAGCCTAAACATTTAAGGGGGGGCAAAGCAATTTGAGGAGGAGAATGATTGATTTTAGGCGAATAACATTATTTTGTTTGGGATACCGCTTCTCAAGGCACAAAATGACTATATGTTCTAAAAGTTTGTGGGGCATGCCCCTTAGGCCTCCTGGTTAGGCACAGAGTTTTGCATGGCACTTTTGGAGAGAAAAAAAAACTGAAATACGTTTCGGAACGAACGCCGGCGCTCTGCTGAAAAAAACAGTACGTTTTTGAACGTATCGTACTTATTTGCGCCGAACGTTTTTAACAACTCCGAACGATGTTCTTTCTGACAAATTTACTGTATTATTTTCTCATCTTTTTAAACAACAATTGAAAGCTAAGAATCTCGTCAAATCATCACGCGTTATATAGTCCTCTGGCACAGTCCGCATTGCCACAAAAAGTGAAACCAAGCAGACAAGACACCATCGTAACATGAGGCGTTCTTCACTCATAAATCCAACTTTAAACAAGCAAGTTGAAGAGGTCTCGGTTTTGTTCGCTATACTGTCCGCTTTGTTTTGATTGTGGCGTTTATAGTAAAATTATAATAAAGTTACTAATAGTAAAAACAATGCATCTGATACTTTTCAAAAATATGTTGCTTCCATACTCATACCCCTCTTGCGAACCTTTCACGCCCACAGTTTAATAACCCAGGCTCTAGAGAGAATCGATAGATAGTTTGAAAACTACAAGTCGCAAATTAAAAACAAGTTAGCAGGAATTGGCCAGCTTACAAAGGGGGAAGAGATATAAGGTGAAAGGCCATAAGATAACGACTGCAGTGCTCCATCTCTCTCGACTCATTTAACATAGATTTGAATGGCCCCCTCAGGCAGGTTTCCATCAGATCCATGTAGTATGTGTCAGTAGCCTTGCAATACGAAGCATCTAGTTACACCTAGTTACAGCATAGTTAAATGCAAGTTTTGTAAATTCACTCTTTGGACGCCCCCGTGTTTTAGATGCCCGGGGCCGTCTCCCCGTACGCCCCCCCTCTGCACGCCACTGGAAAGAAGGTTAGGGAGGTTTATTCATGCATAGATGTGACTCAAACAAACCACGAAGCAATAGAAATGCAATAAACAGACTAAAGTATTACGAGGCACAAAAATTCATTGCATGTTACTAAAAAACAGAATGAATGCAATAATTGAGGACATAAGTAATTCTGCAAATTGGTGTGAACTACAAAACATTTTTACCTGTTACTGTTTCGGAGCTGTACATGTTGTCTTTCGTGGGCAATGTAAGGTGTGAATCGTGCCATGCTCTGAGTAGGTTACTCTGGAACTGAGACGACTGAAGATGGCAGACGCTTTCCTTATTCTACTGCATTTCTTTCTCAAGAGAACAAAGGTTAACATAGAACCGAGGTAGCAAACGTTGCGAACTTTCTTGAGTCTGGTCCCGTTCACAATGGGGTCTATCGTGTCAATGCACGTCAACTAATGCACTTGACTAGTTACTAGTGTATTACAACAATTTTGCTGCTAATGCTTAGAGCAGGGGTGTCAAACTCGTTTCAGTTCAGGGGCCACTTCAGGCAAATTTAATCTCAAGCGGGCCGGACCAATGTAATCACTGTATAACACCCTTGTTATAAGTATTGACAACTTCCAACTGTTTTCATAATTTTAATGCAAAAAGTTCAAGCTTATCTGAAAATGATTATTAGCACATAAAGTTTTCAATTTCCCCACGTAAATCAAAAAACGCCTTATCACTGAGAAGACTGTCAACTGACGGTGATTAAGACCTCTGGTTCGGACGAAATTAACTGTCCGGACAACCACTTGCATGACGTGATCAATTTTCAACCACTTGCAACACAATGCCTCCTGGTGCGAAATACAGTGAAATGTCCACAATTCACGTCCTCCACTTACAACCTGTAATTTTCTCTAAATTTTGTCGCAACACCTGCTTTTTCCCGATCATTGATAGCGCGCTATTTATAGCAATACTGACAGCACCGGACCAGTCTACTCCGACCCTGTTCAGTACTCCAAGGAGAGAGTTGAAAATATCATTGGCTGTTGTGGTATCCATCATAGGCACCAACCCCAGGAACTCCTCAGTGACAGACAAAGTCTCATCAACGCCACGAATAAATATGGCTAGTTGTGTGATGTCCGCAGTGTCCGTGCTTTCATCGAGCGCAACCGAAAACATAACAAACGACTTGACTTTGTTGTTCAGTTGGCTGTCTAAATTCGCGGATATGTCCGAAATCCTCGCTGCCACAATGTTTCTCGTCAGGCTAATACTAGCAAAAACTTCAGCTTCTCAGAACACACGATTTCTGCAGCCTTTATGATGCACGTCTTCACGAACTAACCCTCACAGCATGGCTTTGATGCTAACGCTATGTCATTAGCAATGAGGTAGCTAGCCATCAGAGCTGCTGCAATTATATCTCGGCTACTGGTAAAAACAGACTTCTGTTTTTTCAAGCCTGCTATCAATTCCTTTACCTTCTCTCTCCTCGGTTGCCCTTGCAAGCCAAGGTATCTATCGGCATGATGTGTCTCATAGCGGCGTCGAATGCTATATTTGTTCACCACTGAAACCTGCTGTGAACACACCAAACATGCAGGTATCACATTCACCTCCGTAAAAAAATAAGAAACGGA